>JAAUXT010151013.1_pt1 | contig 25334 bp, 23 predicted proteins | sample 7278171 | NCBI WGS metagenome assembly JAAUXT01 (sample SAMN14350112, study PRJNA611818) | marine sediment metagenome | isolation source: surface marine sediment (1.8m) | place: French Polynesia: Moorea | collected 2018-08
GGTGGGGCGAGGAGGGGGGTGGGGGCGAGGAGGGGTGGGGTGGGGTGGGGGGAGGAGGGGTGGGGTGGGGTGAGGAGGGGTGGGGCGAGGAGGGGTGGGGCGAGGAGGGGTGGGGTGAGGAGGGGTGGGGTGAGGAGGGGTGGGGCTGGGAGAGAATCTCGGGGTCCATGCAAAGTGGAGATCCAAGATCACACACACACACTCACACACACACACACACACACACACACACACACACACACACACACACACAACCAATATCAGTGGGCGACGCTGTGCCCAAGGCGCCGCGCAAGTGGAGAGGGGGCCAGGAAAGGAAGGACCAGGGGTGTAGTCAGTGATTGGGTCTAGGAGTAGATCCAAGAGCGGATCATTGGTTGATCAGTGGTAGATCTAGAGGTGTGGTCCGTGGTTGGATCTGGCAGTGGAGTTCGGGGGTTACCCCTGGTAAATCCAGTGTAAGATACCGGGAGATCAGTGCTCGCCGAAGTCCAAGGACAGTTCAGAGGCGAAGGGTGGATCCATGAGAAGATCAATGGGCGGAAACAGAGGAAAAATTCAGGCAGATCCAACCACAAACCAGTGGCAAATTCCAAAGGCAGATGTTGGAGAAAACACAAGACTTGATGCAGGGGTGGATGTATTATAGCGAGGGCCAGCAGCAATTCGAAAGGTGGATCCAGGGATCAGGACATTTCTAGTGGTCAACCCACACATAGAGACAATGTGACTCTGGGGCTAGTGGTTGACCCAAGCCCGAATCCAGGAGTAAACCCACAGTGTGAAAACGCCTTTCCCGAGTGTTCAAAACTGTTCAAGGTGTTGTATGTCAAAGAGGAGTCCATTTGTTGAAAATGCGTGCTTCTTGTGAGAATATATTTTTCCTTTGACCAGTGAGGGTTTTGGTGAATTGATTTCCAAAACGTTTCCCACCCAAACTTTCTGAAAGGAAATGACGTTCGGAACACTCGTTCTTTGCGCTGCGACCTCCAGCAGGTTCAGCCTGGGTTGATGCTCATTTCCACTTTGAGACCCCTGAAAAATCACTTGACCCTCTTTTCTGGGTTTCACGTGCAAAATTTTCCTCAAGGCTGCAACTTTTATAGGATCCAGAGTCCACTCCGAGAACGTATTGAGCGAGACTGGAGGGTCCTGGAACCCAGGGAACTGACTGCAAACGTGCAACATCACGGATCCAAAAACGCAAAAAGTGCAAAAACTTTCAAAAGTGGGCTGGGGTCCCTCCTTGGTCCGCTGGACGTAATTCTCGTATTTGGGCGGGGCAGGGTGTACCTGCTCCTATGTTCAGCATTACAGTACCTCATTCAAGGCGACACCAGTCACTCCCACCATTGCGGACCCGTTATGTACAGAGGTGCTGGGTGGGGCTGGGTGTCTGAACATAACCACCGCAGGAATGTCTCTGCTCCACTACAGTTTTACTCTCCCTTAATGAGCGCCGCTGCAATTAAGCATCACGAGAGTCCGCGCATGCGTAGCGTAGCGTGATCAGGGGTTCAGGCTCCTCACTCAAGGGGGTGTCAAGGGCGTCTACTTGGTACGGTTGGGTTCCAGAGAGGAAGGCACGATGAAAAGCGACAAGCTTCAGAACAACTGTGTGAGGACCGTGAAGAACAGACTTGGAAGGACCAGGAACCCGTGTATCGAGGAAAAAACCCTCTGAAAATGCAAAGTATGTTTTTGGCCACACAGGCATCTGGAGTAAGTTCTACCCTCGTCTGAGATGTACCATACTGCAAACCAAATGGCCGCTCCCCCAGGACAAGAGCCGAGGGGGTACAGTAGACTTGCAGGGAATCCCTCTGAAATTCCTGGTTTTCCCGTGAAAGAGTATTGTGAAATCTGCCTCCTTTGAAAGACACCCCGCCACAAATCAAACCCCCCTCCTTCTGGACAGGATGAAAAGGAGGTTGGAGACTATCGCAATTGATGCGCTTGAATTGTGACAAATAAATTAATTACCCCTTTGGGGCCACGCCCCCTGTCCTGGCTCCACCCCTGTGACCTCATCCATCAGACGGACTGACAGCACTGAACACAATGGGTGAGCCTGGAGTGAACAAAAGCTGGACCGGGATCGAGCCCCTAATCTCTACCGGTCATCTGTTCCGGCCAAACTCCCGGAAGTGCCGTTGTGGACAGATAAACTCCGGATGACAGATAGAGCATCTGGATGACAGGGAGCTGGGCTCACACTGGGAGCGTCAAGTGTTGTGCGGCAGTTGTACTGACAGTGTCCATTGATTCTTGCATCTGGTGTCTGCAGTAGTCACTGCCATGGACCTCGGGTCGCAGGCGGCCCTGGAGAACAGAAACGCAAATGTGGTGCTCCAGTTTGAACCCGCGCGCACAGGACGTTTGTGTGGATTTTCATGCAAGGCCATCCTTGCACATCTCAACAAACATTGCGGGGAACATAAGAACACAGTGCCCATTGACAAACGCAAGCATAAAGATCCGGAATTGAGGTCAGGGACCTTGTGGCAACCAAACTCCAAATGGCAAAAAAAAAAGAATGACAAATTTGGAGTCTGCCTCGCATTTTGGTGTGTTCAGGGTGGCCTTGGCCTCCTGGGGGTATGCTGCATCAGTCAGACCAGCAACACGCGTTGTTGACTTCCGTGCCCGAAGCAGATGGATCAGGGTCCAGGGCGCACAATACACCCGTGTGAACACACGTGCCAAGGAACATGCATCATCCTGTGTGAACACACATGGTGTGAACGTACATTCTGTGTACTTTCTCTGTACATTCTGTGTGAACACACACACACACATGGTGTGAACAAGCATCCTGTGTGAACACACACATACGGTGTGAATATGTGTCCGTGTGAACAAACACACATCTGATGTGAACGGCGCATCCTGTGTGAACGCCATCAGACCTGACTATGGCGTGTGGGAGTGATCAGCTGATCGATCGTTCCGCTTTTCTCTCCAATCCAGACGCTCCTCCTCTCAAGTGGATTTCCCGTTCACAGCTGCGCACGGCGCCTCCAGCGGATCCAGGGTCGAGGTCACCGGGGGGGGGGCTGTCAAATACCCTGGATGAAAACTTGAATTTCTGCTGAGAGGTTGGGGAGGTCAGGTGCTGGGGCCCCAACGTCTGCTGATGGGTGAGGATTTCTTCGCAGGAACACAACCGTTTTCACCCTCCACAATGACGTCACTGTTGTTGAATGACACACGTGGTGCAGATTGCCATGCTCTGTTTTCGCGCTTTGCTCAAACTTTCATTTGGTCCCCAACAGGCAAAATGTGGAATTACCCAGATGGTGGACCCTATTCCTGTTCTCTGGGTGCAGTCACGACATGACAGCACACGTGGAACAACACGTTTTCCTATGGTTCGTGACCTCGGCGCGTGGTCCCCACAACTTCCACCTGGCCCTCTGGCGTGTTGAGCTTTGAGGCTAAAGGGACAGCCACACACACACATACACACACACACACACACACACACACACACACACACACACACACACACACCATACCACTGAGTCAAACGTCTTGGCAGGAGGTACCCTGAGCCCCACGGGCGCCTGGATAAGTCAGAGTGCTTCCAAAGATAATCTCATGTAAAGCAGTTGCTCAATGAGCACAGATTGCCGAAAAACCGTGAAACAATGTCCCCACTCACATTGTTTTGACAATAAACATTTCACACAGCAGCAGTTGTTGTGTCTGCAAAGTCATTGTTGACGTTGTGATTTTTACACATTTGGAGCCATTGAAGTGAGCTTTCTTCAACCAACAGCTGGTGATCCCGACGAGATTCTGATTGGCACGTAGGTATACAGAAAGGAAAACCACGAGCGTTTGTTTGAACGATACACAGTGTATTGCAATCACTGTGTCCAAGACCAAAAATGATGCAAGATAATTTTGGCCATAAAACTCACTGCTTCCAAAGATCGGCCGCATGGCGAGTAGATTTGAGTTCCAGTGTTTGTTCTTTTGTTTCTGAAAGCAGATTCAATACAGGGAATAGAACAACAGAGAAAGAGGCAACAAAAGTTGTTTAGTGAGACATTCACAGCAGACAATGTACAACTGGCATTGAGGCAGAAGTGATAACAATTTGGGGTGGAATCCTGTCAGCAGTGCGTACGTATGTTTTGAGAACAACTCTCATGAAGGTTGAGAGAAGATTTCTCTGACAAGTGTCTTTTCACAAGAGGATAGCCAGAGAAGATCAAAGGGTTTATGACAGCGTTTAATGGAGTGATCACTACAACATTCCAAATCAATAAATCAATTGAGAAGGTTTCCATTGTCAATGAGATAAAATAAATGGCACAAGACTGCAGCCAGCACAATGCATTCACAACTGTTATGATGAATAATTGGATTCCAATTTTCTGATCTTTTGTTTTGGTGGAAACTTCCATTTTTGCCTTTCCCAGTTCAAATACCAAAACAGAATGACAAACACAAACATGCGCCAGACTGACAATTTGCAAAGAAGCCACAAGAATTGTGAATATTTCAACTGTGCATGAAGTGGTTGTTTGTCCAAGAAACCAACAGACACCTGAAGGCATTTGTTGCCCATTTTCAATCACTTTGAATGAAAAAAGAGCAACAAGAGACAATAAAATGTTTGTCACAAAGCCTGCCACAATTGCACAGACAACCTTTTCTTTCTCCTTGAAGAAAGATCCAAAAGGATACTTCACCACAGCCAGCCTTGCAAAAGAAATGAAGTTCAAAAGAAACAGTGAATCCAATATTGTGCAAGCTGAAAGCACAGCCAAGACAAAACAAGAAACACTGCTCAGCCATTCAGTACTGTTGAGAATATACTTGTTTCCAAAATGTACATGAACAATCAGAAGTGCTGACAAGTAGAGACCAAACAGTGTGTCATTGCAATTCAGGCACAAAACAACAGAAGAAAATGCTTTACCCTTCTTACTTTGCTTTGATGAGTTTACAGTGGACATGAAAATGAAGATGGTTAAAATGTTTGGAAACTGTTCAAAAAGAATGGCCAATATGTTGAGAACAAGAATGAGACAGCAACAAACAATGCATAAAATATAGAGAGCAAATGAAGGCAGAATTCTGCTGCAGTTGGAAGGCCATACTGGTTGACCTGTGCATGTGATGTGTGATTCAAGAAAACAACAAAGTCTGTAATCTTCAGTCAAAACTAATGTCACAACCAAGTTTTCTCCAAACTGTTGGTCAATACCATAAAATGAATTTCCACTGAGGTTGAGAGTGTGAATTTGAGGAAACCAGAGGGGTCCATTGAAAAGCTCATGCAAATTGTTGCAAGAAATATCAAGCTTCAGAAGGAAGTTCACCTCCAAAATTGCATTCTGCTTGATGTGTGAAAGCTCATTGTTGTTGAGGAACAAAACCTTCAAATTGTAACAAATCAAACAGTTCCTTTCTATTGTACTGATGTTATTGTGAGACAAATACAGGAGCTGCAGGGTTTTTGATGAAAATACTACTAAATAACAAATGTCTACAAGTTTTGATTGAGTCCAGGAAAGACTTATCAAGCTGTTACCCAACAAAATTCTGTCTCTTCTCTGCAATGTGATTTTATGGAATGTGACAGAGACATAATGATTAAAAAAGGCTTGTACTTTAATTAGCTGTAGTGCTGTGACTTGGGTGTTATTCTTGCATGCCACAGCGTACATAAGGCAATAACAATTGGCAGGGCACTGTGTTTGTAATTCACACAAACTTTCATCTTCTCCTGAGAGACAATCGTTTGCACCATCACACACTTCAGCTGGATGCAAACACTTCTGTTTACTGTCCAGGACACATCTAAACAACCCAGTGCAGTTGTATCTCTTGCAAAAAGCCACATTTTCATCTTCGCCACCAACACACTGTCTCATGCCATCACACAAATGCCTGTGAAAGAAACAATAAAACCAAGAAGGTTGTTTCCAACGAAAAATTCGTATTTGGTCTTTACACATTTTGTTAAAAATAGATATCCTCACCTGTAGGGAATGCAGTAGTGTTGGTGACACTTGAACATATTGTTGCAACTGAATTGGAAACAGTTTTTGAGGTGAGCACCACTTGGGCAATACATGAGTTCACCATTGGCAGTGAGTTCAAACACACACAGTTTGTGTATGGGAAAACACAATGAGCAACCAAAAGTGCAGAATAATTCATCGGTTGAGTTACACTCCCTTCCTACAGCAACATAGCTTTCTGCCATGTGTTTCAATTCTTGTTCTTTACAGTCTGTATACAAATGACTGCTTTTTGAAAATGAATTGTTCTTTGGTTCTGAAAAAGCAGAAGATGTGTGATTTGCTGTTTCAAAAATATAAACTTGGTGCTTTATATACTCTTCATCTTTCAGATTGTGTGTCATGTGTTTGTTATTGAATGGGTAGCAGCACCCAAACTTTGACACGAAATGCAATTCTTCACATTGAAGCTCAATCAGTGGCACAGAACTGTCAGCACAAGATGGAGAAATGGTTCTTATTTCATCATCACCATGTGCGCAGTCCTCGACATTATTGTGAAAATGCACAAGTGATATGTATTCACTTCCCTCACATTGGAAGAGCTGTAGACTGCTCATTGTGAAGATTGAAATGGAACTATTTGTAGAAGTTGAGAAAATTATTGTCATTTGTGTTTCTGCCTCTTTCAGAAAGGCTCTGTCCACCAGTTCGACTCTGTTTTTCAGTGATGAATACTGATAGAATTCGAAACTTTTGTTTTTGGAGATAGCAAAAGCAACTGGCTGTTCACTTACTTTTGAAATGTATTTTACCAAATCTTCAGAAGGCAACTTTGAGATTGTTCTGAATGACTTCAAACTAAATTGCCAGCAGCGTTCCTCAAACCATACAAAGCTGTTTTGACAGACACTTTCTCCAGAAGTTGTAACATTTTCTGTGTATGCTGATGTTTCATTTGTGTACCACACATTGCTGTATTTGTCAGTGCACAAGATATCTATCTCAAACGTACTGCTGCAGTTTATTGGATACCATGTCAAGAAAATCATGTTGGAAACTGACATCATTCCACACACTTCACTCTGTTGCAAGTTTGGCAGGGTCCATTGGAATGTGCTGGGACAGGAAATGTGTCCTGCAAACACAAAGTGTAAAGAATGGGAAGATATGATTCTGGTTTCTGAATATAGCTGAATGTGACTGACTCACCCAAAGATGGAGTGTCTTCTGGACTATTTCTCAAACAGGACTGTCCCTGTAATGTCTCAGGAGAAAATGGATGTCCCCACATTTTAAATCCAACAGGCATTTCTGAGTTCCATTGCCAATGACTGTTTTTCTGCAGGAAAAAAATATGTCTGGCAACAAGAAACATCAAGAATGACTTTTATTGCTGACAAGTTTGCAACAAAAGTCTTTAATTTATTGTTCAAACATTGGGAAGCATTTCTTGAATTTTACTTGAAGGATTACCTTTTTATGAATTCCTAGGAAGACATGAGCCACCAGAAGTGTGAAGGAAACAAGTTTGATGTATTCTGCAAGCTGTTTGATATCATTCTCAGAAAATATGCTTGGCAATTCACTGCCAATTTCAGCACATATCTGTTTGGCATCAAACCAACTGGAGCGGTCAGGTTTTGTCCATCCACTGTAAAGATCTCTGGAGAGAAGTTCAAAAGGAGGATGTCTCATTTTTTCATTTTTCTTGAACTTTGAGTCCAGCCGGTCCAAACATCTTCTGTCCTTGTATCCCCATGGAGTTTTACAAATTGACTTGCACTGCTCCATAAAACCTCCCAGTTGTCTGATATTTTTGGAAAGGTAAAAAAGAGGCATACATTTGAGCAAATGATGATCGATCTCAATGTTAGAGGGAAGATCAGTTGTGTCTTCTGGTTGCTCCTGCCACTTGGACTCAATAGAACCTGCACAAGTGGAATTGGAATCTACAAACAATTTAGCATCTGTGATTTTCCCAGGCACTGAAATCAGAAGTCGAGATGCAAATGCAAACAAATTGGAATATAACTCTGCTGTCCACATCAATGTGTCAGCCCTTGTCCTATTGGGGTCAGTGACACACACTCTAAAAATATTTTCAGCAAGTAAATGCTTCACCATGGATGAATCTATTTCCAAAAAGTTGAGCAAAGATTTATATTCCAGGCAGAGATTTGAGCTCATCATAATCTTCCCAACAGAACATTTTCCAAGGCTTTTCTTCAAAGAAGCACCCAGTGACAAGACAATGTTGTTGTCCAAGAGACCCTGAACATGCTTTCTGAGGCAAACAAACTGTCCAGGCTGATTCAGATTGAACATTCTGTGTTTTGTTTGTATAAATCCAACTTCAGTTGTTTCCTTCGTAAAGTGCAGCTTCAGTAGCAGAACGGATTCAGAATAATCATTCACTGTCAGAAATAGATGACTCAGTTTGCTATTTGTCACCCTTTCAGAAGATACTCTGAGTTTTGTCTTGATGCTGCTTTTGGTCAAACCTGTTCTCAGATTCTTTTGTGGCAAATTGTCTGTTTTGTATCCCCAAAACCATTCACTTTTGGGTTCAAGTTTTGCAGACTCTGCAAATTTTGCAAGGTTTTCTTGGCATGGTCGTCCAGATTTGTTTCCTTCTTTGTCTTCTGTGTTTTGAAACACAAATGTGGCCAGATCACTTCCAATGGACCCTGAAAAGCTGGCATGCAACAAGATGGTTGACCATTCTCCTGGGGGTGGCTTCAGCCTGTAACTTGCTTCACAACCCAACTGAATGCCTCGTTTGTATCTAGAATCTGAGATCTGAGGACCTATTTGAATGAAAAAACAAGGAACATGATTGATTCCCATCATATTTTTGGGAGGTAAAATGACATACTTTTGGTTTCCCTTGCATGGATTGATAAAAACACCTCTGCAAAAACTTGAAGACCAAGTTATCTGCAACTGTATTGAAGAGTGTGGTGATGTGTAAAGAACTATGAGGAGCTGAGTTGAAGCAGAAGCATATATCAACTCAGATTCCTTGTCTTCATGGGATGAACTGTTGGAACATAGATTGATAATTTCCTTGCCAAGTGTAGCTTTTTTGTACAATTCAAACTCGTAGAATGACATTCCTCCGTGCAGGCATGCCACCATTTTTGTCCCATTGAAACTAAATTGCTTCAATTTGACAAGGATGAACTCACTGTGCGTCTCAGTTTCTAAACTGTAGGCTTTATGGACTGGAAGGATAGAAGCAGAACAACTGAGATGGTGAATTGTTTCTCCTTTGCTTGTCAAAGTGCTCGAGGTGACTTTCTTTGAGGAATATTTCACAGAGTTTGAATAATAACAACTTCCCGATCTCATCTTGCTGTGTTGAACAACAAGAATTATGACATAATAAAAGGGAAGAGTAACATTACTGCAAAACAATTGTTTGCTGGCTTGGTGCAGGATAATGTAATCATGGAGAAAGACCCTGACTTTGCAAAGACTGTCACAAGTTTTCTTCAAAACTATTTTGGCAAATTTGTATGTCTTCAGCATGAAGAGAGATGCTGTGCCTCTCTGGATACACCTGAAAGAAAATTCTGATGTGCCAAAGTTCTTTGTCTTGCTTCTCACAAAAGTTGTCTGAGGAAAAGAATCTTGTGCGCATGTGGTGCAGACTTTGACAAGTTTCTGGCATCAAATTTGTGATTCTCGCACAATATTACTTGATATGAGAGGCAAAACAAACCTTGAAACATGAGAAAGTGAACAAAGAAGGTATTTGTGAAGTATTGTTGGGTTGAAAAGATAAGTTCGTGCAAAATTAGTGAAAAAGTCCTCAAGAGAATGCAAGAAATGCTGCTTCATAATTTGGAATTCAAAAACAAACTGTGATTTCCCAAGCACAGTCACTGCTTTGTTTTCATAACCAAGGGTTGTTCTGTAGTCCGTAAAAACAGTAAATTGTGGTCTCCGGGTGCAAAAATAGAAGCGCGAGAATTCATCACGCACAATTCTTTGCTCTATCAAGACAAATTCGCCCTTCTTTTTGGCAGAAAACTCTCTTTCGAACTCCCTTGCCATGCACCGTCCTGAGAGTAAAAATTCTGTGAAAGTTAAGTTGACGGTCATGGAGCTTTTGAGTGTGAAATGTATCCTGAACCACTTTGTTTGTGCACGAGGAAGACCATGTCCATTCAATGTAAATTGTGCTTCTCTCCAACTTTCCTTCAATTCTCTGCTGAAGCATATTTGTCCCAAAGGAGATTTCTCAGTGAAAGACATGGCTGCCTTCCCCGTAACAATCTGCCTCCTTCTCAAAGCACACTTGATGTTGAAAAAACTACCTGCAAGACACTTGTGTATCTTCCTGTGATACACACGAATGGATCCAATAGAACCCCTCAGGACCTTTCGCAAACAGAAAAGTGAATGGTTTGATGACGCCCTGTGATACACTTTGTTTGTTGAATCTGTTGAACTCATGTTGTTGAGCCACGTGTAAAAGTTATCATGTTTGCTGACATAAAACACACCACATGCAAATTGCAGAAAGGATTGTGTCACCAACGGTGCATAAATGCCGTGTGACATTGAAATTGCACCAAAATTGTTGTGAAATTGCATTGAAAAAGTGTTCACAATTTGGAGCAGGAAGAAAATTGAATTCATTCCAGAAGCAAATTGAACTTTTCCTGTCTGAGAAGGAACTCAAAAAAATCAACCTTCTGTTTCTGTCAGCACTTTCTGTCTCAAAGTTTCTTTTCAATTTTTTAGTGAAATGGATGAAGAGAATCCCACTTGAATTGGGCACCATTTTGCAACACTGATACCAAACACAACACAATATCTAAACAGCACAAAATGTTTTCCTCACAAATTGCACACAAAGGAAACATTTTGTTCTGAAATTTTCAGTAGAAAGTTGATCCTTCCTTTTGACAAAACAAACTTCAGACAAAACACAGAGAGCCATTGGTGGCCTGCAACTTGACCACACACCAATAGAAATCAACATCAGCTCTATGAAAATGGAGAATCCATGCGTGCACGGGTTTGTTGTGGGCATTTGTTTTACTTGTACTCTTCATTCTGTTTTGCTTGCCTTTCTCTGTGAACAATTCTGTACGGAACTTGCCTTTAAAAAGTGCCCCCTCCCCCCACAGTTATTTTTTCTGGGACCCCGAGATTCTTCAGAGTGCAAAACAAATGCAGGAGTAAAGCAATGAGCACAGATTGCGCTGCTCTCGCTACATCTCCCTGTTCTGTCCTCCCAGGATTCTCTGTGTCTGTGACGCTGGGAAGAAGCTCAATAGAATTGATCAGAGACGAGCTCGGGTCATTAAACACACGAACAAAAACAAGGCGTTCATCTCCAGGCCTGTTTTTCTCGCCTTGTCCTGTGTTGTGAAAAAATAAAAAAAAAATCTGGAGCGGATCCTGCGTAAGGGTTGCAGGGGGCGAGTTGTGTCTACTGTGCTGCGTGCTCCACCCCACTTCAAAGCTGCCAAGCAGTCCTGTCCCTGACATGTTCTGGGAGCCTCTGGGGGAAGAACTGATGGTCTGTTCACCTTGAGGCAAGCTCGCCCTGAAGCCTCAAGGTCAGAACACGTCCTGCCGGTCCCACACCTATGTCGAACTGAGACATGTTCAGTTTGATTGAACTTAAATCCTACTCAGTGGTTTCTCCCTTGTTCACTTGATTGGGGTTCTAGTGTGAGAAGCACGTGACAGAAGGGTTTGGTACAAGGTGCAGCTTGGAGGCCATGATTTGACCTTCCTGACCCGGGAACAATTGAAGTTGTGCGGCAACTCTCTCCATCTTCTGACCGGGCTGATTCCCCTGGAGGTTGTTGTTTTGGTCTGTTGTCCCTCCTGTGACCCAGTCTGCCTAGGAAATAACCGCGTTGGGAACGGGTGTGTCTTTCTCTGTCGTTGTTTCAGAGAGCGAGATCTCGCGAGATCGCGTCGTCTCTCGCGACGCCGCCAATACGACGTCAAATGAAGCGCACGCGACGTCACTCGCTTCACAGCTCGCGACACGAGCGAAGGGAGAGACTCCCTCCCCCTCTTTCTCTGTCCCTTCTTCCCTACGGTGGTGGAAATATCCAAAACATTTTCTTTTTTATGGCCGAAAAAGATTTGTGTCTTGATGTTCTTCAAAGCGATGAAAGTTGTTGCAGCTTGCTCATGAAATCCTTGAATCCGCTCTTTTCTCTTGTGTCAACCCTGGGGTCTGTGCTCTTGTCCTGATCCATTCCTTGTCGGCCCTGATTCAGGATTTTCTCAGAGCCACTCACAGCTCTAAAAAATGGCACGGACGACCAAAATCGCGCTGGGCCCACTCAGGCCAGACCCCGCCATATTTCGTCACCCTCTTCACAGCTGCGACGTTGTCTGTTGAAAGACGCTGGTGTCTATTTCTCATTCTGGGTTGAGTTTCCACTACATGTAAAATTCAATTATTTTCCTGCATCCCTTGTCTTTTAGCATTTCGTGCAACATTCCCTTCCGCTCTCAAATTTCACCGCGTATCTTTCACGACATTTTCAAATGGAATCTCAGTTCACGTCGTGGTCGTCTGATCAAAGCCGCGACAATTTTACGTTGTCATCAAGAACATGTTTGGCCCTAAAGATAAACAAAAAGGTCAACACAATAGAGGCTGTTTTTGAAATTTTCGTGGGGTTGTGTTTTTGTCTGAAATCTGTGGTATTGACACAGTTTTTAGAAACTCGACCCTCTTGACATTCAAAATCGTCCAGAAGTAAACCGACGCTAAATCTGTGGCATTAAAAACAAAACCCTTGTGCTGGTTTTTCTTGGGAGCTGGAAGAAAGAGAAGACTTTGAGCGTGTGTATTTTTGTACAAGGTATCGATGTGCTGAGTAGAACAACAAACGGATACAGCAAGCGAAGAGAAGAGGCCCCAGAAGAGCCAGGGGTGGATGTACATTGGGGCCAAGAAGATCTCATAGTTGGTATAATGGCAGGGCTAGGGGTGGGTCAAGGGATGGGTCCAGGGGTGGGTCCAGGGATGGATCCAGAAGCAGGTCCAGGGGTGGGTCAAGGGATGGGTCCAGGGATGGATCCAGAAGCGGGTCCAGGGGTGGGTCAAGGGATAGGTCCAGGGATGGATCCAGAAGCAGGTCCAGGGGTGGGTCCAGAAGTGGGTCTATTGGTGGGCATATGGGTGGGTTCAGGGGTGGGTCCAGGGGTGGGTCCAGGCTCAGATCCAAGGGCAGGGTTCGGGATCGATCTGCAGGCGAGTACCGGGTATCCAAGAAGCAGATGCAAAGAATGAAAAGTTGTGCCTTGTGTCTTCACCTCCTGAGACGTTTTGCAGTCTGCTGCTTCACAAGACCAACCCACCTTCCTCCACACGTTGATGTCTCTCATGGCACGGGTAGCTGTGAACTCTGATGTGATATTTCCAACTGCAGCTGGTTTGGAATGAAAGCCTCCTCTGTTCCAGGGCAGTGGGCACCTGTTGATCTGCACCTAAATCCGCCCTGAGAACCCGAGCCTTGTCTCGCATTCAACAAACTCCTAACATTTTCTTCCATGGCTGGTCCGTTACACAAACCTCTCCTACGGATGCTACACGGTGGGTGCGCTGTGCGTCAGTACATTTTGTGTGGACAGGCACATAGTCACTGCACAAGTGCTTCGTCAACCCGGGAATGCTAACAGAGAGCAGATATGGCAAAAACTTGCAGTCTGCAAGCTGCACTGCCCAAGTTTGGCTCCACACCATTCATGAGCACCGGTGAAACGTTGACTCAAGAGGGCTTCACATTCGGTGACTCGCGGTAGTTTTCCACGCTGACGTCCAAAATTCCACCATTGGGTTTTGACGCCGACGTCAACAAACGACCGCGCTTCACCAATGCTGAAAACGCCTCCGTTCAACGTGAGCAAGAGACGACTCCCGAACAAAGGGACGGTTCAACAGGGAATGCGTCAGCCTGAGGACACTGAACGCTTGACGCCTGCGGGGTGAACCGTGCCCAAGGCGTGCGCCTCGTGTGTTGAGTTTGCGGCTGAATCAGTGCGTGGGTCCGCGGGGAAAGGTCAACCAATTAGTGTTGGGGATAGGTGCACGACCACGGCAACAAAGAGGCCACAGTCTCGCTTCCAATTCCATCCCCGCACCGTCAGCAGTGGAGGGGCGGATCCAGGGAGGATATGACTCGGGCCAGGGGGAGATCGGGGTGAGGGCATGGAAGGCGAGGGGTGGGACCAGCGCCGGTGGTTCCAGGGCCACGGCATAGTAGGGGCGTGGCTGGTTTGGGACAGGTTCACGTCAAACATCAGGGCTCGCGCTCTTCAATACCCCGCCCCTGCGCTGTGAGTTTCATCCACGCGCAGGACGCGACTCTGAACAACGCAGCTCAGGTGTCTGTCTCAAAAACAATCGGTTCGTGCTGCCGATAGGTGATCATCACGACAAGCGTCGCAGAGGGTCACGTCTTCAGTTACAGTTTCACCAACGCATTTGGACTCCACTCACGAAGTGTATTCTTTCATTTACGCGCAAATTCTGAAGACAACACTAAGTCCAGATTTCCTTTTACCCTTCTTGCTTTTCACTGGAGGGTGTTGTGCTGAGGCGCACCAGCATGCTCTCCTGATGTGCAGTTTGAACATTTTCTGTTTCAAGGGGTTTTCACTTATGTGACGCGTGGTCGTTGTTTGACGTCGGCGTCAAAATTTGACATCAAACCCAGTGGTGGTGTTTTTGACGTTAGCCCAGAAAATGACTGCTCGTCACCCAGTATGAAAACCCCTCAAGTTATTTTCGTCCGTGAAGGAAGTGCATTTTTAAGTTTCATTCCAAGGAAAACTGAGGGATTCACAGCGGAGTTGGCTGGTGGCACCCAGTGAGAGTCCAGGTCAACAAACGTGTAGGATACGGAGACAAACCTAGGGTTGGTGAGCACACGATCCCAACTGGCACCCAGCACAAGGTGCAGCACAGAGAGGAGATAGACACTTTAACTACAACAGTTCCCTTTTGTCTGTGATGCTTTCCCCCAATACAGCATTGTTTGACTTTCTTGTTTCGAGAGAAAAGAAAGACATTTTTGCGCTGACAGTCAGGAGGCAGGTCTATACTTTTGTTCCGGATTGAGTATGTATCAGAAAATGAAGAACAAGAGCTGATACCTGAGTGATTTCATCCAAAATTTCTCAAACGAGTTTTTGTGACAAGTCTTAAAAGGATGCGGACAGAATGGGGACAATAACCAAAAAGCCTTTTTGCTTACTTTTGTTTCACGGACAATCAAAAGTCATTTTCCATCAGTGTTTTGTTTGCCATTCAGATCTGGCACAATAGGACAGCCAGGACAAGGGGAAGCCTTGTTTTTTCCTGGTGTGCTTCATAACAGAAGGCAGGACCTTAGAAAAATGGCTTCAATGAACATTTTCCTTGCTGTGCTGAAAACTTGTTGGTTGGAAGAACTTTTTGTCCCATTTTTAGAAATGAAAATTCCCAAAACTTGGTTTCATTCAGTGTGAACTTGTTGCTTGGTACTCGCCACTGACATGAGAACCTGGTCCTTCCGTATTTACGAGTTCAAGTTGACCCGGGAATGATATCTTCAACTGAACTTCAGACTCAAGGTGTGCGAGAGGGCTGAGCCTGGTTTCTTTTGGGGTTTTCACATAGGCAGGGCAGCATCAGAATTTTTGACGCACGCATGAAGATTTTGTTGCGCAGGCATCAAATTTAACATGATGCCTGATGCAGAGCATTGAAAAAATGGTCCAGTCCATTCCTGGCCTCGCGTCAAAGTTTTGACACCGCGTCATCGGTTTGAAAAACCTATATCACGTGTAGACTGACGCACGTCACCCGTCACCCTGCACCGGATGCGCACATTTGTTCCCCATTCACACGATCGCACACAAGAAACACACACCACCAGCGACCGAGTCACTGACCCTCTGAATACGGTCCAACAATGAGTCACGTGACACGCGAGGAGAGGCGTCTTGTGACGTCACAACAAAGGCGGAAGTGGGACTCACGACACACAAAGTCGGGCTTTGTTCCGCTGTCGTTTCTGCAGGACTGGGGCATGACACCCACTGCTTCAATTTCAATGGTTGCGTCCGATGAAAACCAAACCCTATAAAGCAAGGTTCGTGCAGAAAACTGGTGATTTTGGGCACGACCGTATCCAGATCCATGGGTGGGTCCAGGGGTGGATCTAGAGGGTGGGTCCAGAGGGCAGATCCAGGGGTTGGTCCAGGGGTGGGTCCAGAGGGCAAATCTAGGCGCAGAAATGGGGCCTCAAAGGAGATGTAGGGGCAGGTCCGTGGCCCATCCAGAGACAGAACATCCGGGGGCAGATTTGGCAGTCCCTCTGGAGGCGCATCAAGGGACTTCGGTTCTGGTGGCAGGTCCTGAGGGGCCAGATCCAAGAGGAGATCCAGGGTCAGATTTATCGCCAAGCACAGGTGCAGATCCAGGGGCCTGAGCACCTGCCTCCCAGGTATCGGAGGAACCAGATGTCTGCATGATGGGAACGAGATTGCAATTGTGTGGAAGGATCAAAGGGGGAAACTCAGGAGAACACATTGACAGTATCATCACACGAGACTTGGTGATCACTGCCCGTTCAGCCTTTGAACAGTTTCTTTGGGGTCTGAAATGTGTCCAAATTGCTGAAAAGTAAAAGATCAAGTGCGAGATAGACTCATTCTAAACGGAGGTCTTCTCTGTTGGTACTTTCACAGGAAGTTGTAAAGAATGGAAAAGTCACGCACGAAGTTTCTTTCCTTGAAACCCCCTGTCGAGGCATCCATTGCATCCAAAGCTGTCGCTGGGGCAGCTTTGGTTTTATCTTCCTGTATTCCCGTGTGCGGTGCACCTGACCTCCTTATGTGTGAATATCAACCCGTCAGTGCACGTGGCTCAGGTTTGTAAAAGACCACGTGTCACAGGGGCGAGTCAGTTGTGTCGCCCTCAGCTGTGAGACCTGGGCTCCTGTGAGGATAACACGGGCCACAGTGAAACCGTGTGGCCACAGCTGAGCATCTGTGTTTTTCTGTTGATGTTCGTCGCTGCATTCCTATTAAAATTTGATTTTGACTTCAAAACAATGACGTTTGCATCAAAAATGCAGCGCTCGCGCCACCCCAAGTGCAAAGTGCTCAATTGGTGGAAGACAAATCCACCGTGTGGAATTTCAAAATTTCAAACAGGTTGAGCCGACTTCAGTGCACCATGCAGACCTCCAGACCCTGGTGGACCGACCCGCGGGATCGTCTGGGTCTGGCAGGTCTGCAGCCCCGGTGGCCTCTCCCCTCCTCCCCCACTGAATCCATTCGCCCTTCTACCCTGGTGCCCCCCCCCTCGATCCCCCCCGGTGTAACAGGCTCGGACGACGACCAGCCATTCTTGATTACCCTCATTATAGGTCATCAAGGTTCAGGTGAGTGACAACCAGCTGGCTAGCAGCTTTCACCAAGTCCATTTTATCATAAAAGTGTTTTCATTGAAAGGAAATAATTTCAGTTTCACCAAAACTCACACCTGAATTGTCACTTAGCATTGCACCAGAATTAAGGGGTTGTTATTCCTTGACCAATGCCTGAAAACACTGAGGTTTCAACCAATGACAACTGCTGATTGTTGTCACTGTCTGGCAGGTCATCAATAATCTCTGAGTAAATGAACCTCAGGCATTCTTGATGACGTCATGATAAATATTTGGGTTGTGATCCCTATCACACCGGAGTCCCCAGGGTTCACCACAGCTGCGTGAATCAACCCGCGCACGCACCCTGGAGATGCGCGCTTTCCATCGTGATTTACATACAAAAAAACAAACACTCCCAGCGCCGCATGGAGTTCATGAATTTATCATGAATTTCACCTAAATTCCTGTCAAAATTATATTTGAGCACCGTGTTTGTTTTGGGCCCAGGGGAGTCATTACGTCTGATCTGTGTGCAGAGGAAATTGCTGAAAAAACAGTCATGTGGGGCGGGAGGGATGGATCCAGGGCCCCGATCGGGGGTTACGAGTGGTGGATCCAGGTGGGATATAAATTCTGAATGGGTGTGAAGAGGGAGATACAAGATTCACTCACAAGCATCTGCAAAACAATCTGTACACGTCTGAGGATGGATTGTAACTGTCACCATCATTGGCCCAACGAACTGGGATTTCACCGCGATGTCGCCGTGGATCCTATTCGGACATAGAGCACAATAGAGCACAATGCCGAGCCTATCAGCTGTATGGGATCGTTTCGCCTACAAACACACACACACTCACACACACACACACACACACACACACACACTCTCTCAATGTGTGCACGCAAACACGTAAGTATTCACTCGCGCTCACTTGCATACACGCACATGCATTCACGCACGTACGCATTTCTTCTGACACAGACTCGCACACGTTCCTCTCCTCTTCGGCCTCTGCGCCTGTCTCTGGCCGTGTCTCCGCTGAAGCTGCACACACCGCTCCCTCCCTCGCTCGCTCTCCGCGGCCGGTGCGCGCTGCACCGCGGCCGCTGGAGCTGCTCCGGGCCGCTTCACTGTTGGGCGCGGCGTCCCTCCTCACACTCTCCGCGAGGCTCACACAGTCGGGACGTCCTTACAGGACCACCACACCCTCCTGACAGGACCACCACAGCCTCCGGCAGGGATACAGTGTGAAGTGACTGGGGAGCACAAGACCATACAGACCAGGAGTTCATCATTGGGTCAAATAACCAGGGAAGTGCAAAAGAAGACAACGGACTCAACGCCTAAAGCATTCCGTGTGAACCCTTCAGGGCTGTCAGCCCGTGCAGTGATCAGCTGATTCACTCAGTGGAAGAAGAGTGTCAAGCAGCACCAGCTCTAACAGGGACGCCACAGCAGAGAAACAGCTGCTTGCTGGACTCAGAGTGTTGTCTTCGCTGTTCTGGACGCAGCGCATGACGCTTCTTCTTTGGGACGTTGCGTCTTCCTAACGCTTCCCGTGTGGAATGTTGAGGGCGTTGCTGAAGTGACCTGCCTGTGGTACACCACCGAATCACAGACATGTGATCACAGATGCATACCAAAGGAACATTGTGTGGTGAGTACGTCTGAACACCCACCTGGGACAGGTGTGAAGATCAGAATCAACATTTTTTTCTGAGAAAATCACTTCACGAGGGGAAACACACACCACATTCGCATCGAAATTTGAAACAAAAATTCTGTTTGCACGAGCTGAAAATAGACCAGCCACCAACAGTGGACTTCAGGACAAAGCACGGACTTCTGTAATGCAGGATTTCGATGTCTAGGGACCTGAGAGCAGGGCACCACGGCCACGTGAGGTAAGGCGCACAAACATCCTGTACTTGTTCATTTTTGTTACTTGAGCTCGAGGGCCTGCAGGGAAGAATCCACAATGGAGTCTCAGTGCTGTCCGAGCCCTCAGGGCCCTGATGTCAGCTGTTGTGGGTGTGGACGTACAGATCAGCTTCACAGCAACGGAAATGTTTGTTTTACGCGTTTTGAAACACAGAGCTCTGATGTGTTGGTGTACTGGGGGTTTGTGTTGGCACGTCACTTCTGTTGTAACCACGTCTTTGCTTTTGATAGACGCCGACGGAATTTGGATCGCTTGGGGCGTTGCGTCTCGTCTCGCTGTTGTTCACAAAGAGAACTAGGATCTCTATGTGTGCGCACAGGCTCACACGTTTTGCATGCACGAGAGAAAAAGTTCGTTTTGATGGAGTGAATTTTGCCAGTGGAGATCCATGGGGGATTGGGTGTCTCTTTTTGGCTCTGTGCTGGATCCGAGGGTCCGAAGGCTGAGGCCGAATCTCACTTCTCTCCAGGCTCTGATTGGCTATGTGATGAGCACACTGACCAACAGCGGTGACGCTACGGGCTGGGAGGACCTGCTGCTGGTGTGGTGAGATTCTGCGCATGAAAGTTCTGACACTAAAAGCCGTTTTCAGACACAAAACCGGGAGCTAGGGCCCCCCAACACAACACAATGACGACATGGCTGATTCTGGTGCAGAAGGAGGGAAGATGTTCTCAAACTTGAGCACCCATGTGTGGACTTTGTGAGTGTCCTTGTATGGTTTGTGAGTTCCCTTGTGGTTGCCACGGGAAACTATGTTGCTCTTGTTTTTCGTTGCCTTGTCAGTGGAGATTTCCCAGAATTCACTTGTACATAGAAGACCTGATCAATTTGAAGACAAGCGACTGCAGAAATTTTCCGCTGCGGCTCACGAGTTTGCGTTTGTCTGTCAAAAAGCTGTTGTGTTTGAAAAATGGAGTCTTGTGTGTTTGTCTGTGACGCAGAAAGACAAAGCTTTCATGTGCGCTGTGCCAGACAATGGCTTCTGTTCAATTTGTGGCAACAAAGCAAAATGCAAAAACGAACAGCGTCACGAGTGTCATTCAGAAATGGTCGTTTGAGTTGGGATTGAGATCGGTGTGAAAAAGGGAGGGTCCTGCGTGGTTCTCCAAGATCACGATTGTGATTTAGCAGGGGGCCCTCACCTTCCACGGGCCAAGAACAAAGTGACGCCAGTTTTGAGAGCCAAACTTCGCTCTTACAGGGTCACGGATGCCCCAGCACTGGATCTGGTCCTGCAAACAGAGACAAGGTTTGCATATGCCGGAAAATTCTGGAGTACCTCCTGCTCCTACTTTTGAAGCTATTGAAGAAAGAAAAGGTCAAGGCATGGCTTGAAATTCCACTCCAAATCCTGGACAACTGAAACTTTTGCGTTTGAAAGGGGAACAGTCCAACTGTGCTGCACACAAGCGTGGAACTGACCTCACACTGGGCGTGACAGGCGTTGCGTCTTCCGCCTTATCAATGGAGGCTGCGTCGTTGATATGAACATGAGACACGCATCAGGTGTGCGGCGCAGCAAAGTCCTCACTTGTTTCACAGTGAATGCGTCCTGCGTTGGGTTCACAAGTTGCTGCTGAACTGACGTCCAAATGTGCACCAGCACAGGATCGCAGCGCACGCCTGCTGAAACGTTGCATTACGACACACGAGCATAATAAGCCACAGGGCGGCGCGTCATCGTCTCACGCAACACTGGGGTCGTTGACTTGTACAGGAAGGAGCGCATCCGCGCTGCGCTGCTTGTAGAATTTTAGCGACGAATTTTGGAACACGCAAATGTTGCGCCTACGTCACGTGACCTACGCGACGTTCAAACGTTGGAAAGGCAGTTTTGACATGACTTGTGTCCCGAGCGTTGCACTGAAACTATCCTGTTATGCGTACATACCCGAGTGACGCAGTGGCCAGTTGACATGACTCTGCCTGTGTGAACCCCTTGGCGCCACTACCATCGCCTGCATGTTGACGTGATGCAGTTGCAATCACTTCCTTTTGCTGACAGACCCCAGGTGCCATTGGCTCTCAGTGATAGATCAACCTGTGCCACTGACCTGGCAAATTGGGGCACCGCACGTAAAGAAACGGAGGTCGTGCTGAACCTCCCTATTCAGTGAGAATCCGGCACCGACTCGCGTGATGCTTCCTCCAAAGAGAACCTTCCTCTGGTAAAAACTGCTCCCGTGTCTTCAAAAGACGTGTGTACGTTCAGAGAGATGTTTTCTCCGTCTGTGTGCAGATGGAGATTTTTACACACGGCCCTAGTGACACCGAACACGTCCCGTGCGGAGGGCTGTTGGTATTGGTCACGACAATTGGCCCTCTAGCGGATCCGGGATGAGGGTCCTGCCCGGTCGCTCTCAGACAATGGTTGATCCCCAGAAGCTCCAAATTAGGGATTGTTATATTGGGGGGGGGGCAAGTGCGCAACTCCAACTTGAGTGTTTTTGGCCAGAAAGAAACTTGAGCAAAAATTTGAAGGAGTTATGTATCCAGGATTTTGACCGGATTGGGTGATTTGTGGATGATTGATCAACATTGGTTTCAATTGGATTCATCTTCTCAAACAAGAACATGTGTGGACAAAGCAAGCGTCTGTTTTGGTGAGTCCCAGTCAAGTGCGTCTGGGTGCGTGTTGTCGCTTTTCCATGGGTGTGTCATTGCTACTGCGAGAAACATGAACCAAAAAGAGAAATTGTGTGTAATTTTGTGGGGATCATTGAGCAAAATTACACAGCCAGCGAAAGCTGCTTCAGTTTCTGATTCCTTTGCAGCCAAAACAGACTCCACACAACATGAAAAACAGAAACAACAGACTCAAGTGCCATTCTCCCTCGGAAGGACGCTGGCACAAGGGCGCAGCACTCAGGGCCTAAAAGCACGCGTGGAAACCACGTGGCTAACAGCCTGCAGACATGCGACGCCAGACGGCGCGTCGCTGCAGGGCGCTGCACGCATGCGCACAGGGGTCACGTCCCTGGGGTGCAACCGGTGTAACGACGTGGCCAGACCCCAAACTCAGAAGGCACGTGAGTCTTGCTGTTTCAAGTTCCACCTGACATGACTGACCACTCCATGATGTCTGAAACTCCAAGTTGCCTGAAACACAGACACACCAGTGCCTGCTCATTTCAGGTAACCCCCAAATGGCCAGACCCGTGTCAATGGAAAACAAAACTTGTTTTGTCATTTCATTCCACTAAAACACACAGATCTGGTCACACTTAAAATAGTCAAACACCCATATCTTCTGGATTTGAGGTCTGGCCACTCCATTACACCGGGTTAACAGGTCCAGGGCGGGGGGCTTTTGGGCTTGGGGAGAAGACACAACGTCCCCAGGGTTCAAGGGGTATCCATGATCAGAGTCTTCCAGTGACAATCACCCGACAATCCTGACCCTGGATCCCCTGGTGGACCATGGACCCTTCAACCGAGGTCCTCTCAGGCGCTGATACTGGCCCTGGATCCCTTCCTGGAGCTTGGGCCCTTCACCCCCCCCCCCCCCACGAATCCCCTCAGTCAGCGCTGAAGATGGTACTGACCCTGGATCCCTTCTCCAGCAGACCGCTTGTCTGGGAGGACGCACAGCTGGTGGATTCTTGTTCAATTACCTCAGGAATCTCGGTCCATTAGGACCTGCTCACCCGGTCCACAGCACCTGTCGAGACCAAGTTCCTCCGTCCACACAGCCCGAGACGCAATTGCGTGTGTGTGTGTGTGTGTGTGTGTGTCTGATGCACGCACATATGCGTGTGTGTGATGCACAAGCACACAGGAATCCAGCTCTTGTAAGAACCCATCCAAATGGGTCCAGACACACAGACACAGTGGCTGATAATTCAGTGAGTGATCAAGCATGGTCCTGTCTTGGGCAAGATGCCCAGTGCACTCGGGTTCAAAGCACTCAGTGCGTGTACTCAACAGCTTCCTTCATGCAGTTCCCAATGGGAGGTGGGGGTGAGACTGCAGGGAAACGTTGGAGAACAGGTGTGTCACAGGAGACGTTTGATTCAAAGGTGTTTCGCCCCTGGCTGTGGGGGCCACACTACATTAGATGGGTATGGAAACACCCGCTGAGGACAATTAATTTTTCGCATTGTTCTCCGTTTACACATAAGCAGACACAAAAGACAGTTGTCCCACTGCGATGGATGAACGTGCAGGTTACCGGACCACTCCCCATTCTGGAAGTTGTCTCAGATGCTGGGACAGGCAGGCCATATTGAGGGCGGATGTAGGATTGGTCCAGGGGTCCGGGTCCTCAACATGGGGGTGTGAATTGAAAATTGGAAAAGTACCAGAAATTGTTGAAAATCTGTGTTGCAGTGAAAGATGAGGCGAGTATATTTTTCTTTGGCTGGTCATGATGGAAACCCTTCAGGCTCTTCTGGATCCTTCATTGAAAAATTCTCATTCTACTTCCTCATTTCCTCATCAAATTTATCAAAAAGTTGATCAAATTTATCAAATTTATCAAAACTTGTGACGTCTCATCTTTCGGCATCAAATGTCACACCAGGAATCCAGCGTCACCTGTCTCCATGGTGGGATTCAGATTCTATTTCCTGTTGCCTATGTAGCGATGTGGAAAATGCAACGAAAAAAATTCTGTCTGATTCGTCTTCCTTATTTCCTCATCCAATTAATTTTGTCAAAAAACGTGACGTGCTGTCTGGCTGCATTTTGACATCCACAGTCAGGCCTCTGGCGGCAAAATTTCCCGCCACCTGTGCTCGTGACTGCGCGCATCATAAACACGGTATGTTTCCCGATGAGCACCTGCGGGAAAACGCTTCAAACGCTCTTTCTTTTGGGTTTTGTCCCAAACACGCTGGAAGTTAAATTTATGAAGCCCACAGATGTAACTCGTTTCAAAGTAGGTTCCTAGAAGGGCAGAGGTCCTTCAGTTAAATCCTTCATCCGTTCTGCACCCACTCGCCTCATCAGAAATGTTGGCAGCGGGGAGGGTCCTCTTGCTCTCCGGGAGAAACATGACGCCCCACCCCACAGGCCCCTTGACTCTTGACCTCGTTGTTCAATCCCCCACTGGACCAGACCTTCTACGAGGTCCTGGCTACTTGTGTTGGGACCCTGTTTCAGTGTTTGCCCAGAACCAATGGTCCCATCTTGCGTTGCGTCCCTGCACAATGTGAGAGCGTGCCACGTCACATCACATCCACACCACAACCCTGGATCCGCTGGAGCTTCCACACAACGAGGTCCCAAAGAGCCCACGCAGACCAGGGGCCTTGGGCACATCTCGGAGTCCAGGGAACGACACTTGTTGTGCAAGCGCGAGATGCAAGAACCTCCCACGACAACACGAAGGAAAACGAAAAACAAAGACCCCCTGACAACATCAATATCTTTGATGTCTCTGGCAAATACGTCTCCCATTGTTTGTCGTCGCGTATCCTTTTCTTCTCTGTTTCTTTTGGCAAAACTCCACTCTGTGATAGCATTGAAACCTGCTTTTGTTTCAGCCATTGGGGGAAATCTATTAAGCTGATCCTCCTTCGCACAGCCATTAACGGGGCTCAATCTTTGTCGCGGATCCAGGGACCCTGGGGGCCGCTCCATCAACCCTGGAACTAATTCGTCCCAACCCCCTCAATTTTTGTGTGCCAACGACACAACGAAATACGTGAAACATTGAAACTTTCAAAGGCGAAGCCCCCTTTCCCAATGGATCACCCCGCCCTTCAAATTTTAGCCACCAAGGGTTGGGTCTTTGTCAAGGTCAAAGTCCTGTTTCCACTACAGAAGCTCTACGTTCTTCTCGTTGTTGCCTTTTTGGTCTCCGCACCACACCAGACGCACTCAATAATTCACGAGAAATGTGCCACGATTAACTCGAGGTTGTCAGGGGCAATTAAGAGGACAGGGATCTCACACCGCGACCGGTTTGAGAAGCGTGTTTCTGCCCACTGCATGCACGAAAAAATTGTTGCAGCGAGATGATCATCAAGATTGCAAAGCAATCGAGATGA
>JAAUXT010048904.1_pt1 | contig 25317 bp, 22 predicted proteins | sample 7278171 | NCBI WGS metagenome assembly JAAUXT01 (sample SAMN14350112, study PRJNA611818) | marine sediment metagenome | isolation source: surface marine sediment (1.8m) | place: French Polynesia: Moorea | collected 2018-08
GAACACTTTCAAACTCGCGTTCACAGATTTTGCCTCTTGATGCCTATAGGTGATTCTCACCACCATACATTATACATAATGTATGGTACAAGGTTCAAATCACCTAAAAAGCCGAACCACCGTGACAAGCCTCTTGAAGATGCGGCAAACCAAGTTTCTACAACAATCATGAACACCTGCAAGTGCCATGAAAAAGAAACTGTTCAGACATCAGAGCAAAGGAACAAAAGTTGTTCAGTAACCACACACAGCTGATCACAATTCATCAGCACACCCGGGCCGAGTGCTGGGTCCTCCCAGGAGCGAAGTTGTTGTCCCAAATGTACAAGCATCTGCAGTTGTTCACAAATTTATTGACGTGCACGAATGTACAACTGACTTGATCAGTGACTATTTTGGTACACACAGTGCCCAACAGCGCAAGAGTGGGAAAGTCGTCGGGAAGAAACTGGAGCGTCATTTCAGCTGGCCTTTGCCTTCGCTGAATCTACTTCTAAGCTCAGCCATGCGTCCTCATCATCGTCCTGTGCCCACACTTCGTTATCCCATCCATCATTTACATTCTCCTCCTGTTGCGTGACAGCGCTGCCGCTGTTCCCACTGTCCCCGAAGTCAATCAGATTAGCCGTGGCCGGCTCGCCCTTCTTGTTTGCAGTCTTTTTGGCAGCGTGCGATTTGTGGTGTTTTGGCTTGGAAGATTTCTTGTGGTTGGAAGCAGCAGCAGTGGATTTTTTCGAGCCCGAGCTGGTGGTGGAGGAGGAGAGCTGCGCGCCCCAGTCGTCATTATTCCACCCGTCGTCGTCCTGCTCCCGCTCCGCGGCCTCGGCAGCAGTCGGCGCGGTCGGCGAGTTCTCGTTGCTCCAGCTGCCCCACGCGTCACCCTCCTGCTCGGGAGACGTTCGCGCGTCCGCCGGCGGAGACTTGTCGGCCCAACTGTCGCTCCATCCCGACCACGAGTCGTCGCCGTCCTTCTCCGGGGAGTCGAGCAGCGGCTTCTTGTTCCCAGCAGCGTAGGACCTGTCAGCACAAACAATACCGTGAAAGCCTCGTTCATTCATGCACACATTTCGTCAGCCACTTGAATATGATCGATGGCAACTGCAATTACGATGGCTGCGAAAGAAACAGACCGGCGAAAATTTCAGCTTGTTCCGTCCTTGACAAGAGCAAAACCGACTCTTCGGGGAACAAGGCACGTCACACGTTGAACAGGCTCGTGACACAACGGGCGAATCTGATGATGCGTCTGACGAAGCCTGTCCATCTGATACAGAGGTCGGTGAGCAACTCACTTCTTGCCCGACTTGGAGCCACCGAGGAGAGAAGAGTCTTCTCCGGGAGACCCGTCAGCAGGCAGAGACGTCTTGGCTCCATCGGAGAACATGGACGAGAAATCCTTCCAGCCCTTCAGCGTTACATGCTGCATCTGCAGTGCCGCATTGGAACAAAGGTGAGAACTTCCACAGGGCAGCTGCGGTTTTCACAGGCACAGAGCTACCAAGTCTTGGCAAACAAAATCAAGAATCGAGCAGAAAAAGAAAGCAAAGAAACAGGAACGAAGAAAGGACTGAATGATAGAATGAGTGAAACAGAAAGGTACAATTCATCTACGGCACTGGTTTCATGGCAAGTGAAACGATTTCAACAAAATTGAAAACTGAAGGCGTGACACACCTTGTTGGCCAAGTCGGACACGCCACTCGAAACATCGTTTACCAAACTGCCTTCTTTCACCTACGGGATAAACATGCAAAACAATTCAACAAATGAAAACACAACAGCTGTTTCTGTGCTCACAATTCACAGATGTATTTGCAACACGATGACTCCCAACCAGGGTCGTAAACTGATCAGAATAGTACCACATCAATTTTACAACAAAGATCTCAAACGAAACAACAGAAAAGCCGAGGTAGGGTCGAGCTTCTGCGGGCGCCAATGAAACGACGCAGTCAGAAGCCAGAACCTGACCGGCTGTAGTGCCAGGGTTTTGAAACTGAACAAAACACAAACAACGTACTCTATTCGACATGTTTGACAGTCCAGAGGACACGTTGTCCAAAATTTGCGCCTCTCTGACCTAAAATCACAACACGAAATGACAGTGCATCTGGGGAGTGACAACACAAAACGAGGTTCGTTGACAGTGGACCACCACCAGAAGATAAAACTACCGTCGGTGCAACACGGATCTGTCCACAGTCGGCAGATCTCGAGAAAGGGTGCCACGCCGGTTTCAACACAGGGCAGAGAACATCGACCAATTTGCCTTGGTGTGCGTGCATACGTATTGTGATCACAAGTCCGGTCAACTGCTGGCTTTACCTTGTCATTGACAGTTTGGCCGAGTTCTTTGGTTTTCTGAGCTGTAGAAGCTGCTATCTTCGTCGCCTAGAAAGAGAAAAGTCGACAGATATTATGCGAGGATGCAGATATTTCCACACAGACGTCATTTGGACTCCCCACTCTGGAGCGACAACATTCATCTGGCACTTCCACGTCCACGAGGCATGTTTTGTGCAAGACCGACCCGAAGCTGAAACTTGGCTCAGCCAATCACCCAATTTTCAGGCCACATTTCAATCTTGCTCAACACCAGGTCTTCACTTCACAAGTTTCAATTTGCCATGCGGCCTTGTTTTTTTTTCTGCAGCCCACTTTGTGTTCAAAATTCAGTGATTGCCTACAAACAGGAAAAAGTTGCCAATTGACTCATGCTCCATTTTCCCTTTCAAACACTTTTTTAGATGACCAAGAAAGGCCTGAAACTGGCAAAAATACCCAGCAAAAACAGCACCGAGCATTCTCTTGACAGACACAAGCTCAAAGAAACATCCATGTTGCATTCTTCGGATGATTCAGAAGATTTTGTACAACAATGTTGACAGGGAACAAGAATGCTTTGAAAGATCCACCCTTGGACATTGACTTGAGGGCACAGCGCAGCCCAGGAAATGTTCCCCAGAAGCATCGCTGCGCACAAAAACATTCGGCGGAAGACTTGCGCAGGACGGGTCCCAACCGAAGCCGTGCAGCCAGTTTTGATTACATTTTTCACATTCCGCAACGTTCTAATGAACTCAATCAACGCAGCTCAAGCAAACCCGCGACAAACGTCGAGAAACACCACAACACACCATGTCGGAGCAAAAACCTTGGACAAATACAATTTCGCATCAAGGACTCCGCTCGCCTACTGAATTTCTTGGTTCCTCAAACACACAGAAAATTTCATCCAGAAAGGAAGAGAGATTGCCCGTGCGAGTATCCTAACGAATCTATCAGAAGTCGCCCGAAGGCGCCGCTACCTTCACGCACTGCCGTGCAGGACTCTTTCCCCCTGCAGTCCGCAAACGAAGAAAAATTGCACATCTGAGATCCCAAAAGGCAATACGGCCGCTGAAACAATTCACAGCAAATAGGATACAATCTGTACTCGTCACAACACTGCCGAAGGTTTCAACAATTGCCCAGCTCTTCGACGACTCCATTCTTTTGTTTAGCACGTCGAAAAGCGAGGAAAGAGAGAACGTTTTGCAGTATTGATGCGTTCGGGATTCAACAAAAGTCAACACAGGGTAGTCTCATCTGCTGGTGTTCGTCGTGACGTCGCGCAATAATCCTGCGTCTCGTCAGGTCTTACGAAGATCTGCGCAGCTGCAAACCCTCGCTTCTTCGCTTCGCACAACAAAGCCTTTCATCTCCCCGTCGTCCCAGCTTCTCGCCGAGCACAGCCGCACCCGCCGAGGCGCCACGACTTCCCGACAATCGGGCACAGCATCCAGACCCGATTTCGCCTCCGGGATCGTCGCTTTGCAGAACAAGAGAGTCATCGGGTGAGGAGGGTTCGTGCACAAAAGTGTCAGGATTCAAACGGGTCTTCAAATACGACCAACGTGCAAAACCTGCTCTCACGATGATTGTCAAGGCGCCCCAGTGGTCAAACCACAAATATCACAGAGCGATCACACAGAAACCATCACCACACGCGTCACGTTCATTTTCTCCTTCTGCATCTCCGTAACGAGGTGATGCGGAGACGGTGTCCAGCACTCGAAACCAGACTTTCTCCCGGTCACTTGCTTTCCTCACAGCTCATTGGTGCCTCGGCTTCAGCGGTGCACTCAGGACAATGTATCGGTGATGCTCACCCAGAGACACATGATGCAGAAATACAAAGTGGATTTGCACACAAACGCTTCATCTGTGGGGAGCTATCAGTGAAATACAATGTTCCACGATGTGGGCTTCGTCAAGCAGTCCTTTCCCCATCCACTCCGATGACACGAGCACGGAGCCATATGGAGAATGACTTCCAGAACACAAGCAAGATGCAGGAGTTCATTGATCGGGCCCCATCCATCAGACCTCGGTGTCCACACACCCGTCCCACCTCATGTAGGAGGCTCGGAATCAATAGCGCCATTGTCGGGATAATAGTTACAGGCCACGACACTCGGCTTTCCTGTCCATTCGGCAAAACTAACTCGTTCGGCTGTTTTCACGGTGCGCAGCTCCCGACGAGTGGTGCAGAAATTGGACTCAGATGTTCAAATGCATCAGCTCGAGCTGAACATAACCGCACTCCACAGGCACAACTGATGAATGAATCACAGCTTCTCCAAATTTGCGGTTGTCTGAAGTTTGAAAACAGAACAGCCTGCAGCCACTTTCGAACAAACGAAAGGTAACAAAGCCCGTTCATTGAACAAAGCCCGTGGACAAAATCTGCTGAGAAAACATGTCACCAAGAAGTGATTTCTTGCAAAAACAGGCTTGCTGCCATAAGTGGCAATAACACACGAAAGTACATGCCGAATAAATATTATGATAAGCAGATTGCTGGCCTTTGCTGACAAATTCCACTTTATTGCCTGCTGTGATGACCCTGGAATGTCGTTACGTCTTCCACGAGAGCAAATCTGGAACCACGTTTCTCCGTGTGAATGCACCGAGTGCAACCGGAGCACTGCCCGTTTACCAGCTTCCAAAACGAACGCTGAGGAGGCTGGAGACGCCGGTGAAAATGATGAATGCCGCACCTGATAAATCTGACCCAGGGGTGTTTGTGTTATCTTCGCCTCAGCAACTCCAAATGCAAAGTATGTTGAGCGCCGAACAAAGACTGCATCCCAATCGAGGCGGAAAAAAGCTTTGGTTCATTTTGGAACAAAAGCTTCGAAACTTTCAAGGACCACGACAACGAAGCTTTCAAGGACCACGACAACGAAACTTTCAAGGACCACGACAACAGTCAAGGACGGATCTGCTGGCCCCATCAGACGCGCTTTGTTCCAAACAAGTGCGTTGCCTCTTGCACTGAAGATTTGATTATGAGCGGTGAGAATATTCATCAGTTTGATGAGAACGATCATGCGCCACCCGTCCAAGCAAGAAAGTCAACGCTGGCAACCTCGGCGCGAGATTGCGTAAACTGTTTTTGCACCAAGGCAACAGAATCACCAGTCTGGTCAGCTTTCCGCGCTTCCAGACTGATAATCTCCCCCAGCACAGAGCTGTGGAGCTCGCAAAGCCCAGATTGGTGCCGCACAGAACATCTTCAAGCGAAAAGGTCACGTGTTTTTCCCACATGGATGCATAAACCGACCCACTGCAAGAATGAACCATGGTCTGTCCAACCACGTGCGTCCTTTGGCATTCTGACTGCAAACCATGGGCCTTGGTGGCGCGCGGATTCGTTCCGCAGAATCACTTTTCGCGTTGTACTTTGACCAAATGAACACATCACACCACGTTCAACGCACCACGTTCAATCAAATTTGTAGCCTTCATTGAAAAGTTCAACGAACTGACAGGTTCAGTGCGCCGCTGGGTGATCGTGCATGCTACTCCATCTTTATCAAGCTTTTCCTCTGGAATAATGAAGCCATGTTCATGTTCGCCCTGTTAATCGCAGTCGGAAGGGACAAATAGGTCATTTGTCCCAGAAAGGTTCCATCAAGCAGGAAGTCCAGGCTCGAAAGAGCAGGAAGTTAACTGCCGCAGAATCCCGAACAACCCTGCGCTCCAACGCACAACAGACCCGTTCTCGCTCGTGGCCTTTGCTTGTTTCACCTCGTTGTCAATAGACAGGACCGCCTCGCCTTTCGTGAAAACAAAACAGGAAGCCTCACCTGCAAGTGTTCACCTGCAGCTGCAAAACGGGAAATGCCCGCGAGCTGCAGTGTCAGGAGCCTTCAGATGTGCCTCGTGATCTCCCTCCACAGAAATGATGAACACCAACAGCAGAATACATGTTGCATACCAATGACTTGGAAAGGAAGAATGTGCTCCCACAGGCACAGAACTTCAAGCCTAAAACAGCAGCAGTGCAATATTGGCAGAGATTTATGAGGTATGTCCGGATTTTAAGGTTTCCTGTCCGATATTTAAGTTGTGCGCAGAGCCTCATGGTTCCCTTTTGGACAGTGTGTTCTCTTGTCGACAATGAGTAGCTGGAGCACTTTGTGACACGACAGGTCAACAGGTGCAGATCTCAGGTTGATCTTTGGCGACCGACACAGTGATTCCTCGGTGATCAGGTGTGTTTTTCTCCTATGACATGTCTTCCAACCTTGTGCTCTTGTTCAGTTTGATCTTTTTGTGGGGATTCATGTGTGCTTTGACGACCAAGGAGGCGCGCGTTGAGCAGCGCACAGTGGTCAAATTCCTGAGTAGTTCTGGCCACACCCCGATCCAGTGTTGGACACGCCTGCACGAAGTGTTTGGAGATTCCTGCTTCTCAAAGAACACTGTGAGAAAGTGGCACAAGCAATTCCAGCAAGGGAGAGTGTCCACCAAAGATGTCAAGAGGAGCGGTCGACCACGCAGTCAGAGAACAGATGAAGCAGTGGAAGCAGTGCGGCAACAGCTTGGTGATGATCGGTGCAAGACTTGTGAGGCAAATGTCTGAGGATACTGGGATCAAGAAGATGACATTGCACACCATCCTGAAAAAGGAACTCAATCTTTCCAAAGTGGCACCAAAGTTCATCACAAAGCTGCTCACGGATGAACAAAAGATATTCAGGGTGCGTCTCTGCAGGCAGAACTTGGACAAACTGGACCAGGACAATGACTTCCTCTCAAAGATCGTGTCTGGCGACGAATCATGGATGAGTGTTTTCGAGATTGAGACCAAGCAACAGTCATGTGAATGGGTTCCAAAAGGAGACCAAGCTGCTCGTCCCCGGAAGGCCCTGCATCAGAGATCAACCAAAAAAGCCATGTTCACTGTGTTCATTGATGTCAAAGGTGCCATCCTTGCTGAGTTCAAAGACCCCGGAGACACAGTCTGTGCTGAAAACTACTGCGACCTCTTGAGAAGGCTCAAAGAAAACATCCGGAGGAGGCGTCCAGAACTATGGCAGATGAAGGAGGATGGGTACAGAACCTTCCAGCTCCACCACGATAACGCTCCGTCCCATACTGCCATTCTCACCCTGGCTCTGATTGGTGAGAGCCACATCGACATGGTGCCACACCCACTGTACTCACCGGATCTTGCAGTGTGTGACTTTTTTGTCTTCCCAAGACTCAAAGCAGAACTGCGCGGACATCGTTTCCAAAATCTCAGAGACATGAGAACAGGAGTTTTGAGGACACTGAGAGCAATTCCAGAACAGGATTTCACTGCTGCAATCCATTCCCTCCCCCTGCGGTGGATGAAGTGTGTTTCCGCTGATGGAAACTATTTTGAGGGCCGTCATCTTGTTGTGGATCCAGGTGACTTTGGCTTTGAAATGGTGTGGGACAACTCAGAAAGTGATCCAGATGACTGAAAGGACCACTGCCATGTGTTCTGACTGTTGTGATACTCTAACTCATTCCGGAAGTTTGCCTGACCTTTGTTTTGCATTTTGAGCAAATGAAAACATTCTTCTTGTGACCAGTTTGGGCCCACATTAAAGTTTTGTGCATCACAAAATTCGTTCACTCATTTATTGGACAGGAAACCTTAGAATCCGGACATACCTCGTACTCGTGGCACGGACAAATTCAGCTGCAAGGAGCTTGTCCGTCCCTGCGCGCTTTGCGCCGCGATGGAACACAGACCCGAATGGCCACAGGAACCTGTTCCGTGGGAAGTGAGGGTGAAACTCTCAGCCACGGGACACCAAACTCCCGGCGATCTGAGACAAACGGGAGTCATTGATCAGACTCGGTCGCCAGTGACGACGTGACCAGCGAGAGACTCGAGCCCCGGAGCTCGCTGACCCCGATCGAAGGAAACGTCCACTGCGTCGCACAGGATCAAATCCATTTCTCAAATGTCCGACGAAGCACACAAAACATGGTCAAGTTCTGAGAGGAAGTCTTCAGATCTCGGGGAAGGAAAGAGCAATACTCTCATTGATGACAGGAGAATGACAGGGTCACAGAAAGGGTCGGTCATGCAGATACAAAATTCGGAGTGACGTTGGACAGACAGAGCTGACAGAAACGCTCTCGGTGAGAACAGATTCAGATTTATGATAAAAGCCTCCATCTATTTCTTGACAAATTAAACTGAGTGCTCACCAGTCACTTACTCCTGATTTCTTGTGACGAAAGTTCTCTTGTATTCAAAAGGAGAGACAGGCATTGCTGTTTCAACACGCACGACACCAACCCGCGGATCCTGCACGCGTTCCAAACGCGTGGAGCCAAAAGGCAAAGGTCACGTGACAAAAGACCGCCAAACAGTGTTCGAGAAGGGTTCAAGGCAGCTGCATGACTGGTTTACTTCGGGTCTCCCTCCCTCTCCAAACCTATTTGATCGGAACTCTCGTAAAGCAGCAACAGCAGCTGGAAAGACCGTTCCTCAAGTCGCGACGGAACAGACAACATGCGCCTGGAGAACAGAGAAACAAAACAGGCGACTGGTCACGGAATGAAACTTTGATGAGGGAAAAGCTTCACTTGGTGCCGCCGCAACTAAGGCGCAGCAGCGCGTTCAAAACCAGCGGTAAATTGGCAGTCCCACATCATTCGATCAGATTCATAAATCTTGTCCCGGTGAACGTGTTCCTGGCTGACAGGACAGGTCGGCAATCGCTGCCGCTGCATCAGTTGTCGCTGAACGCTGTCTTCACTTCAAGCAACCCTAATTTCCTCGGAAGGCGTTTCCACTTTGAGCCTCGTCATCCGATCAACCTGCGTCACCCGAAGCAGAATGATTCCTTCCCGTGCTTATGTGCACACCGACAACGTAACGATGAGGCCTTTGGAGTGCGATACATCACACGGAAATCTGCATACATCGCCCAATCCACAGAGCCCAGTCTTTACAAAAAGCAATCTATCTCTATTGACGCACAGTTACCGCCAGAGGAGTCAAGGCACTGCTTCACATTCCCAGACAAAATCCCATGAAATCCACAGCGATATTTCTCAACCTCCTTAACCTTACACTTCAGACGCGTACAAAGCAGCTTTGTTGTTCCAGAGGCATTGTGCGGGACCCGGGAAGCATCTCAGTCGTTTCCACGCGCCCGTCTTCTGTCTGAATCTGAATTCACGGTGCGCTGCCCCTCACATTCCGAGCGGGAATTCACTGACAATGGGAGCTTCCAGTTTACGACCTCTTAACGAAGCTTCCCCATCAGTTTGATCACTGAATGGGAGTGGACCTGAAGACTTCCCAATGAGAACCCTTTTTCTCCAGTTCTCACTAAAGTACCAGCGTTCTTGATGTCACATGAGGCAAACGCTGCCTCGCTTTTTCTGTCGAAATGAGAATGGTTTTTGGTTCAGACAAAGATTCTGTGTTCGGAAATTGCCTGAAGAATTCCAATGGGCCAAGTTCGCATCAGATTGTGCAGTGATTCTATCTTGCTCCCTCCAGCATTGAGTCTCCTGCTCTCAGGGTTGCGTTGCGCCGTTTGCATAGCAAGTCGCTCTCTTGTCTCCTCCTCAACTCCAATTACTGACTCTGCTGATCCTGGACGAACAACTTGAAAGCGGAGCCACGCTTGGTTTTGTCAACACAAGAACTTGTTTTCGTTCTTCATCAATGAAAGAAACAATGCTCAACAAGAAAAAAACTTGATTCCATACTTGGACCATTCCTCCACTCGCAAAGAGAGCTCTGGTAAAATTTAACCATGATTGCCAAGGAGTTGAAACTGACAAAGTTCCACACAGCAAGCAGGTGATATTTTTTCAATTACTTTGTTCACCCAGGGGGTAAAGCAACAAAGGAGAGTTTGTTTCACAAAATGAACTCATCTTCACTGCTTCCCCCGAAGAGAAAACAAACTCATGGACTTTCAATATCAGTGCACTTCACAGCTGATAAATACACCTGCAATGTCCATTTGGCACCAATGTCACTTGATTCCAACCTGTAGTTGAACTATTTCTCCAATTGTTTCAAAAGCAGCTCGTAAATTGAACTTGTTTTACTCGGTTTGAACTCAGCGAAGTTGCTTTCGCGGACAAAAATGCGCAACGATACCAAAATCAGCGGGCTTAGCGGCTGAAATACGCCAGATGAAAACCGAGATCCCTCCCCCACCAGACTCACAGAACTTGGAGCACCAAACATGGTCACGCGTTCCAGGCAAAACGACCATCCTCAGTTGCCATTCCAGATTGACCTCACTTTCTCTGTATTGGCTCGTTGCGAACATTCGAGCAAAACCGATGGGCACAGTCGTGTCGCACGCACAAAAGAGCAATCAGCAAATTGAAGCATCATGCTTGCTAACCTTTGTGACGCCCGAGAAACGACGCATCCCAGTTCCTGCACAGAATTCAATTACGCTTATTCCTTTCCTGAGATTCTAACAACATTAACTCGTCAACGCAAATGGACGACACGCGAACAGAGGACCTCGAAAGCATTAATCTGCGTCCAAACCCATCACTGACAGGGCTTCAGTGCCACCCGCACTTGGGTTGAAATTTACGTTGGTTTGATTTTCTTGTTGTCGTTGCAACGCCCACAACTCGAAAAGGGACAACTCCATTCACTTCCCGAACGAGTGCGTGTGAACACACTTGATGACATCAAGTCGCTGTAATTTGCACGGTGCGGACTGTACGAACATCCCAAAAGGATTCTGCTGCGGAGAACTGCTGCAAGCGCAGGACTCAACCTAATCCCAGAGAGAAGCGCCCTGGTCTGTTGCCGATCTCTGTTGGACAGTCTGCAAGCCGGTCGACATGGCTCCTGCAGACGAAAACGAGCCCACACTGTTTCTTTGACACAGAAGTCTGCCAAATACAAGTGACGGGTAAAAAATGTTCGTTCAGCGATTTCTACTCAACCGCACCAAAGCCTCGTCGCCTGTATTTTAATCAAACTAAATCCCTGCAATAAATCTCTCTTCTGGACCCTCCCTCAGATGAAGATCGGCGGCTGCTCGGCAAGAGCTTAATTTCAGCGTTGAATCGGACGGGATTTACAAGTGCAAACGGAGACCTATCTGTGAGTGGTATGTGAGGCGCCTTTAACATTCCCCGTATGTCAGGAGACATGGGCAGATTGATAAATAGTTCCCCAGTGCGTCTGGATTCTTCAGTCTCTTCTAATTGAAGCAACTAATGGAACTCCAACTTTTACCCGAGTCGCCAGAGCCTGTAATTACTTCCACGTCGGGAAGAATGGAAAAAATCAACTTGCATTCAGCTGATCCGCGCCGCCTGCTTCAGCGATAACAATGCGTCCGTGGGAAATTAAATCAAATCATCTGTAACCGGAAAATTAAGAATTGGTTCGGGTTCTGCAATTACGCAGAGGAAACGCCAACACAGAAACTCAGCCAGGCTTGAGCGTCTTCCTGCCGAGAACGAGGAGATTGGCGCAGAAAACGAAAGCAAAGGCGCGTCGCGAGTGCAACCACCACAGTCTGAGTGGAGTGCTCACCACTGATCACTGCTGAGTAGACAAGGAGGGGGGGGGGGGCAGGTCAATCACAACTGAAATTCTCAGTGGGTCTGGCCCTTCCACCAAGTTGTGATTCGAGTTGATCGCAACTCCCCAGTTGGTCGCAACTCACTGCCAGTGCATGGCCTGTCTGGAAAGACAGGCATCATTCTCGCTCCCACAAGGTCATGGCACATGCCGAAGGTTCCCCTGGAAAACATTTGATGCTCACAAGTCACCAGCAAAAACAGCCTCGTATTTTCCAACGAATCAAAAAGAGAGAAGATTTGCTTCCTTCAGAGTCTGGTTCTGTTCAGTTGCCAAATTGATGTGTGACCTTGCGACGACGCCAGGACAGAAGAACGGCTCCGTGTCGGTTGCCACAACTGTTCTCTCCTGATCAGTAAAATTCTCACGTTCGTCCGCTTCAGCGATATGGAATGCACCAAAATCCAGTTACAAATGGACCCAATCCGACCAATCCTAACGCACGACCAAGTAGATTTGCGGCCACGGCGTGCAACCCTGGATGTATCGCTATCTCTGCAGCACAGATGCCTTTGTGAGATGAGGTCAATGCCTCAGGTCCCGCGAGTTATCCTCAGTGTGCACTGCAGATTATTGAAATGTGGCTGTGGCTTTTTGCAGAAGTTGTCACAACGATATTGAAGGTTTTTTTTATGGCTGAGGCAATTCCACGTGCTGAGCTCTTGGTGCACTGCGCAGCATCACACCCGCTGAGCAAAACGTTCGGAACAACCTTCTGCAGCCGAAGTCTGCTGACGATATCTGCCATTGCGAGGTGTCTCAGGACAAAACAGTCCGCACAAAACTCCACGCAGCAGGACGCGAGAGTGCGAGTCTCACTTCAACTCCGTCGAGTCGCGGGCCATTCCCAGCAGCTGAACAAACACTGCAGACAAGTCGTTTCGCAACTTTTCACGTGAGAAGAAAAAGCCACCATAGCGTCTTCGCCTGTTTGTTTCACAAAATATGCATGGACAGGACGACAAACAAGTGCCCTAATACACGTGGTCGTGGCCAACGTCCTTTATGCACCAAAGGAGATTGACAATGTTCCGACATGGCGCAGAGGCGAAGTCTTCCAGACAACTTCGTCAGTTTGAGCTCTCGAAATTTGCACACAACACATCTGACACAAAACAGACAGGATTGAGATGTGATGATGACAAGTCTCATGGACGTACTTGTAGACGTGGACACGCCGCGTCACGACATAAACCGACAAACAAAATGACGATCACAAGAGAATTCCTCATCAAGCTGAGAACAACCCGTCCTCTGTATGTGATCCACGGTTCTTCCAAAACGTGTGACAGAACGTACCTCAAACTGTCGACAGCTGCCGCACACCCAATTTCGGACACACAGTGACGCGCTCCAAAGCACCTGCGCAGACGGTGAACGTTCTGAAGAGGTGATTATATGTCCTCAGCTCAACTGGCCAGTACCCCCTGCTACACAAAAGAGAGGAACTCCAAGTTCCCTCTTCGGTGTTGTTCTCCCTGCCTCCCGTGGACTTGTGCTCAGCTGCAGCCAATAAACAGCCAATTCATCCTCCGTCCGACAGCGCCAGGGGTTCCGAATCCCCGAAATTCGGCTCCGTCGTCGATCAATGGGAAGCGGGAGTGTTCTGCTCCACCAAGACGCAGGCTTCCTCACTCGCTGGCACATGGAAAATGTATTCAGTGCCTGTTCGTATTTGGGCGTGGGTAATGTTTCAGCTTAAATGCATTGCACTTGCATTACGGTCCAGTAGTCCAGGGCAAAATCAAATCCATTCCATTCCAGGTCCCAAGAAACCAGAACTTACGTGGGTAATATATGCCAAATCGAAAAAGAAACTTTCATGATGTCGGGCTTCTCATGACAAGTAAACTTCAAAATCAAGCTTCACCCACCAAAACGTTGGCTGAGTGGAAGTTCGCTGACACTCTACAACAAAAATAGTTTGTCTCGTTGAGTATTCTGCTGCGTGTCCGTTTTGATCAGAAGCTGTTTTGAACGAGAGGGTCAGGGCTGACGAAAGTGAATCACCTGTTGGAAATACGCAGGGCCAATGTTGCTTGCTTGGACAAAGGCCAGCAAAACAAAACGAGAGCGTCCACCAAAAGGTACAGCAGCACGGCTTTTGTGGAAATTCTGATCTCGCCTTTGAACTGAGGACACAGAACTTGAATTAGCGACTGCGGAGACGCCTTGTCGTGAAAGCGCCACAAACACGCTTCAAGTGTCCGAACAGTTGCAGCCTCAACAAATGCACTTTCTGTGTCAACCTGCAAGTGTTTCTCAGCTTCACAGTCGCATCTTTCCCCGCCGGCGTCACACAGGGAAATGTCAAATGACACGTACGTACAATGTAACGCAAAACTGGCATTATTCTGAAGACAACCAGGGGTTGCCCCGCTGCCCTGCTCGAGCATTCGCGCTTGCGTCCCGTCCCAACAGTTCAGAATGCAGGCAACGACATCCACGAACACGAGAACGGCCTACGTAACGAATTCTGATCCTGAGGCGTAAATTTCGAGCAACAGTCGTCGTCCATTGCGGTCAATGGGTTTTCATTGGCAAAACAGCAGCCAAGTCGATTTCGGTGTGTATCTAATTTCGCGACGGATTCAACAGTCAATTCTCCGACGAATTAGAAGCAAATTAAATTACAGCGGTTTCCGCACAAGCAACTTGCTCTGCAGATTGCTGCGCACGAACGCAGTGACAAAGCCTGGATGCGAAACAATCTTCGAAAAGACGAAGGAACAAAGAAGAAGCAGAGCTTTGAACACTTGCGCGTTGCGTCGCCAAGAGCGCCAACTTCCTGAGTGACCGCCACTCAGTCGGGGTGGAGGGTGGGGGTGGGGGGGCTGAACCGAGAATTTCTCAGCAGCGATCCCCCCCAATCCACAGGAGTGACCAAGGGTGATCTCTGCAGTGATCAGGCGTGAATTACCATAACCTCCGTGTTTGGCAGTAAACAACACAGACTGGTATACGAAATGCACAGTTTGTTTCGGTGGTCCTTCAGAGTCAACCCCACGAAATACGAGGCTGCGCGGCACAGGTTGAGTCCGAAACGTGCTCCTCGTTTCAAGACAAGGCTATTTCCAACCCACACAGCAAAACACACATTCGCAGTGCAATATGATCAGTCGAATACTCCCTCGTGGTTCAAGTCATGATCCCTGACCACTCATTTCTGTTCTGAATGTGGTTCTTCGGGCACAAAACTCTCCTGGGTTCGCATACTACATGCAAAGCTTGCATTGGATTTGTGTGAGATATTCCGTGGGCTGATCTGAGGTCACTGCGACAAAATTTCCATTTTGCTCACTTTTGGGTCACTTCCATAAATTCTCCATACTTTCTCCGTGAAGGGTCGTTTTTGTGACGTTTACAACGGAACTTATTGAGATGCATCAGTGAAAGAAGACCCATGTGAACTCCAATTGGTTTCGTCCGCTTCTGACATGCAGGCCTGAGCCTTGCCCGAACGCGCGCTAAACCAGAAACAGCTGGTGCTGAAGCTGTCAAATGTTTCCTCGGCAGTCAAGCGGATTTCTTCAAATATGCGCCTAATTGACTTGCAAAGCTCAGTAAACATCCATCTCGGACAGCTCAATCCGCATGCAGCACGGAAACCCTGGCCCTCCTTTCAAAAGCCCAATTGAATTTGGATTCCTTGCGCAGGGTTCCACTTCCCAGGCGCCACTGACATGTTCTTTGCATTATGACCAATATATTTCGAATTTGCACCCGAGAGTCGAGCCTGATTTGCATTCTTAATGAAAGCCAGAAGAGCTTCTTCCAAATTCATTTGACCTTGCGATTTCCACGAAAGGACAAAGCCAGCATCCCAGCCAATTCACCACGGCACGAGACTTTGTCACACTCACACGTCTCTGCAGACGCGAGAAGCCATCCCGACCTGGCCAAAAAAATTCTTTCACGCGACGGGGTCCAACCTCCTTTGAAACTTGAGATCCCAAACTTTCATTGACTTGTCCCCAAAATTCTCATTTCGGACTGGGATGGAAGGAACCTTGGGCCGCGTTGTGTAGCATGGACTGGGGCGGTGGTGGGGTTGCCAAAAAATCAGGCAGCAAAAGACCTCGCGTGTCTGAAAAACCTTCAATGTTGCTAAAGTGACACTTTTGTGTCACTTGAAAGGGTTCACCCACAACGAATGCAACTGTTGGTGACAAAGCCATCATCGATGTTCGCTCGTGGGAATTTGCAGCGGGAATAAGGCAGCTTCAGCTCCGTGAATCCTTTCACGTGCACTGGAATCTGCAGAGCCATCGCTGTCTCATTCTGAAATCGCTACTCACAACCTGCCGTCCCCCTCAGCTTCTATTGTTCATCACTTCGCCGTCACGGGGCGAATGTTCAAAACGCCTTCTTCCATGACACGCAAAATCCGAAGGGCTTCAGGGTCACCGGAACCCACACGGGTAGCCTCGTGGGTGGTTCGTGCACGTGATTTTACGAGGGGATCATTTGACGTGTTTGTTCGTTCTGAGGCACTCGTTTGATTGCTGCGTAGACACAACACCAAAACGTCGCACGAAAACAGACCAAATGATCTGCTGTGGCCCTGACACCGACTCGAACAAGAATCGGCTTCTTTTGCCAGACACTTCCTGCGCCTGTTTCAATCTGGTCGACAAATGGTTCCCGAGAGGAGATCCACGTCACCTGAGACGTCCGCGTCCACCAATTACCGCCGATCGATGAAGATCGGCGAGCGAAGCCAGAGCGGACGGACTCGGGTTTCCGACGCTCACGAGCAGAGCAACATAGATGTCTCGTCACACTTCAACAAAATGGGGAAAACGGGACTTGTCAAATGTAATCCGAATCAGCTTCAATGCGACAAAGCTTCAGGCGCTCGTGGGAATCGTTCACCAAAGAAATGTCATGTTGCTCAGGATTGTGCGCCACGGAGAACTTGTACGAGACGACAGCACCACGACAGCCCATGACGATCGCACGTGAAATGTTCACGTTCAACCTGACCAAACTCAGAAACAAGTACGAGAGGAATACTAAAAGTCTTTACCATCATGTTCAGCGCTCGAACCGCTCTTGACTACAGAGAACAATGCTCTGGCGGACAAACACAAAGCCTGATCGCAGCAAGGTGCTGAACATGACGGAAAAGACTTTTAGTATTACCCTCGTAAAGCAGCGAGTGCTCGCAGCAACTGAAGGTGCGACGTCACCATGGGGGTTGGTCCTCGAAGGGAGGGGGTTGGCCCACCCAGCGGGTTGGTCCCCACTTGGGTGTGGTCCGCTCATCGGGCGGGGGGGGAGTTGGTCCGCGGGAAGGACAGGGAGGGGGCAGTGCGACCACCGCTATGCTGTTACACCACACAGTACTTGCTCTTTGCACGACAAGCGAAAACACTGTCTACAAGTTTGAAAAATTTTGAAACAAAAAGAAATCCTGTGTGTCATGAGCTGGAGCCCCTGGTGCGCCGTATTGTGATGTCTTCGGTCACGTGCTCATTGTGCAATTCCTCCCCGACCACTTCATTCATTCTTTGTGAAAATCGTGAATATTCTGTCGGATCAATGCAGTTCAAAGGTCGACAGATCCACATGCAACGTAGGTTCACCACACCACACACCTGTGTCACACAAATCGCTCAACCGTATTGAGAGACACGAACAAACAACAAGGGAGCAGACGTTTTCTGAGCAAAGTCCACCAACAATTAATCGATCACTGAACACACGGGAGGGACCCTGCCATCCTGTCGCACCTCAACATCTCTTTCAGACTGGTCGCTCATCTGTCCTGTCTTCTTCCCTGCAACCGGAGTTCTGGGTCTGGCCGAGTGTAGTGATATCACAAACGATCAGGTTGGTATCTCAGAAGAGACTGACCTCTGAGGCGGGAATCTCCTTATTTATTGCACCATCTAGTGGTGGTGGTTCTAACAATCAGTTAGGTGTGTCACACCAAATTCTCCTTTACCAGTGGGAGCTGGCCTCAGTAGCCATTTTTAATATTTCAACATAATTTCACAAGAAAAATCTATATATAGGAAATTGTCATTTAAGGCTGCTTTTTCTGAACTCTGACTGAATTGGTTGATTCCCTCCCCCCTGGGGAGAGCCCTGGGAACCAGAGTGATATTACATGACTGGAAAAACCCTATCATATGACCTTTTTAAAATAGCTTTGCAAGCTTAAATCAAGGTTGAAGCATTTAATTTTTTGAGACAGTCCATTATGAGATTCTTGCTGGCTGAAAGAACACATATGGGGCTTCAGGCCAATCATCCAACTGTACTGCAAGAGTGTGTCAATTATTTCAACCTTGGACCAACAGCTAATCAATATCTCAATATATTGATCACCCAAATCACAGCAGATGTCAGGACAGTGACTCAGTAGGTAAGTCACTTGGTGGTTCTCCCAGCTCTGGTCACACCACAGAGCAACACTCAAATCATAATTTGGAAATGAGTATGCCTTGCAGGTCATTTGTCACAGAAATTTGTGTAAACCCTGCTGTTCAGTCCATAAGAGCCCATACCAAGCTGGTGAGTCCATAAGAGCCCATACCATGCTAATTAGCCTGTAAGAGCCCATTTTAGTCTGTAGACACCATCAGTACCTTGCAAAGGACTCATAAGTACCAAAAATCCTTTCAGTACCCCTGAAAGGCAAAATTACCTCAACCAATCAGAATGCAAGGAGGGAGATATGACCTCCTTGGCTGCCAGAATTGAAACAATACTTATGCTTTTTCCTGGGCCATGCATACCATACCCTAGCATGAGCATAAATAATACTCACGGGAGGGGGGTCCTGGCCTGGGTCACACCATCACATACATACACATACTGACAATTTTTGTCGCAAACAAACAGAAAGTTCCCACAATTTTTCCAGATCAATTCAGCCCTTTTCACGCAAGACATCACACAGATTATGCGAACAAATAGGAGATCACATAGACACCATAGTCAAAGTGTGACAAACACCCTCAATTCAGTGAAAGTTCCTGGGATCTACCTGAAAACCACGACAAAAATTCGTTCTTTGACGCTGCCCCACGTAAACAAACATGCCTTCCGACTCCATGACTGTTTCAAGAACAAATAGCGACAAAATCGACTTTGTACTCACCAACAGAACAAGAAACGTTGCAGCATCAGCAACAGGAAAAACTGTCCCGTGTCTTCCACCAGAATGATTCAGCCTTCAGTAGGCCACCACCTGTGACATCCCAACACAGTTTACCTTTTGCGAACTGTGTCACAACGTAACATATTCTTGCGTTGGAGTATCCACTGTTGAAACTATGTACACATCGTCACAACTCACGACGAAAATAGGAAAGACAACCCTTGACATCAGGAGTCTGGCTTGATTTCAACTGAAACATTCGGATGATATAACGAAAAGAGTACCTCTTGAAGCAAGCAAACATCGTTCAACACAATGTTATGATATCAAATGTGTCCCGAAAATTCGTTTCTTTGCAGGCGCCAAATGCACATGAATTGCTCTTGTTCGCACACCACGGACAGCAACACTCTTGTCTGTTGGGGTATCTGTGTTTATCTGCTTTGCTCATGTGACGAAGTCTTGAAAACACAAAAGCGTGTGCCACTCTCTTCGATCCATAAATGACGCATTTCTTGCGCAGATTCCAAAATGATACTCGAGCTTGGTATGGCTGCCATTTCCACTTGCCAAACTGGCAGATTTCGACGAGTAGCAGGAAGCGATGATGCATTGCACAAACACACACACACAAAAAAAAACAACATTTTACAAAAACAATGGCACTGCTGCTGACATACCTACTCCTGGTCATAACTCCAAATGCACAGAAATCCACAGTTTCTGTCAGAACGCCAATTTCCAAGGTGAAACATGAGTAGTCGCGGGGGAAGTACCAAACCTGACATTTGCGTTGCACAAACTGCAAAGGCCAAATGTAGCGTCAGCCGTACAGCCTTGCACAATATCCCCAAAGAGAACAGCTGTCATCAAAACATGCGAAAATACGCAGTGAACACACAACACAACGCGGCACGATAATCAATACGAGTCACCAGTTCATTTCAAATCTTCGATGTCAAGGCGGTCTCGTATCTTGAGTTTTGCCTCAGACATGAGCCTATTTTTTCCGTGATGTTTTTTCTGACGATGTTTCTTTCAATCAGAGACATCGTACAAATCAATCCATGACGGTCACCCTTGTAGCAAACGTAAACACAGGCACGTGAAAGAGATGACACGTCGTCACCTGCGACAAAAACACCGCACGTACCGATCTCAAGTCGGACCTGCAGTGGCCACAGCACATGACATGTGGGAGCTTCACACCGCTGCCTGTGTTGAGATCAGTCGGGTGGAATCTGCGGGGTCGGCGGACTCGCGCTTCTTGCCCTGGAGAACCGCTGCTTCAGATGCACAGCTGTCTGAGACAAGCTGCGTCTGTTTGTTTGGCGCTGTTGTTCAAACACTTCAACACCAAGTTTGGTGCAAGCTTGGTGAAATGGCTGTGTCCAAAACTGTGTTTTCTGAATGTTGCACAGCCTGACGAATCGGGTTCGAGCTCATTGGACCTCATTACGTGTTGTCAAACACAGTGCGTCAACATTGCAACACAAGACACGAAGTTCCCTGTACGTTGTTTCTCGTCTTTTCACGAGTGAACCAGACTCGCTTCGCGAACGTTGCGCACCAAAACGTGGAAGAGACAAGGAGCGACAAGAAGTGGACACCCACTATTTCGTCCAAGACTAAAATGGCAACGCTTCCAAATTGTTCTCACGTTTCACAGGCTCTCAAACAATGTTGAAGACTTTTTGTCAGACTTTGAGATGTTTGAATAGACATACGGAAGACACGCACCGCCAAGTGTACAGCACCAAGTCTGAACTTCAGAAGTTTCAAATCAAGAATTGTCTCGTCTCATATTCGTCCGTTGTGAGATTATCTCCTCACTGATGCCTGCTGATCGAGAACAGAGTCATGTCCTCGTGCAACTGGCGAGAGTCCCCCCCCCTCCCAACTGCGAACTACAGTCCTTTTTTTCACCAACTTCAAAACACTGAGTCAGAAGGAAATCTCCAGATTCGAGGTTTTGCAGTTCGTCGGCTCAACGGGTCAGTCCATTTTGGGCCTGATTGGTTGACCTGATACGAAAATTAATATTATTATTCGTGTCGTCGGTCAGTTTTTCAGCACTCATCAAGAGACGTTATCTTGACACCGGTCAGCCTCAGAGGATTGAAGACGTCTGGAAAACGAAGCACAACTCTGTCCCCAGGTCTTTATCGCGAACAGCGTCAGCTGTTGGGGGATTCCTTCTCGGCTTCAGACTGATTGAATTTTCCAGTCATAATGGAAATGACAATCACTTCACTGCACACACCATCAAGCCAGGCCTATTTGAAACCGATTTCCAAAAACCTACTCATCCATGAACGCGAGCGAGGATCAACAACGAGAAAATCCCAGATCGCTTGGAGTATCAATCACATCGTCTTTCAGACATCCAGAAACTCGGAATGTTCCGTTCACCCCTTGAGACATAACGTGTGCCAGTGTGTTCCAAAAAGTTCAAAAGAGCAAGTGCGTGCGCCACACGCAACTGTGTGTCGGTGTGCGTTTGTGGAGAAGTTTACAGTAATTGCTGCATTCTATTTCCTTCGACGAACACCACTTGTCTCTGTTGTGCTGGCGTTCCGTCAGCGAAAGTGTGGCATACTGTGAGACTGGAACGATAATTCACAGTGCGCACCTTGACAAGCTCCAGAAGATCTGTGTCTGTTTGGTGTGCACTCGTTGTCAATTTTCACACGAACGGAAAGCCCAGCTAAGGGACAAATCACAAAAAGCACCTTGGGCACAACAACCGCTTCCACTGACCCCACGAACCCAAGCTGTGTGACCTTTTGCTCAGTCACCACCCAAATCGCAAGAAGAGACAGATCCAGGAACTTTCAAAACTTTGCAAACACCAGAGTACAAACTGACAAGATTCAGAAAACGAAAGGTCCCGAGACCTAAAGCCAACCGACCAACACATACCCCACAAGTTACCGTTTACCGTTTACCTGAAGGGACCGACGAGTTGTATGCAGCCTGAAACCGAGCGCCCAAGGAAACAGGGACGAGGACGAACTCGTCTTAAAAATCAGGGATAACAATGTGTCAATGCCTCCTACCTTTTCGGAAGCTGTTGCTGCAAACTTTGTTGCTCCAGCTGCGAGCGACGTCCAACCCTACAAAAAGAGACAACAATGCGAACACCCACATTTTAGTTACTTGGCGATGACCTGCCAAGAATGATGGCCCAGACGATCATTCCCCCCTCCGCCAAACAAAGAACAAACGCAATTTGACACTGAACTCACGTCGGATAGCACTTTTCGGAAAACATTACAAAATATCACAAAACTTCACATGAAACGCTGAACCCGTCGAAGTCAGCTGGCACACAGACGATATGACTTGCGTAATTGCTCATTTCAGCTCAAACTCACAGAACTCAGCGAATCACTCCAACTCGCCCACGAATCTTCTTTTCTGAGAGGGGGATTCGGATTGCTTCCAAATCCTACGTACTTTCCTCCTTGACTGGGAGGCAGATCACTGAAAATTGAAAAAAAAAAAAAAGTTCTGCACTGTTTTCCGCGAAAGTTTTGCTCCTTTGTAAAAACCAAAGAACAAGAGATGGAGATAATAGAGCGCGCGTCAGTTTGGGGAGCAGTTTGGGGTAAGTGAATAATGTTCAGTGTCTTCTTAACAATCCAAAATTCCGATGTTTTGGGGCTGGGCCTCAGATCAGACCAAGCTCATGGGACGGGGCGGAGTCCAATCCCAAAAGTTCAGGAACTGTGCAACAATTTCACACAGCCCCCAAAATTTTGGGATGGCTCCACCCCCAGCCCTTTGATCCTAGTGGCACGACACACACACACACACACACACACACACACACACACACACACACACACACACACACACAGAGAGAAAAAACACCACAGGGACTGCATAATGCGCCCTCCAGCAGTGAAGGGGCTCAAAACGAAATCTCACTCTCTTCGAGATGCATTTTCCATCTGTTTTCTGCTGAAGAAGTCTTCTTTGTGTTGGAAAATTTCCTCCCTGAAACAGAAAAGAAGGGTGTGAAAAGAATGGTAACATGACGAAACTCTACTCTGGCAAATATCCGTTACAAAACGCTGAAAAAATAAAAATTTCGTGCGAGGTTTTCATTCAACTTACTTGGACATTCCAAAAGCATCTTCCATGCTATTGGCAGTTCCAGCGTAAGTGGCAGAGGCATGCATGCCTCCCCCACTGCTCACACTGCTGCCAGTAGATGCGCTGAAGGTGTGGGGAACATAGTTTCTCGCTGAAGATGTTTCGGCTGACCAAGGTTTGCCTTGCGCTTCAGTAGATATCTGAAAAACAATTTACCAGTGGTTGAGAAAGAGGAAACACAAAACCTTCTCTGAAAAAGGGCAAAGAAACAAAAAAACAAACAAAAACACAATTTGGCAGCGCTTCCCGTTCTGCCTGCTTTGCAGCCACAGTGCTAACAGCTGACAGCTGAGTAGCGCCGTCTGATTCGTTTGGAAAGTTTGCTGATTGAGATGTTGACGAGGAGGAGGGGTCTTCCCACAAAGGTTTGATCCCGTCACCTCCAGGAAATGGACATTTCTCAATACCTTGTCTCTGTACAAGGCAGCAGCTTTACTGTTGTACTTTTCACGCATTGTCATGTTGTCGCTGTAATCGTCTTGAGCTTCGAAGAAACACCGAGCGTTGTAGTTGCCTCCCACTTTCATTTTCTCCAGCTCGACGTCTTTCCATTTGTCCATCGTTACAGACCGCACAAAGCTGTAACAAACGGCAAGAAATCAATCAATAGCAAACGTTTACAATCTGGTCAACACTTGGGTGTGACTTTCACAGACCGTACGAGTCACACACCAAGGATAATGGCAACTCCAGGCGCACAAAATGGAAAATCTCTGGTGAGGCAAGTTGTGGGGTTCTCGTTGGGTCACCCCAAAAGCAAATCGAGTTGGATATGTGTGTGTGTGTGTGGGGGGGGGCGTTAAAGCCACCAAGTTGGTCTGCTCTGCTGGTATTTTTAACTGAGGGGTGAAGCAACCTATTTTCAAAACAAGTTGTTTCAACAACAACAACACCCCCCGAAAAAAACTCAAGTTGCTTTGGGGGTAAAGCAACTGAAGTTGGTTTGCTCCTTGTGTTTCGAGTCAGAGGAAAAAAACTTTGTTGCAAAACAGGTTGCTTTTTACCTTGCAAACCAAGTTGGTTTCAATCCTCACACACAAACCCAGGCCTCGGGCTTGAAAACTTTTTTGTTTTGTTTGTACTCGTATATTTTTTGTTTCGGTTCGTTAACTTGCCCCAAACCAGGAAAGTCAACCAAGCACGCGGACAAACCGACCGATGGTAACTGCACAAAGCGAGCTGGCGGAACCGCGCACTAAATATACTTGCACTCAGCTTCAATAGCGATCACCGAGCAGGCAAATCTGTCGCAAAAAGATGGCTCTTCCCAACCGGTAGCACGGCATACTGCGAGTACCAACAAGATGCTGCATGGCAGGTGTGAAACGAACCTGAGATGAACACCAAGGCCTCGATGCTTCCCGGAACATTCCAGACAAATCCAAATTCCGTACGTCACGCTGACCCATTGCGGATTGTGAGTTCCACACTCGAAACACAGCTGAAAACAGATTGTCAATCTGCAGAAATATCCCTGAAAAATCATCTTTGATCAGGTCCATTACCTGCCAATACATTTCCAATGACCAATAATTGGCTGAGAATCAATGACAGAATTATACGAGTGATCAAAGCTCACTCAAATATTGATACAACACACCAGGGGCATCGCCAAACCAAAAACTCTTCACACACACACACACACACACACACACACCTTGAATGGAGGGTCTCCTAAAACACACACAGACACCAAATGTTTTGAACACACTGGTCTGGTAAAATCTGGTCTGGATCTGCAAGTGACGTTTGACGTTTAAATCGGCCACCTGTAGAGTCTAGATCAAGACCATGTCAACCTCGTTTCCGCATGATTTGGTCTCTGAACATCATAAGGGGTTTTCACGTTGGTGCCGACTGCAACTTTTTTTGACGTCGTCAGTGAATTTTTTGACGCTGACAGCAGGTTTGTTTTCACATTGAGAGCACTGACAACCTCAACTGCATCAACTGCAAAAGTGAAGACGGCGTCAACATTTTGTACATAGATTTTCAATATGTATTTTCATAATGCCGTCAGTACTTTTACTGACGGCGTCAAAAAATGGTCTGGACCATTCACGACTGCAACTTCACTTTACTGACGGCGTCAAAAGTGAAGTTGCAGTCGAGAAAAATGACGACGTCAGCGCCCAACGTGAAAACC
>JAAUXT010141045.1_pt1 | contig 25301 bp, 23 predicted proteins | sample 7278171 | NCBI WGS metagenome assembly JAAUXT01 (sample SAMN14350112, study PRJNA611818) | marine sediment metagenome | isolation source: surface marine sediment (1.8m) | place: French Polynesia: Moorea | collected 2018-08
GAGTAGTAGGAGTCTGTTCTGTTGAAAACAATAATACATATCCCATAGCGATTGACTGTGATATATTGCAGGATCAATTCTTACTTGGAAGTTGCATTGTCGGGTATGTTTTAGAAGCACAAACAATTAAGCACTGAGCATCCGTGTGTTGAGTGTGTATGACAGAAAAAGACTGTACAAAGTAATAATAGCTCAGTCGGTGAATATGTATGAAGTAATAGGGAAGTGTAAATGCCCGGATTAAAGGAAGCTGTGGCAAGCACGGAGTGAGTACTCAAGGCACAGAGTGCGATCTCCTCTGGTGGACCCAACAGCACTGCACAAAAAGTCTGAGTTGGTTATCGGACCGCTGCACCCGACTCGGTTGACTGTCACATGAGTGTGACAGCCGGACGTTATCATAGTGACTTGAACGCGTTCGTGACAATTCACGAACTTTATAATCCGGTTTCACACTTATAGAGACTGAACAGAATGTTGTGCATCAAAAGCACATAACTGAGCAAAATAAATCCATCGTGTCTCTGTCACATCTGTGTGCACTTGTCAAAATAACTGGTGCATGTGCCATCAAGCAAGTCCAACACAATGCAGTTTAGGTGCGGCGATAACACTGCAAACTCAGTTCTCATGGGAGGTTTGGTGAGATGTATTCTCTACAGCCCAGGATCTCTCATGACTGCTACTTATTTTTTGCATTCAATTTGCAATGGAATAAAACACCCGTCTCTGTGGTTGGCTGGTCACTGACTGCAATCTGAGAAGCCTGTTGTATGTTCACGCAGGTGGAAGAAATTTGCAGGATCAGATGCACACTAATGTGAGTTGTGAAGCAAGGACGAGACAAGTTTTTCTTTTCACTGTGGATGAAGGGAGATTCAAATTAAATGAAATTGGCCATTTGATCAGAATAACATAGTGAGACACGATCTTGCTCTCCTTGTTGTAATTTCCACACTTTGTGGCCCACATTTCATTGCTGACAACACACAGAAATAAAAAAGAGAGCAGAGAGAGGGACAGAGGGACAGAGAGAGGCAGAGAGAGAAGAAAAAATGGTATCAACAATTGAACCTAAGTAGTAAATGGAAAAACACAGAGGCAAAAAATGAACAGAATTTTATTGTTTCAATAGAGAAACAATCACAATGGAGGGATTCATCATGGGATTGAAGGGCAGAAGGAGCCCAGTGGTCCAAGACAAGAGCTCCCTGGAAAGGAACAAAGGAAAAAACAAGAAAACAATATTTGAAGTCCAAGACACAGTTGAAGACAGCCCAAGTAGAACCAGCTGCACCACCACAGCTTGTCCAACCTGACGACCCTGGTTGATGTCAGATTTTGTCTTTTTAAGGCTCACATACATTGCAAAATGCAAACTTGTGGTGATGACAATTGCTGATACTTGCAATAAAGTTATGAGAAACGTGATACCCAGATGGAAAGGAAAGCAAGCTGCAGAAGAACTGACAAATGGCAAACAAAGGTCCATTGAAGTAGAACATGCCATGAACAACATGGTGACAATGACCAGTGTGAAAATACCTGCAATACCCAAAATAGAGAACAAGAACTTGACAACAAATGATTTTCTTTTAAAGTTGGAATCAAATGGATATTTAACCACAAAATACCTGGAGAATGACAAAAAGAGGGACAACACTGGTGTACTTATCACACACAAAGTTATGCTGGTCAAAGCAAAGACACACCAGCCATTTTTCTTCCAAGAGTGTTCAAAAATTGGACGCAATTGATTGCAATTTCTGTCCAGAAACCAAATAAAGTAAAGGTACATGGCACAAAGAATATCTGTTCCATGGTTTGCACACACAATAATGTTATAACAGGAATTATTATTTTGCCTGCCAACACCAGGGAAGGATTTTGCTTTCTTTGATGATTTCCACAGGTTCAGCGCAATAGAAAAACAATTTAAAGAGAATACCACAATTGACACCACCAGAAAAAGAGTTTTGGAGTGTGCACTTGGCAACAGATCATCACAGGACAGACAATGTTTTTTGGTTCTGCATTTTTCAGCAAGTTGAAAACAACAGACAGGACAGTGGTCTGTTGTTATGATGTAAATGGACAGAGCCACAATTGTGTCCTTCTCAAGAAACATGATGGGGTTGTTATTCAGCACCAAGCTTGCAATATATTTTGCATTAATGCAATTTCTTGTGATTTCAGAGATGTTGTTCCCAGACAAGTCCAAAGAGAAAACACTGGAAATGTTTGTGATTGCAAAGGTGTACAGCTTTTCAATGGAGTTGTTTTTCAGACCAATGAAAGAAATTTTACCCATATCTGAGAAAGAATAAGTATCAACTTCAGTCACATCATTGCTACTGTAATCCACCAAATACAGATAGTCTCCAGTGAAGCTCTTGGGCAAAATATATTTGAGAGCATTGTTAGGCAGACAAACAAAGAAAACTTTGTGTTTCATAAAATGTCTGACAAGGGAAATCATACTCACTTTTGAAAAAGTGATGTAATATGAAACATATTTCCAGTTGTGGAATGTGTGGAGAATTGTGTGCTCACATTGTAGTGCAAAATTCAGACAAACACACCCTTTGGGGCAAATCATGTGCATCAGTCCACACTGCATCTCATCATCACCAAATGGACAGTTGGCAAACCCATCACAAATGTCATTTATATGACTACAAAGTGATGTATCTTTGCACCTGTACATATTGCTGCATGTTCTTTCCCTGGAGCAATTCAAATGATCTTGTTCATCGTACCCTTCAGGGCAATCCCACATCCCATCACAAATGTATGTCCATGGCACACAATAGTGTCCTGGACATTTGAAATGCAGTGAACAGTTGAAAGCCTTGCAGTCTTGAAGGTGAGAACCTTGTTGGCAGGGAGAAATAACTGATAAGTTGACTTTGTAAATACAAACTTCACTCAGCTTGTAAGTATCTTGCATGCCAAAGCCATCACATTTTACAGTGAAATGTTGACCTTGCCCAAAGGAGTTGGTCTTTGCGTGCAAAATGAAACTTTTGCATCTGTTGTGTTTGCTCGCATAAAACAGAGGGGAACATCTATGGGAGGAGCTGGTTGATGTCCCTGAACAATTTTTTGAAGAGTGCCACTTTTTATCTTGTATCATGGGTTCAGTAAGACACAAAGGACGTTCACCACATACAAAAGCACTTGACATGTATTCACCATTGCTGCACCTCTGTGTCAGACTCCCTACTGCAGTTTCATCACTGGGGTAGTTCAACCCAATCAATGTGGTGTCAGGATGATTCAGAACATCAGACTCAGATTCCTGAATTTTTAACCACGTTTTGTGGAAATGAATTGCCTTCCTTGCAGAATCAGACTTGAAAACAAATGATAAACTGGACAAACTTGAAGCCTCAAACAATGTTTTCAAGAATGTGTAAAATATGTCAGAAGTATTTCCAGAAAGCCAATGTTCAATGTGATGCTTGCTTCCAGAGAAACCCTCTGAAGAATTTTCTCCAATTTCTAATTGGAGGGAGAGAAAGACAAGACAATTGCCATCAACCAGGACACTTGATGGGAAGCAATACTCCATGCCAACAACTTGCTGCAGACTTGGCCTTTCATCACTCTTTTTGTCAAGGACACACACATTGTGAGACAAAAGTTTCAAAGAACAGTTGACCTGTACCCACTGAGGTGTGGCCAGATTCGAATTTAAGAGCATCACACACCCTTGTTGATTTTGTGATGTGTTGTGAGCCGGCCCATGCTCAATATTCCTATTTTGCTCTCTCATAAAGCAATGAGGAAGATCAAAACTTTCCAGACAGTAACTTTGCCTGAGTTCCTTCATTCCTTGTTGCTTCTTGGCATGAAAATCTGTCTTTCTGACATAAAACAAGGCAAAATTCATGGAGAGAACTTGAGATTTCTTTGCATTATGCCAAGCTTGGTAAGACAGAGGTGCTCTGGGCCAGACAAAAACCTCTCTCTGAAACAGTTAGAGAAATTTCATGTCCCCAAAGATGAATTTCTGGTGTCAAGCCTGGTCACAATCACACAGAACTCGGAATTTTTCTTACCTTTCTTCTCAAGCTCAAAAACACAGCATCCACAGTGAACAAATCAGAAGACTGTTTCAAAAGCTGAAGGAATTCAGTCTGGTCTTTCTTGCTGATGAAAACAGGCAGCGTACTATTTTCATGTACAGTTCTGCATGAACCATGAGCTTCTTGCCAGGAAAAATACAGCGGAGTGTGGGTGCGATTGGGGCAAGGGTTGAAATAGTAGTCTTCATACAACTCAAAATACTTCATGTTGTGGGATGAATCCAAATGTTTCACAAAATGGTAAATCTTTTGGTTGATATGTTTGTTCCTGCGAATGCTTCCATATCCTGGGTAGATGTCACCTTGAACCCATCTTTCCACCTCCATTCCACCTTCGTTTGTGGAAAAAGTGTCATTTATGTGTTCGAGGGTCTCCACATCCATCCATACAATTTCAAACCATGTGGATTTTTTCTGGTCACACCTCATTCTCACTGTGTCCAGTTTACCTTGCAGGGCTACCACATAGTTTGGATGACTTTTTGAAAAACTTATGGATGATTGCCATTGCATAACTTGTGGCTGTGCACAATTAGGACATGAATTCAAACAGATGTAGTTCAACCTTTGATGTTGAATAATTTCTCGCCCATACAAACGGGAAAAGTCAACTTGCTGCCAAGAAAGAAAAAAAAAGATGCAATCAGTGTTGTATTTTCAGGTCTGAAGATGTGAATGATCCTTTGCTTGGCACCTTTTGGTTAGTTCATTGGTGCAAACTCTAAAATCAGATGGAAGTTCAGGAAAACCTACCTTCATTTTGATGTTGACGTCCACCAGGACTTGGTCTGTGTCAGGCTCTCCTATCAGACGAATATCCATGACTTTCTTGAGAAACATTTGGTTTAACTTTTGGAAAATACTGGAAAGGCCAAGAGGGAATAGTGGCCTTTCTGTCACAGGAAGACCAACTGGAGAGAAGTTGATTTCTAACCAGCTTTTGATTGACAAAGATTTGTAGAAGAACACAAGCCCCAGGTCTGTTGTTGGCATTTGTGACAAAATAGCAAGCTTCATAAAAACTGACTCCATATTGGTGGGGTTGATATTGAGGAAAGGATAATGCCCTGCCATCACATAATATATAATTTTGAGCCAGTTTGTCTTGCTGATGTCAAACATGCAGGGATTTGTCTTGTTTGAGAGGAGAATCTCTGTTTCATGGTGTAATTTTGAAACTGAAACATTGATTTTGTTTTTGATATAGTTCTCACCACCAATCATCAGAAACTGGTTCATTTGAAATGAAGTGCACAATGTGTTCAGATTGGCCCATGGAGGGCTGTGCAGGTACTGTGCTGAAAAATGACCAGTAATCAGATACTGGTACTCTGCATTTGTGTTGTTTTTACTAAGATACAGAGCAATATGGCCTTGGTCATTTTGTTTCTCTGACTTTCCATGATTTACCAGTTGAACAACAGCACATTTGAATGGAGTGACATCAATTGGAATCCTCACAACTCTGCCAAAGCTGGAATCACCAAGACTTTCAGTTTGTCTGGGTAAGTCAGCACACACATCAATTACAAATGGCTGGCAATCCAATACTGATACCTGAAAAGTAATGTTTATGGAACTGTAGTGTTCATATGAATATGCAACCAGCAAAACACTGGAATTGGAAGAGTATATATTTTGTATTGATTGTGATTGTGATGTTGTGGGCGAGCACAAAGAGAACAACTCTTTGGGCCTGTATGGAAATGTCTTTGCTGCAGTAGAATTGAATCCAAAGAACCAGACTCCACCACATTGACAAGTAGAAGTTTCAAGTCCATCGTTAACTTTGGAATTCGTGTTGGAAATGTTTGCAAAATTTATTGAAATTTTCAGGTGGTTATTTTCCTTCTCTCGAGAAGTGAACAAAGTGTATCTGTTGTAATTATAATTATTTTCAGATGCATACCAAAATTGGTTTCTGTTGGAAATGATATTTGTATTGTAGTATTGAATGAGATGTGATGCAAATTTGATTTCAACGTCAGCAAAAGTTTTCATAATGCACTGGTAACCTGTTGCTCCAAAAATAGAGGGAGATCTGTTCACAACATGCTGAGGAGATTTAAAACCAGGTCCATAAAACATGTACACTGGTGTTCTTTTGGAAATGATTTTGAGCCAAACAAAGAGAACATTACAAGCAAATGTAGATATGTAGAAAATGTGTTCAATTCTCCAGAACAAGTAATTTTTCAATTGAAAATAGGAAACAATGTCACCGTATTGGGCAATATGAGCAGTGTACGTCCTGTTCTCGTCTGATGCTCTGATGTCAAACAAACTATCAACATAGAACTGTATTGTGTGGGTGTAGTTGACTCTTAACAACACCATACTGTATGGTGTAAAAATTACCAGATTATTCCTTATTCCACAGAACACAAATCCACGCCTGTACCCTTGGCCCCTACTCCACAGGTAAACATTGGGGAAACATTCAGGAGTTTGTACCATGAGGCTGCGGATATTCATGTGAATAATAGTTACATACAGCTGCAGGTTTTTGTCAAGGTTGAAGTGAAAATCTACAATTCTAGATTTCCATTGTCCTGTGTGCAAACATGTGTCTCTTTCCACTGCTCTGATAGTGAAGTGTGACAAGAGTGAAGTCCACCTCCTGTTTCTGTTTTTCTTGTCACCCACACATTTAGAATCTTTAAATCTGAGAGATTTTTTCTTCAAAAATGTCTCAACTGCAATGTCACATGATAGTTTGTGCAATAATGTGACCCCACTTGAATAATTTTCAGCATGATTTATTTCACTGTGAAATAGAACTGTGTGTACATAACATATCCAATGATTTGGGATTGCCACTTCCGATCTGCTGCTTTGGCCAAATGCTTGGACTCTTAACAGGAAAGTTGTCAACACACACAGGGTCAACATGAAATTGTGTGGACCAAACGTACCATACTTTTGATCCATTTTGTACTGAAGCTGCCTTGTTTGGAAGAAGCTCATTGTGGGACCCTGTTTGTTAGGTTCCATACACATCAAATTTTGTCTTTCCCAATGTTTTGGTAACAGGTGGGGTCTTTATACTCCTTTTTTGAGGCATGTTGTTTTATTGGCAATGCCAGATGAAACTTTTTGGCCAACCAGCACTGACCCACATGTTCACATTGTTCCACCTGTTTCTGTGCTGAGAGGCACTTCAGATCATCAATCTAAATCAATCTGCTTGACCATGACAACCAGATGCAGCAAAATAGCCTGCAAGTGCTAAACAAATTATACAAGACTTGAAGAACAGGTACAAATACACCTCCAGATGTGCAAAAAAATTCTGGCTTTTTTGGCTGAGAAAATTGCCATGGCAACCAACCAATACTTGTTGTTTATTTCACTAATTGACATGGGTGTAACAGCATCAGGTGTTTCAAATTAGCACCAAATTCACATGAACAAATAAGAAAACGTCTCATGCTGAAGTGAGAAATCAAACTTCGGAACATCACGTCTTGTTGGGTGATTTGATGAGGTTCTGCTGTGAAAGGGTGCTCAAAAGCAACCTGAACAGGGTGACAGAAACCAATCACCAAAGGCAGCATCCACCAAAAGTATGTGTACAGCAGTTTCGTGGTGAAGATTAAGGGTCACACTAAGATCTTGTGGGCTTTATTGGTTGAATTTGTTTTGAGGACAATGTATGAGGATGGAAATGTGAAGTGCAAATTTTGGGGTTCTTTTGGTCAGAAAGTTCAACTTACGAAGGGCTGAAAATTTGGAAGATGAGTGCACAAAATGCTCCATATCTCAGAATGTACAAATATTAAGTGAAAGAGGTATCAATGAAATGTGGTTGTGTTTGGGTGTTTGAGTGACAGTATCAAATTTTGATTTTCAGTTTTTTCACATGGTTTTGGGTGGGACCAAAGGTACATCTGAAATATCAGATTTTATGAAAGTATTCAAAATAGTTATTTGGGTAAGAGGTGGCTTTAATTGTGTGCTATTAGGAATGAAAGTGTTTGATTTTTTTGTATTTGAATTTCAGTATGTGTTTGGGTGCATTTTAAATGAACAGTGAGATGTGTAAATTTGAGACTTCATGAAACTGTTCAAATTTGATATTTATTTAGAATTTACTTAGGTTCATTCATATATATTTGCAATTTCGTGTGAGAACAAGAGATTTTTCATAAGAAAAATAAACTTTCCATTCTTGAGGGTCTATTGCAACTGAGTGCAATGGAGGCTCCCGAGAGAGTTAGTTTCAAAACGAACAGTCTGGACATTTTGACGTAAAAAAGAACAAACAGCCTCTGATATCACCACGACATCCATTTTGGAGGTATTTTCAAAACAATCAGACTGACAAGGTGCTGCAAACCAAGAGTGTTGACACGCGGGTGTCTGATTTGGTGGTATATCATCGGAGCTTCTGTCTGGCACTTTCTGCTCTGCTGCTATTGGCTCTGTCATCTCCATTTACATCACATTTCTCCTCCTGCCCAGCCCAAGAAAATATTTCTGCTCCGCCTCCTCTTCTGCATCTTCTTCATTCTCCACACGATTGGTATCATGCTCTTCTGCTTCCACTTTTTTGTCATGAAAAAGTAGGTTCTGATGAACCTCCATCAAATCCTGATTTTCAAAAAATGTAGGATTGAAATATCAGATTTTATGAAAGTGATCACTATATTTGGGCAGGAGTTGGGTTCAATCGAACGATTACGCATGAAATTGTTTGGTTTTTAGTTTTTGTGAATTTCAGTATTTGTTTACGTGTTTTTTCAAGGAAAAGTGAGGTATGTAAATTTGAGACTTGATCAAACTGTTCAAAATAGATACATTTTTAATAGAGTGGGGTTCATTTGTTTGCAATTTGGTGTAAGAATATTGGACTTTTCATTTTGTAACTTTCTCTTGTGTAGCTTTTCATTGTGCTGTCTCTGTTGCTTGGCAACTCACATTCTCGGGAATATACACACAAAATAATCAGGGAGTGTCTATGTGTGATGTAATGAAGCAGTGAGGAGTCAAGTGAAACAAGATCCAGTGGTCTGTGATACAGAAATTTGTTTTCATCCTCACAACAATGTCCACAGAAATTTAATTCTGAACATCAAAATTTAATACTGATGTACACAATAGGGAATAGGCAGGGAGAGTCTCTCTAAAGTTCATTGCATGAAAAAAAAATATTATTCCTCTGTGTTTGACATTCAAATTTTTCTTTTGAATTTTACTTGGCATTGTCCAGTCCATCGTAATGCAATGCTCAGATATCCAGTCTCTTCCCATGCAGAAGGAAGTTTGGACACACTGAGATCTAGATATGAAGCAGCTCATGCATTTCAGCTTGTTCTTACTTGCCCCACGTGCCTTGCCTACATTAGGTACATAGGTTTGCTGTCACATATTTGCAGAAACTTCAATTCACACAAGCAAATGACATGTGTGTATTTTTTTCAGGTGCAAATGTGGCTTTGAACAAACCAGCATATCAGAGTTCCTTGTATGGAGTCAGCCTGCCAAATCTGGCTGTGGATGGCTGCCATTTGACCCACATTTGGTTTTGCACCAGAACAAAGTCAGACAAACCTGCATGGTGGTTGGTGGATTTAAAGAAAGAGTACAAAGTGAAGAGTGTTGTCATCACCAGCAGTGGTAAGTTGTGCAATTTGTGAGAATATCACCACTTGGCCTGACCAAAATGTCAATACCCAACCAAACATCACCCTTATCTCATACACAGTTTATTTTTGTAGATGTCAGAAACATAAACTTTACTGTGGCAGTTGGTAATGAATTTGATGAAACCAATTTTCACCCAACAAATTTCTCAAAGTGTATGAATTTTGTTGGTTCATTGTCCAAGGGAAAACATTCTTTCAATTGTGAGCAGTGTGTTTATGGAAGATATGTGACCTATTATCGGGGAGATGGCAACTATTTAATGCTGTGTGAATTTCAAGTTCAAGGAGGTAAGTGTTGCTAATGGGGCTGGTGGAACAAAGACAATATGCAAATTGCATGTGTCGTTCAGGAGTTTTATGAGAATGACATTGTTGATACACCCATGTAGATGCTGGCAGGACATGTGATTCACAAGTCCTGGATCAACATGGACAACCAGTCAGTCCAACAGGACTAATCTCAAACACAACAAGGCAAGGTTTGTAGAATTGTAAAGCAAGTGGTTTTGTTTATTATATTTTCCAAACTTGGCCTTGGGAATTCCCTTGAAATAATTTGATTTGCACAGATGAACATTCTCAAACACTGTCAAAGAGTTTGTACTCAAAAAAGGTGACCAAACAGACACCAACTCACTCAGGTCTGTTTTGCTTTGAGTTTTCCACAACAGTTGTGCTGTACAACACAAAAAGGTTTTCTCCACATCCCATCTCCTCATCAAAATGTTCTTCCAACTTCAGATACACCAAACATAACCTTGGACCCCAACCAGGAACCACATGGTTCTGCAGTTGACGACCTCACCCCCAAAACAGCTGCTTCAGGAGGTGGCTTTCTGATGCCATGTTATCCTGAGTTCTTTCTTGTTTTAATGAAATTGTTCATTTTTGCTTGTATCCAATGAAATTGTATTGTACCTGGAAGGGGGTCATAAAAACAGTGTGACAGACTGTGATACCGAATTTTAAAAAACAAACAAAAAGAGTGTCTCTTTTTTGCCCTACTCTCCCCCTCTTAGAGGATCATTGTACAGACACAACACATTACCAAGTAGATTGTATTTTTGCTCCAGACTTCTAGCCTTGGCTCCTTGTGATCATCCAAAGCTGTCAAATGAATGCGAAAGAATGCCAACACCAACAAGGAGGACAGTTTATTTCACTTGTTTCTTGATATAAAAATTGTCAAGAACAGGTACAAAGAATGCAAACAATTGTTGGGCCATATTCTTTTGTTCCAAAAAAGTTTGTCCTCACTTTTCATTCTCTGACAACCAGTATGGAGGGCAACAAAATTGTCATATTTGGCTCACTGATTTTCAAATGTAAAGGGCAAAGAGGAACAGAATGGAAATGATGAAAGAGAAACAAAACAACACTTTGCAGAATGTGTTCACTGTTTGCTGCAAATCTTTAGCTGATTTACCAGTTGTCACTGGAATTTTCGTGACACCAGTTGATGTTGTCTGTTCCAATTTTTCCTTCATGTACTTGAATCTTACAACAAAAAATGAAGATACTGGAACTTGCAGAAAGGCCAGAAAAACAAAAGTTGTGCAGGTCAAGAGCCACATGTCCATAAATTTGATGTAAGGGACCTGCAACCATCATGGAAGGTGAAAATATAATTTGGTATTTTACTCTATTTGTTGTTTTTGTCAGTGTGTGAAAACTTACTGCAGGTAGTCCTGATTGTGCCAGAGATGACAGAGTTGCCATTGTTAAAAGAAGAATAACTTCCAGTGCCACCTGCAATTGAACAGCAAAAGAACTATAAATCCACATTCACTTGGTGGTGTAGTATGCTTGTTGTGCCTTTGCTCTTTGTACAGACAACTATGAAGGAATAACCAACAAAGTATTCAGCGAATCACTTTGGGAAGTTTACGAACAAGAATTGACCACCTTTTCGGCATCTGTCATGTCTACCCAGAACACAATCCAGGACACAACAACCACCATCCCAGTGGGAACAAATACCTGTTTACAAATTGAGACACTCAGTGTTGTTGTTGTGCTGAATAAAATCACACTTTTTCAGACAGAAAAGTTATCTTTATTTCTGTGAAGATTTACCTGATTTATGTAAAATCCACTTTCTCTTTTGAAGGAAAAGTACAAGTTGGCCTGTGAGAATGTGGCATCCACTGTGAGCCCCTTGACAGTGACTACTTTGGGATAAACTTTCTGAAAGGAAACTTTCTGCAAACGAAATTCTTCTTGAGGAGAGTAGAAATAGATGGCAGGTTTTGTCCAGCCCAATTGCATCTGCAAAAGAAATTGGACTGTCCCACCAGACTTCAACAGACGTGCTTGAATATCCTGAGTACATGTCCTCACTGGGGTGCAGGGTGCAAGTTGACCAAACATCAAAATGTTATGTTTGCTGTCAAAATTAATTGAACAAGCACAGATGCTGAGCAAAGGGGCAGACTTGGTTTATGACAAAACAATGTCAGTTTGAAATCAGGGTTTTTGGTGATTTGTGCCGGCCAGGTATTGGTCCAGTGTGAACACAATGGGCAGCCTCTTCCAAAAGTATGTGTACAGCAGTTTCTCTATGAAAATGGTGCTCAATTGTGTTCATATTTGTTTTTGGTCAAGGATAAGGCTCCAGGAAGGAATTTAATCAGAAAGCAGCACTTTGAAACTTGGCATTGGTCCAATTTATTCTTGTCTGGTGCTGTTGACCCTAACAATATGGCACCAGGTGCGAATCACACCAGGACTGTCGGCCTATTTTTTGTGAAAAGAATCTGATCTCTAAGGCATCTCAACCATGCAACATAATACTCAAGTTCACTTCTATTGTTGCAGACTTCAGAAAGGGTTCTACCATGGCAGACATTTCTCTTTGACCACACAGTGCTACTGACCTGACTGATGTTATAATCCCAAATGTTGAAAGCAATGGAGCAAAGATGTTCATCAAAGGAAAATTTGTGCAGATCAATTCTGCATTTAAATTTACCAATGATGTATTTCGAAAAGCTGAAATTGAGGGCAAGGATGTGTCGGAAATTGAAAATGTCCAGTATTTTTTGTTGTTGAAAGACAGAAACTTTGTCACTCACGAGACTGTGTTGTCTGGGTTGAAGTGTCCACGATTCAAATTATTCCTAAAATTGGTTTCTGCTGTGTCTCCATAGTTTCTTGTCCTTCCAAACATCCTTATGGGAGGAACCCAGACCTGTGAGATGGGAAATCCTCCATACCAAGAATTAACAAGCTCAGAAGGGTCAATCAGCCTGTTGTCCAGCCTGTCAGAAAGAAACAGCAAGTGTCTGTCAAACAACATTGAAACAGCAAGCTTTCATTCATCTTTTTTCAGACAATGTTAAGCAAAATACAGACACATGATTTTCCAGAAAAAGGAGCCAAGAACAGTGATTTGTACCAGGTAGCCCTATTTTCCAGCTCGATATCAAAAGACTGTGAAATTTCATCAAATGAATTTATGTCCAGGATAAAAGCAGTCAGCTGAACAAGAATAGGTTCTTGCTCCATATTTGGTGGTGCTTCATCTTTGTTGTAGCTTGACAAATTCAATGTCTCAATCATTAGAATCTGAGCAAAGAAAACAACAATCCAACATTGCTTCAGAACCATTCTGGTGTTTATGCCAAAGCAATCCAGCTTATGAGCAAATTTGCAAAGAACCAAACAGCATTTGGGATGCACAAGCTCTGAAATAAGCACCAAGTTAGCTTTGTTGGGCTGTTATTTTGTTGACAGTCAACAGCACAGATTGCAGTTTGATGTACCCACTGTTTGGTTTTGCGAATGTACTGAGCGACAGTATTACCTTGATACCAAACATTAGCCAACCTATTGCATCATGCTAATGTTCTTTCCTCTGTTCATGGCACACACGTTCAATGTGTGAAGCAAATGTTCAGTGTAGAAATACAATCGCAAACCCACTGCAGCTCTTACCCGTTGGTGTGACCCTCCTGTGCAACGACCAGGGGTTCGTTCTGCCAGCGGGTGTTGTGCGAGGAAACAATGTCCACAGGGGTGTTGTATTTTCCATCTCTTTTCTCCTTGTCCACAGGGTTTGAGCAAAACAGAGCAGAACAAAACAGCAATCAATGACGAATCAGTGGACAAACCAGTCCAGCAGCTCCATGTGGTAACTCGCATCTCCAAAATGGATTGTTCCTGAACAGATGTTTCTTTAGAAAAACAACAAAATATATGAAATCAAGATGTTTGTGTTCTTTTGGGCACACTGTCCTCTTTATTGATCAATGCTTAGCATTTTATTCTGTTGCATGTCACAAATTACTTTGAAGTAACTTTTCATTCTTTGTCTTCAAACAAACTTTTACACTCCACCTCCCCTTAGAAATGATTTCCAATTTTAAAAATATATATTTTCAAGTTTCATTCAGCAAAACACTTTGAGTGAAGAATAATTTCTGCAGGTCACTCAAGATATTTCATCCAAAACTGGAAAGTGTGGTCCTTCCCAGGAAGACTACATTGTTTTGTTACTGTACAGCAAGCACATCAGGAATCCTGGTGGTGTCTGGTTATCAGGCGGTCAACTTGATCCACTGCATCTTCTCTCATCATGTCCTCCAGCGATCAAGCCACAAGTCATGCCAGGCGCAGTGAGGCTGAGATCAAAAAACTGTTCTTCATAGAAGCATGTTCACACTCAACAAATGACAAAAAAGATGCCTCAACACAATGTTTCAGAATCTATTCAAGTCCCCATCCTCAGCATCATGTTCCCTCCCTGTGTAAGTGCACCACCCCACCCACCACTCAGTGTACCTTACCTCAGGTTGGCTGCAGGTCTTGGCTCTGATGGTCTTGATCATCACAGGTCCTTCTGCAAGCATGGTCAGGCAGAGGTTGTTGACATTCCAATCCAGAACCTCAGCCAGCACCATGCCAGTGTCTTTATCAGTCAGGGTCAGAAAGTTCCCAAGGAAGAAGAACCAGTCAGAGAGGTCAGGTTTCAATGTTGTCTGAAAAGCACAAATAAACAGTTGAATTCAAACAACATTTCTTGTATGCAATGGTTGTTTCCTCAACAGCATGTCTTGCTTCAATGAAAAGGCAACACATTTCACCAACTTTAGGTGGCCTCACCTGAACAATGGGCTGACATGCAAACAAAATACAAAGAAGTGCAATTCTGAAACAACCTGAAACCAGTGGACTACCCAATGGAGCTGTTCATCCCTGGTGGACTGGTCTGTTTCATGGTGAGCTATGTCCTCATTTGTCTATGATCACCATTGCAGAGAGTGCAGAAAAGGTGATCTTTTGTCTCAAAATGAGGCACAAAGAGTGGATGAAACTTACACCGGATAAAGTAGTGACTCACAATCTGAAGGGTATCTCGGATAGTAGGCGGGACATGGGCTATGTAAAAGGCAAGGTGCAAGTCCCTGTCACCCTCAGGCAGTGACCTCATGAACTGGATGGCAATGTCCTGGATGGTGCCTTTGGGTTCCATGCACACTTGAACAAACCCACTTCTGAACCAGAAAACTCTAGATGATGTTGCCACGAAAAATAATTGACTATGGTTTGTTTAAAAACAGCTGTTGTTATCTCCATGCATGCAATTTGTTTTGTTGTGATAGTTTTGTAAACTCAGAATTTCACCATGCTGGAAATTGTCAAGTTGCATTTTAGTGTCCAGGCAGTCCAGCTCAAAGCTTCATTCTGATATCATGTTGATTGGAGTCAAGGAAAAACACCCAAATATTCAAACTGAATGCACACATACTTCAATGGGTGTAACTCACAGTATGGGGATAGCACAAGTCCACCACCAACCCAGGTGTCCCCATCTGCAACAGCCTCAGTCTCAGTGCCACATGCTGAAAAAACACACAAATGAACAGATTTGTTCATGAGGTCTGGCTTCATCTGTTCTTGAATAATGCTTGTTTCAGGCTTTCTGTTTTGTGTGTTTTCTGATTGAGAATGGACACCTTCTTCAGTTAAGATTGAGGTTGCGCTTTGGTGTGTGGCTGATAGACTACAGCACCTGCTGTTCTGAATTACAGATGAAAAGAAAACACCAAACAGAAACAATACTTCATTGGATAGTGCAAGAACTTACAAGGGATGTAATGCCAAGACAAATCTACTGTCAACAGGAAAGGGACAACAGGTGTCAAACTGGATATCCCAATGTGGATCCGACTGAATGGTGGCCAGGACCCTGTGCTCTTTTCCAGTCCATGTGATGGGGTAAAATCAAACTGAAATCAAGGAAAATTATCAGTCTCAATTCTATATTCACAATTTATATTTGCTCTGATCTTGTCTTGTCTGCCTGGGTGCTGCTGCTCTTTTGTATGTTTAGGAAGAGGAAGGGTTGCTTGAATCACATTTTGGCCAGCCTTGGTGATTGTCGAGACATAACAAAAAGAAAAGGAACTCAGATTTTATCAGAAATCCAATGAGGTGGTCCTCCTTGGCAAATTTGAGTCATGATGAAGTCAGAAAGCCCCATACCCACTGCCCTGTGTAATCCACATCATTCCACATTTCCAAGCTGATCCTGAGACCATCAGGACAGGTCTGGTTTCCTGTTTTGCATTCAACTCTCATGTGCCTCATCTGAAACTGGTCAGGGCAGGCTTGGTAGCTACTGTGAGGTGAGATGGTCTGGTCCAGATTGGTGTTGACCAGTGATGTGCATCTGTGTGAGAAACACTAATGAAAGTATCAGTAGCAGTGTGGTATTCTTGGACTTCCAACAATATAGCCTGCACCAGAGCAGAAATGCATAGAATTGTCATATACATTGTAAGTAGGTGGGTTCAAATAAAAAACATCTTTCATATTATATTGCCATCATTCTTTTCCTTTGTTGGCATGGAGCACAACATTTTACCTCAAATGTGAAGAGTGGGTAAGAAGAGGACTTGGTTTGCAGGGTTCACCTGGAGAAATGAGTCATTTTGTCATGCCATGTTTGGATTCAAGGCTCCTTCAGTAGAACATTGCAGCTTTGTGAAGACAGATACAACACTCACCATAACCAGCACTCACTCTTGCATTTGCAGTCCAGATGGAGGTTAACAAACAGCAAAGTTTAAAATGGCACATGTTGCTGGCAAACCAGATCTGTCAGGTGATCTGTAGGATAGACCAAAAATTGAGTTAAGGTAGAATCAAGCATCAAGGCAAAAATGACAATTCCATCTGACAGGGTTAAGATTTGAGCTCACAAGCAAAGATGTTGGTCCTTGGTAGGTTCAGAATCAAACCAATAAGGAGCACAAATTTATCAGAAGCATTGCCATCACTATGGGTACAAACTCACAATGCAAACCAAATATCGATGAGCTACCAGATTCAGAGAAGTGTCTTGACATGCTGTGCTGTTTGATCTCATGTGGACCTGGAGGATATTTGGCAGAGCTTGCAGAATATTCAGTGTTGGCCATAGGTGAACAAAATTTTCTGCATATTGTAGATGGGCCTGGAGGTTATTTGGTAGAGTACACAGAATATTAAATGGATTTCCAAGTAAAATGAAGACTACACATTTGGTGTTGTTTTCTGTAGGTGCATAATGCTTCTTTGCACTCAGTCCCATCTCTGTGTCCAGGGCCAAGAAAATCATCTGGATATTCCTGAGGTTCTGATTTGCAGAAACCACTTGGCATACTACACCTTCACAACAAGATTTGGGTCTTTTTGCAGGAAAAGAAAACAAAATGGCTGGTATTTGCAGGGACTCACAAAATACCAGAAGCAAACTGGTTCATGGCTGTTCTTTGGAACTTTATTATTTTGCTGAAATTGTTTTCTGAACATTTTGGAACATTCAAGTCTCATGAAAGATTAGCCAGTGCATCATTTGTGTTTACATCAGTACTTTGGGTGGCAAATGTAAGAGTACAAGAAATCAGAATAAAGGAATCACAAAATTATTCAAAGAGTTGACATCCACAAACATGCCAACACAATTTGCTGAACATTGGAGGTTCCAACAAATTGGCAACTGAGTGTTTATCTGTTTCAAATGTGAAAGTCAATTGCATGTAAAATTTTCTGAAGAACCCAAATCCACAGTCAATAATTGTAGCAGCTTTTCCTTGTGACATTCTTTGCATTCAACCAACATTATTGTTTCCTTCTTTCTCAATAGCATCAATCTGATGTCAATGAAATCATCCAGGTATGTTCCAAGAATCAAGCACAAGGGAAGCAATCACCTCATTTTGCAGCATCCAAATAATGTTTCCTTGCTTTTCTTGCAAGAATTCTGTTGGACTTGAACACTAATGGAATTTTGATGGGAGCTGAAATACTAAAAACACCATTACATTACCACAAGGATATCGTTTAAATTTTCATTCACAATTTTAGCCCCAGAAACTGTTCACATTTTTTTTCTTATGATCTATGAGTAAATACAACAATGGATATAATTTTTCAACAGGCAGACTGCCCACAAAGTTGGTTGTGAAAACTTCTTGTTGTCATTATTCATACTACAAATATGAAACTCAGGAAATGTGCCAAAAGATTCCTTGCAACATGCAAACATAAATAAAATACAATACATAAAAGAACAGCAAACCATTTCTTACACAGTTGTCATTTGTTGCACAAATGAAATGTGAAACAAGTTTGGGGTGTTGAAGGCTGAGGTGAAAGTAAGATATGCATCATTTCTGGAGTACAATAGTGGTCATATTTCAGTCCAGTCTTCATGTGTTTGGCCAATTTCTGACACCATTGATTGCCTTCTTCATGTCCTAAACAGGACAGCAACTTCTTGCCAGCCAGGGTAACGCTGCCAGAAGAAAAACACATTGTTTTCAGAATTGTGTTCATACTCAACAGATTACACAAGGCAGGAACACCAAACCTGGGATCTGAACATCACAATATGTCATCCCTATAATGCTCTCTATACAGGATCATAAACAGCCACAAGAACCACCAGCCCCCGCCAGCTACACAGCAGTGTCATAAACAGCCACCAGAAGTACCAGCCCCCACTAACCATACAACAGACTCACTTGTGGTTTGCTGCAGCTCCTGGCTCTGATTGTCTTGATCATCAATGGTCCATCGGTAACCATGGTGATGCAGAGGCTGGTCACATTCCTGTCAAGGACTTCAGCCAGAGCCATCTCTGTGTCGATGTCAGTCAAGGTCAGGTTCCCATGGAAGAAGACCGAATCCAGGACGATCTCAGAGCTCTCATGGATGTGCAAGATGTCCTGACAACAACAGATAAACACACTTGAAAAATTTGTCCAAGTTTCCAAATCAGATTTCTTGGTTGTGAAAGCAAACAAATAACAACTAAAAGTTCACAGTGTGTTTTGACAATGATTCACATTTTTGTATCCATACAAACTGGGTTGCTACCTGAAAAATGTACATGAAAATCTGGAAAAGACTGACCTGAAATGTGTGGATCGCCCACTCTTGGTTCTGGCAATGCTCAGTCAACCTATCTCCTTGGTCACAACGAGTGTCTTCATACAGCTGGCACAAAACAAAAACAAATATGGTGCAGATAATTTTAACTCGAGTGGTGTTAGTTTGGTGTGAGTTGGACATCAATGTTTGGCTGAGTTCATCCACCCTGACAGTTTCTCTTCAAATACCAAATTTCCTCACTGGGTGTGTCCATCAGTTGTCTCTTGAAACACTGCAGACCCACACAAACCCACAATCATGCTTGAACATCCACACTAAACACAATTTGCTTTTCCTTCACCACCAAACCATTCATCCACTGTGTTTTCATTTCAACAAACTCACACTGAACCCAACATCAACACTCTCCTCAACCAGGACATTCTCTGCTATTCACTTACAGCTTGGTCGGTGTGGGCCACGTTGGTCTGGATGGTGATGTGCAGTTCAATGTCACCCACTGGCAGGGGTGGCAAGAGTGTGACGATGACAGACTGGACTGCACCATCAGGCTGAAGGCACACCTGACCAAAGCCATTCCCAAGCAGTACTGGCTGGTATGGCACTGTCGTGAAAAAATATTAGAGATCTTCTCAGATGTTTCAGCAAGTACAATAACAGTTCAGGCAAAAGGAAAGCATTATGAATTTTGCTGCCTGAAAAATTGGCATCAGGAATGCAGTATTTTGTTTTGTCATGCCAAGTGTAAGGTATCACACTTAATTTGATGCTGCTGTCACAATTTTGACTTGGGTATATATTCAATGAAAGGGAAAACACAGCCAATAACAGAAAAGTTTCAATTTCATTGCCCCTCCTCTGGCTGCTATTGTTTGGTCAAACTGAAACATGAATTTATTTTGGGGCCCTGTTCACGAAAAGAATATTAAATTGCCTTGTATCTCACGAGGGAGAGATTCTCAAACCGAAGTTGATTGGAAAGTCAGGAGTCTTCTTGAAGCAATCTTTATTTTTCTCCAACAGTTCTCAAATATTCTTGGAAAGGAGAAAAATCAAGATACATAGGAATTAGATGGGATGACTCACAGAATGGAAAACATTCCAGTCCTTTGCCAACACAGATGTTCTTGTATAAAACAGGCTGATTCTCAGTGTTGCATGCTGAAAAACAATGAGATTCTTGTGCATTTGTTTTGCAGTTTTGCTTCATCTGTGGCTGCTGAGTAAAGATAGTCTGGGAGTAAAAATGGACATTTGGTACCCTTATTTTCCTCTTAAGCGGAGAGCATACAACAACTGCAACAAATTTGCACAATAGCAAAGATACAAAACAGAGACATAATAGCTTGAGCCCACCCATAACTTACGAGGAATGTAGTGCCCGTACAAATTCACAGTCATGTTGAAAGAGTCCATTGTATTGGATGTACTGATGTAGAGCCGACTGAATGCAGGCCAGTGCACCCTGCTCCTCTTCATCACAAAGGTTGGATTCATCTCATACTGAAAAAGAATATAATGGTTTGTTCCTGCCAGTTTCATTTGGGTGTCATTTGACCAAATATTACTGCTTCTTTCAGAAATATACAATACAATGGAGAATGGCAGATGCTCAAATCCACATCAAGACCTCTTACCTTGCGCCGTGGGCCCTCATCATTGAACATATCAAGTGTGATCTTCAGGCCATCAGGACATTTCTCATCTTGTATGTGACATTGTAATCTGGCATGTGTTGTTAGAAACTGGAATGGGTAGGCTGTGTACCTGCTGTAAGGTACTGTGGAGCTGCCTTCACCAGGACTTGTCACCCCGTCACAGCTGTTTGGCACCAATTGATGGTCAGCAACAACAAAATAGCATTTGACTTCTGGTCATATGAGTACAGACTTGTGGAGTTATATTTGTTGGACACATTTGAAACTGAGACAAACTTCAGGTGTGGTGCCTCCACCTCCTTTGAGGAGAGAAAATCAGGAAAGAGAAACATTGTACTTCACCTAACCAGGGTCTCCATGTCCAAAGAATCAGTGCTGCAGTCAACATCTGGGAAGAAAAGAGGAAACATCTGTTGGCTGTGTTGAGTTAATCCTTCCTCAGCTCCAACCAAAAATGTCCTGAACATTTCAGGCAAAGTTTAAAATGTCCAACATCAGGTTGCATTGCAACTTTTCCAATTCCCCACAAGTGGCAGGTCATGTCCATCTGGCACCAAGTGTGAAGGGCAGGACTGCACATGTGTAACATGGGACAATGCAATACCACCCCAGGAGCAGGTGAACTCACAGTCTTCAAGCAGCTGGGCGGGTGCCTTGGCCAGTTCATCTCTATTGAGTGTGTGGCCTGACCAACACCAAGACTGTGTCATTAAGCCAATTCTATATATGTTGGTGGCATTGACTTGCTCTGCATGCAAGAAATCTCACCAAGCCACTCCAAAGTTCACAGGTGAGATGTCTTGCTGAGCTGGTGAAACATGCTTTGATATTGTGGTTGTACAATAAGATGGTTTGACAGTGTCATGGCACAACAAGTCACTGCCACCTACAGAAAACTTGACAGATTTGAGTCTCGAACAAACAATTGCACAAAGTGATAGGAGGGAGACATATTTTTGTTGCTTCAGCTTTCCCTAAAACTCCCATTTGATTGTGTTTGCTTCATAGTGGCCTGTTCAATTCTGAATCTTGGGTTGAGGCAGAGACTGGGACCTCCATGACAGGAAAAAAACAAGTGTAACACTCATTGATTGGTGCAGTGCCTGCACAGATGCAGGGTAACAGGAAAGCAAGCACCCAGTTGTGCATTCTGTTGGTCCTCCACAGAAATACTCCAGACCTGGCCATACACAACACACCACAGTTCAGTCAATGTTTTTTGTCGACAAACGAAAATGACAGATGATTTTTGGTGTACAGAGCAAACCAACACTGAATGTCCAACCCGAAAAGCATAATTGTGTGTTGAGAAAAGGTGGCCTGCTTCATAGAATCCACATTTTCAAACTGTAGATGCATGCATGAACGTGAACACCGGATCTCACCCTGTAGCACCCAGTACTCCTTGGACACAACTGTTTTTATCTGATGCCAAATAAAATTCTGCACAAATTTGCAAAAGAAAGAGGAAGGAAAATATCAGGACAAAACCAAAGCAAACATATCTGGTGAAGGATATGACCCTTTTGCCTGATTTGAACTTCAGAATTCTGTGGTGTGTGAGTTTCTACGTTTATGTTTTCATCCCTGATGTCCAGTCTGTTGCCGGCGTTTCTTGCCTTCTTGCCAGGTACGCCATTATTGGGCAAGAGGTGCTCACCAAACGTTTTGCTGTTTCTCTTGCGCTGGACACTTGACTCGCTAAAAATTTGCACTTTTCAAGTTGAGTGAATCCAAGTGAACTGAGCACCTCTATCTGACGAAAAATGTTCACCAGTGTGTTTTTGTCAGGAGATCAGATCTGGGCCTGGAGCTAAATGGGTGGGTCCACTTCTCCAGCATATCAAGATGACACTTGCCAAATCTGACAAATGGTGTGTCAGAATAATGCTGCATAAGAAGAAAATCCACACTCCAACATTAATCCCAAAGTGCAATGAATGAAAATGTTTGTTGTTGAGATATTCTTTTTCGGATTCTGCTTTGTCCGTATTCCAAAATAAAAGTTTTAAAAACTGTTCTGACACATCTTCAAAATTTGACCTGATCAGTCCTATATTGGAGAACAAGTGTAAGATTTGATACTGGTGTGACAGATTGCAGAAGGCTTGAAAGGATGGGGCCAAGGAGTTGAGGCAGGAGGGAAGAAAAGATCTTGCTCCCACAACAGGGGCTGCCTTCAAACACAACAAACCTTCTGCTGAAACTTATGTTCGCAATATGAGGTTAAGACGAGATGCCTCTGTATTTTTCATGCAGTTTGATTTGCCTTGCAGCTTCAATGGTGGATAATAAAATATTCAGTGACCAGGCCAAGGAGAACATTTTGTGTGCAGTTTCTTCTCACCCAAAGGACATATGGTGGAGTGTACAGAATATTCCAATGTGCAGGTCAAATCAAAATGTCTCAATCAGTGTGTGGTGTTGCTGCACCTGGAGGGACCATAGAATATATTCATTTTTTTGCATTTCACACAGGCAGATTTATTGATTTATTGATACCCAGAGAATATTCAGTGTTTGAGGGGAAACTTCATGAGTAGTTTCTCCATGCCTGAAGGATATTTGCTGCAGTGTACAGAATATTCCAATGTCCAGATTGATCAGTTCAAAATGTCAAAGCTAGCTTGTGATGTCGGTAGGTCTGAAGGATATTTGGTGGAGCACAGAATATTCATATATGCATTTCACACAGGCAGATTTCTTGATACCCAGGCACAAAACAGCAGTACTCAGTGTTCAAGCACAGAAGAAATTGCATGCTCAGTTTTGCTGGGCCTTTCAGACACCAGGGCAATGCACACCTCCTAGTTTCTATGCAGTTCGTTTCTGTGGGCCTGGATGTGTGTGGGTGGGGTGAAGAGACCATGCAGTGCAAATCAGATTGGACGAGTGTCATACAATTGATGTACATCAAGACCTGGGGACATGCAAAGAAGTGCACAGAATATCCAGGCATTTGTGAGAAGTTTTCTCCCAAGGGACAAACTCTCAGATCTGAAATAGCACTCCTGCAGGCTATCAAGTGCACAGGGCAGATGAGTTTATTGTAAGGACTGGGGTAGCAAGCACTGTGATGTAAGCATGCACTGTGATAATGAGTTGCACGGTCGGTTTGGACAGTAGAAAACAGTTTCTGTTGGTTTTGTTGTGTCCAGCACCTCTTGGTTGGAAAATTTCTGACATCAATCTTGAAAAATTACAACAAAGGAAGTATGAGAAATCTTGATATCTATTTCTAATCAAACTCACCTTTGCATTGAGGCATGATTTTTCACAACATGTGTTGTCACAAAAGTTTCTGCCTGGAAAAGGTTCTGACAATTTGGAATGTATAAGTGCATGAATAAAGTTTGTGCTGCAAAAAGAGAATTCATAGCTGCTGATAAATGCTTGAAGTCTTAGTTTTACCATGAGATTATTTTTCAATTTGTTGTTTGAAGCATAAACTTCCAGAGTTTGTACAGACTTGTTCAGCAACTCAACATGTCATTGGAATAATACAGAATCCATTTTTTTCATTTTATCTGATACAGCATTCCAGAAAAATGAGTGTCCAAATGTGTATTGTATGTTTCAATATTTGAAGGGGGATTCTGAAAGTTCTTTGTGTGATAAAACACTCCAGAAACCACAATTGTTGTTTCCACCCAAGAATCAGAGATGTATGGACTGCTAAAATATATTATGATCAGCCCCATAGCATAAAATGAGGGAAGCACTTTGAGTAGCATACTGAGTCTCTTTGGCTTCTTGTCTGTAAAATAAACACAGAAGTCTCTCTTCATGTAAAAGTCCACTGGTTGAGAACAGTACTCTGAATGACACATTCTGTGAGATATGTTGCTGCCAGAGTAAACTTCAAACTCATTTGCTTTTGCAAGAACACTCACACAGTCACTATACTTGCTAGCAAGTACATGGTGATGCTCCAAATGGGCCTTTATTGTCTGAGAAATTGCAACATCTTTGTCATATTTCATGGCACTGTGTACCAGCATTACATCATTTCCTTGATTTGCTCTTACACTTTTCCTCATTTGCCAAACAACACAAACTGTGTTTTGTACAAAAAACTTGAGATGATAATAATTTGATATGGAAATGCAACAAATGTTGAACTGATTTGTTTTATATAATTTTGACACTTTTTGTAAGACAGACAGCAATGGTTTGATATGAGACTCTGGTCCAGAACAGATCTTTTGCATTTGGTCAGAGAATATATGATGTGAGATACTACACTGTAGTAGCTTTGGTACTGATAGATTAGAAAAAATATATTGGACCCAGTTGAATAAATACTTCTGCCAACCCCAACTTTGCTTTGCTCAGAAGTGCAAAGGGTCAGCAACTCTTTGTCAACATGATCAATTTGTTCATAGAATGTTATGCCACCATGCAAACATGTCACCTTGTCAATGCCATCAAAGATCATTTGAATAATTGTGATGTTTAGATGAAAGGCATACTGAGCTTGAAGCTTAGCTCTGTATGTCTGATCTTGTCTATGTGCTCCATGA
>JAAUXT010112410.1_pt1 | contig 25294 bp, 26 predicted proteins | sample 7278171 | NCBI WGS metagenome assembly JAAUXT01 (sample SAMN14350112, study PRJNA611818) | marine sediment metagenome | isolation source: surface marine sediment (1.8m) | place: French Polynesia: Moorea | collected 2018-08
AAATGAGTTCCCAAATTGTGAATGTTGAGTGAAAAAGTAAGAATTTTTGACAAAACAAAGTGAGTGAAATCAGAGTGAGTGAAATCAGAGTGAGTGAAATCAGAGTGAGCAAAATCAGAGGGAGTGAAATCAGAGGGAGTGAAATCAGAGTGAGCGAAATCAGAATTTCCTCAAATCACCGTGAGCTCCATGGAGCTATTTTTCTCATTGGTTCCTGTTTGCACCTGTCAAAGTCAGAGCGAAAAGAACTTTTTTTTTGGGGGGGGGGGGAGGGTTGGTCGTGAATGAACCTGTGAGGCCCCTTAGATCCACCACATCTCTGTACTGGATGCAACCCTGCATTGACCCTGTCACTCCTAGATAGAGACACAAAGAACACTCAAATACACACGTGTTGAAAAGCTGTCAAGCTGCAAGTAACACAAACAACATTGTTGACAATTTTTGTCGACCGATCCTCCCGACACAGCCTGGCTGCAGAGTCTTAACTTTGAGGACACCAGAGAACAACCTCTCTGTTTGCCTGGAATTGGACCTGATGAAAACATACCTCTGAGAGAGGTACGCACACTCCCTGTCAGTGAGTTTGTGTTCTGAAGCCACCCACAAGACACAAATGAAGCTCTACATTTTGTTGTTCAGTACAGGAACAATGAACCTGGACTTGCTCTGACCACCTTCAAGATCTGAACCATTTTGTGATGAACAGCAGAATAAAAACACTGGGATTCATCATCGGGTTGATGGGCAGAACAGCCACTGTGGTCCAAAACATAACAAGCATAGGAAAATTACTGTGAACCACAGATGCCATCAAAATCAAACCAGTTGCACCCCAACAGAAAAAGCTGGAAATACTCAAAATGCTCAACTGAATCCAAACATTTTGAATGGCTACTTTCTTGGCTGACATGTTTCTGACTTGTTCTTGTGACCTTTTCAGTGTCAGAAGCAGAAAACAACTACAAAAGCAAAAGGCAACGATGGAACCTATGTGTGCAACAGAGAGAAACCATGTTAGAAACTTCAGAAATATGTTGTTCTTGGTTGGATTGAAGAATGGAGAACACAAAATTGATAGCATCCCAATATTTAGACACCATTGGACACCAGAAAGCATTCCGGAAACAGAAATTGATCCAAGAAAACAAAGTGGTGCTGCTCTTTTGACAAAGTTAGAATCTTTAAATTTTGATTCAAGAGGATACTTCACCACCATAAGTCTTGAAAGTGCCATAAAATTTGAACTTATAAGTATGACAGATATAGTTGACAGAAATAGTCCAAAAACTAACAAACAGGTTGCACTTGATTGCCAAAGCTCTTGCTTTTGTGCAAAATTGTCTTTGTAGACAATATTTGCAGTCCACAAGATGAGAAGTGGAAAGCTGAGTGACATATCAGCAGCATTCAAGAAATATATTGTAAACTCAAAGGTTCTTGTGTTTTGTTTTTTGTTGAACCTGTTTCTTGTAGTTGTTGTCAAGATTGACGAAACATTGCGGAAAAGAACCAGTGAAGAGGACACAACACATACAACTCTCACTGGAAAGTTCAGAAGCAATTCTGAGCATGAAAAGTAGTTTGGAACAACCAATGAACATTCAGTCCCTTTTGGCACAAAACAACAAAGAGCCAAAATGTTTGTCTCCAGAACTTTGAAATTAACCCCTGCAAAAGGCTCAGACCAAACTTCAAAGGCAGTTGTGTTCAAAAGAGAAAGTATCTTTAACTTTGGAAGACAATAAAATGATTTGTATGAAATCCATTTGATTGGATTATTTGACATATTGACATGGATCAAATGTGAAAGCATGGAAAACACAAACTGGGCTACAGACTGCAGATTTACATTCAACAGCTCAACATTTTCCAGATATTTTACATTCTGAAAACATTGATGTTCAAGGGAATTTACCTGTGTAAAAGTGATGCTGAGATATGTCAGCATATTGGCACCAATTAACCAAGAGCACAAACTATCAAAATTAGCATTTGAGTGTGAAATATAAAGTTTTGAAATGAATGGTATCACCAGTTTGTTTTGCAGAACAGATCTAGTCAAATATAGGACTATGAATTGATGAAAGGACAAAGATGACCACTGATTCAATTTGCCATCAACACAAATCACAGCATAAGTGACACATTCACAGCTCTTTGGACAGAACACATGGGCTAATTCACACAATTCCTCATCCTCACCAAGCGGGCAATTTTCCTGACTGTCACAAACTGTTTCCAAATGAATACAGATTTGAGATGATTTGCATAAGAACAGATCCCTGCATTGTCTCTTCTGTCCACACCTGTGTGTTTCTGATTCATCAGACCCATCAATACAATCCCACTTCCCATCACATATGTACTCCCAAGGAATGCAACTATGCTGCTTACAATGGGTTTTCCTATACTGACACACAGGCCCTCTTCATGGCGCTGTTCTGCAGCATAATTGAGAAAGTTGTAATGTTTGGACACAAGCACCATTTGTCCATGGAATATAAAGTGAGGGAAAGTTGTAGCTTGCACTGCATATAATATGCTTGAAAACTGCTCAGGATGAACAGCACATGGCACAGGTGACACTGTTGAAATTCTGAGCCACTCAAAGTTCAAACAAGTGGTGTTTTGTGAAAGGATTGAGTTGTTGCAGAAATAATCAGTGGGACTGATTTCAATATATGTCATGTTGCTGGTGTGAGCTTTCATATCTGTACACATAACATGCATGAGAAGATCCTTCTCACAGTCTATTCGGACAAAATATGGATGAGCCAGATTCAGTAAAATCACCATTGTGCAGTTCAACCAAGATGGCAAGCTTCCTTGTCTGGAGAGATCAGGTAATGATTTTAGATTTGCTCTGAAAGTCTGCTCTTTTCTTTCATCAGCATAAAGAATGGTTTTCAGCTCTTTGAACACAAAACCTCTTGTTTGCTGATCTAACCCCTGCAACACAGAATGTAACATGGCCCCTGTTGTTGTGGGAAAGTTATACAACTTCAAACTGAGTGATCTTGCATTTTCCTCATCAGAGAACCAAAAACTATTTCAAAAACTATTTCAGACACTTACTGTTCTGGAATGACTCACATAGAGACCTTCAACAAACTTGACATAAGGTGAGAGCTTGAGAAATGCCAGGACAAAGTGAAACTCTTCGATATTCCTGATGACAGGTAGAAAAGCACCAAATGTTTGACACAAGCCCAGAGCATGATTCCAAGACTTGTATGCATCTTCCTTTTGGTAGTATCCTTTTATGTATTGACCAGTGTACCTTTTGCGAAAAATCATTAAAATATAGCTGGAAAAATGAGTTCTCTTGGTATACTTCCTCCATACATGACCGGTAAAATTGAGACAGGTTTTGTTAGTAGAGGCCCATTTGTGATGTATGAGAGTGCTTCTTTTACATGGGCTTGGACCGACCTGCACTTCCAGGAAGGAGCTATAAACATGCATCAAGTAAATGATTTGTAAGCTGCTGATTTCAAGTTTACTGTTTTCACTCCTTGTTATGTCAAAACCTAATAACAATGGGAGAAAGGTCAGCAGAATATGATGTTTGTGTGGAGAGAAACGTAGGGGACTTATTTCATTTCTCTTTTCAGTGAATCTGGCACCTCCAACCACCCTGTATTCTTTGCGATGAACAGCTCTCATAGAAACATCCACATATCCCTGACAACAGACAAAAGCATTCAAGGAATGAGCATAGTAGTTTCCAAGCTGAGGGAGGCAAAGTATATTCAAATCAACTTGAGCCTCTTTTTGTTTTCATGAGAGATTTCATTGATCAAAGCAAGTCACTGTTGAAGCAACTTCATTAGCTTTGTGGTGTGTGGCAGTCAGATTTCAAAAGACAAAGAGAATTGTTCATAATGCCTATTGAAACAGTTGAATTTCCAATTATTTTGTCTGGAGAATCACCACACTTGCATCAAAACAGTACCTGATAACAAAATAGCTACAAAGGTATCATTGAAAATCTCAACATTATCTTGAAACTTGCCTGCCATTTTCCTTTCCTTTTCAGCTCAAATAGGAACAGCATCATCATGTGTGACACATTGTAAGCAAGCACACTCAAAGCATACAATCTTTCCAACTGAGAGCCATTCACAGTCTGTGTCAAATAGGTGTCATATCCAGTCATTCTCTCTGACATTTCCACTGTCAAAATCACAAAGCTTCTCCTGCTCCCAGCCAGCTCTATCATCACTCCTGGTGCTTGATAGAGCCTAGATGCAAATTGCAAGGAGAATTCCTGAAATCCTGTGAATGTCAATGTTCTGAAATCAGTTGTAGATGCTCCCTTGAGACATTGCCAGTCTGTGCGACTTCTACACAAGAATGTTCTGCTTTGTAAGCAGGTTTTAGAAATGGGGTTATTCCTGCAGTGTTGGTTGGGCATTCTGTTCCCCATAACTTGAACTCCATCCAAGGGACCTGAAAATCAAGTAAGTTCTATCATTTTTTGTGTTACAAATCTAAGTTTGTCAGAGAAGTTCTTCTTTTTTGCAATCAATGACTGTAGTTTATAGAATGTTATGCACCCACCTTCAAAGAAGCCACTTGCAAACACAGAAAACCCTTTGTACATGTCTTGTAAACTGTTGCCTGGAGCATAAATATGTATTTTACAAATGCTATAACTGTCCTTTAAGTTTTCATACTTTCTTGCTTTTAGTTGAAACACAATGCATTTTTGCTTTCCAGTCAGCATCAAGGTATTTCCATAATAATAATAGAGTACCTTAAATATTTGTGGCTGACTAATTTTAAAGAGATTTGAATAATCAATGTTTTCAGAAAGGCTTTGTGTTTGACAAATATCAAAATGAATTACTTCACATTTGGTGAGTGAAACTTTGATCTGCAGTGAAAGAACCCCATACTCCTTGAATGAATAGTATGCCACAATAATTTCATTAGTTTCAGAGAACACTGATATTTTGCTACTTTGCTTGAGAAAAGTTTGTTTTGTTGTGGATATGTCATAAGCAACATGATAAGAATCAGTTTTGTCTGTAAAACAGTCATGTTGGTATGAATTCTCTGCATACTCTTTGACACAGTCATGGTAAATTTCTTGCCATGGGGCATTTGTGTTGCCAACATAATAATCAGCCAGCCATATGCCAGCATACTGACATTCATGCAGGTTCCTCTCACCTTTGTACTGGTAATTACTCAATGTCAGGTTAAATTTACATGCTGTTGATGTTTTCACTCTGATCAAGCAAAACAATTTCCAAGCACAGGACCCAAAGAAAGGCAGGAATAAAAGGGTACCATTTTCTTGAACATTGATGCTTGCAACCTCCAAGTGCAATGCCCGAAAAGATGTGATGATCTCACTTCCAAAAACTGGCCTGAAAACATACACTGTCATATTAAATGTACTTGATATGAAGAAATGTTGTGAATGTTTATTCTTTTCTGCTTTGAGTTTTTCTGATTTGAGTTGAGGTGATTTTACACCAGGTCCATCGAAAGCTTCCATGTCTGTATCTGTGCTGGTTGGATATAATACAAGAATCTTATTTACAGGATATGTTTTGGCATGAACAATGAAGAGTTGCTTCTTTTCCCTTGGAAAGTCAAATAGCCATTGTGGTGGTGCTGTTTTTGATTTCATACTTATTGTTGTGATGCTTTCCAAAAGATAAGCATCAAACACACTGTAAAACATTTCTGCTCTTACAATAACAAATGGTTTGGTATACATTGCCAGAAAGAGTATTGTACCAACAGGATAACAAGCAACAGATGCCAGTTGCCCACAGAAGAATAATATATGCTTTGTTTTGTAAGAGTTGCTCTGGACTTCCAGATACGCAGACAAACAATAGTGGCCAACCACCTCTGCTGTGTGTGGAATGTGAAGATCTAACAAAGTCAAGTTCAGTCTCAAATCTTTGTCCAAATTAAATCTATAATAGATGAACTTGTTTGTATGTCGGATAAATTTGAAGTGCCCTCTGTAATTGAAAACAGATGCAGGTCTGTAGTGTGATCTGCAGTGCCCCCGGTACACAAGGGTGGAGAGGTTTTTGTAGGGAATTTTCCCAGTAGGTCTCGTCATCGTGAGAGTCCCCCTCAGCAGATCAGCTCGAATCCGAAGTGTTTCCAGGCGGAAACAGGCTGCTCCCAGAAGTATATACCAGTAGCCAGTGGATATGGCACTGCAAAGGTAACGAAAAAGAAGCATCATGTTTTGAGAGTCCTGTCCAGAAATATGTTCATTGTTTTATCGGCATTTTCAAAGCCAGAGTGCTCCCCGGAGATACTGAGGGCTGTCTGCCAGGTGGGAAGACGTGAACAGTGCTTTCAACTTACATGCTGAGTCTGGGTAAGACACATGAAAGGTGAGCTAGCTACACTGTTTCTGAAAAATATTTGGTCCTCTCTCTCAGGCTCACTCACTCACTCACTCACTCACTCACTCACTCACTCACTCACTCACTCTCTCACTCATTCACTCACTCACTCACTCACTCACTCACTCACACTCTCTTTCTTTCTGTCTGTCTTCTCTCTCCCTGTCCCAATTTGCAGGCTGTGACAAATCATCCCAAACTTTTCAGCATATGTTGGCACCAAGATGATTAGAAACAAGGCACTTACCATTCTCTGTCCAGGAACACTGTTTCAACAAAGGCAGACAACTCATCTTCTTGTGCATACCCAGCACTAATCTCTTTGATAGACTTCAATTCAAGAACAATTTGTTTCAGATTCCTTACCAAAACATCACCCTCTTTCATTTTGACATGTGAAACAAACAAATTGAGAAGATAATGATGCATGATAGCTTTGGAAAAATTAAACCATGCTTTGGGTCCATCCAGTGAGAGTTTCTTTCTCCAAAGAGATTTGTGGAAAAGAAATGTTTCTCCTCCTGCCAAGTGTGGAATGTGTAAAGCTGCAAAGACAAAGATACATTTCAAATTCAAACTCAATTTCTTCTGCACAACTCTCATTTGGTCCAAATCATGTTGTCTTCTGTTCATGCATTTGAAGCTTGTCTTGATGTTTATGCATTTGAAGCTGGTTTCTGTGTTTGGAAAACAAACTGAACCAGTTGTGCAGATTTTTGCACTTGCCTTTATCAGAGAGATATATAATTTTACTTTCACACACTGAGCCTGTGTTTGGGTTTTGCTTTGACTCATTAATTTCCAGCAAAATAATCTCTGACACAATGCAGAAAGACAATCTTTTGAGGAAATGTGAATGAATCATTCAGAAAATGATTAATGTGTGAATGATATGTTGTGAGGATCCTTGGTGAATGTCAACAATCACGCAACAAGAAGTTGGCTTGTTAAATGCGTGCGGTGGGGCTTCGTGCTTTCTGGTGGAAGCATAGATCCAGGTAAAATCATGAAAGCCAGCGAAGAAGTGATTGCAATACACTCACACACATCAATGTCAGGCTGGATCTTGGATCTGCGCCATTTTTCATGGACACTTCACGACAATTAGCCATTGCTGGTTGGGTATTTCATTGAAAATTGACAGTAATTTCAGTTGAACCAATTCAGAAATGTGCCAGTAGCCAGTGGAAGAACACTTTGGTGGCTTTTGGGTCCAATATTTACAGATTGGTTGGTAGTGGAACTTGGGGTTGATTTTTTTGATGTTTGGTACTTGTTTCGTGCCTGTCAGTCAGAAGAGATTGCCCCTTGAGATAGACTCTTTGGTGTCAGTGTTTATGTCCTCACAATGGGCCAGATAGCCTTTCCACATTCACAACACTTTTTGAAATTAATTGCTTCCGATCTTATGTTCTGTAAAAAGAAGCAAATGTTTTGAAAATATGAAAGAATCCTTTTCACCTTTGCTTGCAAAGAAAACAAAGTTGGTGGCTGATCTACAGTTCTCTCAAGCTGGGTATTTGAGAAGTTTTCAATCAATTCAATTCCCAGAATATAGCTTGTTTGGAACCTGAAGGCCACTTCAACTCAAACTTTGATGACTCAAATGGGACTCAATTCGCCATTTTCAGACTGTGGCACATCAAGTCAGGCATCAACACAGTCACCACTGATAACCATGTCTATCAACAAAAAATTATCTGAAGAGCCATTGGCATCACACACTTATTTCTCATTGAAGAAACATGTGAGTTGAACAAAACCATATTGTTGTGCACAAACAAACTCTATCAAAATCCCATTCAAACAGAGAAACAACATGACCTCAATACAGGCAGTGACATGAACCTGTGGGATTGAGCTTCCAATTTTACTGTCAGGAATCTCAAGAACTGTCAAAAGGAGTCACCAGTGCAACAAAAGTAAGAGGGCCCAAATTGAATCTGATTCACAAAAGCAAAGTGCCTTGACTTACATCCTTCAGAGCATGATTTCTCATCCTGCCAATTCTTGTCTGTCTTGCTACACCACAGGAGATTTGTGAAGGAGCAAAAAATCGAATCTGGTAGTAAGGCAAACAGATGGAGCCTTAGTTCGCCCAAATGAGACCACTTGACAAACCTTTCTTGTTCATGATATTTAGCCAATGAACAGCCAATGATGACCAAGACAGGACCCAGGCATTCTGGATCCGCTGGAAGTACCATGGATCCTCCTGAGGTGTCTGAGCCCAAGATCCAGGATTCAAACCCGGATCATTCATTTTTCTGAGCTTTTTGTTGAGACCCCAATGTGCGTGGGCTACCTGTCATCAATCGGGATCAGTGGTGCACAGCAGACTACAATTGCAGGGGAGTGGGTCCCCACACTCAAAATGAGTTCCAGGGGACGTAGGAAGTTTGTTTGTGTGTGTATGTGTGTGTGTCAGTGTCTATGTCGAATAGATCACACAGGTACCTTTGATGATACAAGCATCCTGTTCTGGACAACACTTTCTTTGAACCTGTGATTGTTTATTTTAGCTTCAACTTCCCAGTGGCACACAAGGCAACATCTTTGTTGCAGCAGAGTTCACACAATGTTTCATCTTCAGAATCCAAACCTCTGCTTGAATGATAAGACAATGAAAACACAGGGGTTCACAATGGAGCTCATCGGAATAAGAACAATTGTGGTCCAGAACATCACAAGAACAGGAAAATTATTGACAAGAACTGAAACAGCCAAAATTACACTTGTTGAACCCCAACACATGAAGTTTGAAATTGCTAAAATGCTTATTTGAACCAAAATAGACCTGTAAGTTGTTGTGTGTGCCAGTGTACTTCTGACTTGCTCTTGAGACATTCTCAAGGCTGCCACCATGTTGCTGCTGCAAATGTAGAAAACAACAATGCCACTGATGAAAGCAACATACACAGACCATGTCAACACTTTGAGGAAAACACTTGTGTTGGTGGGATCATAAAAAGGACTGCACAACACTGACAGTATTCCATAGTCCAGGAAGCTCAGAAGCCATTGGACCACAGAAAGCAAAATTGACACAAATGCTGATGCAAAAAACAACTGAGCAAGTTTGTGTGTGACAAAGTTTGGCTCTCTAAATTTTGACTCCAGAGGATACTTCACCACAAAGAGTCTTGCAAGTGCCATGAAGCATGAGCTGGTTAGTATGACAGATATGCTACAAAGAAAAAGCCCAAAAACGAACAAGCAGGTTGAACCAGACTGCCAGAGCTCTTGCCTTGTTGCAAAATTCTTTTTGTAGATTATGTCTGCTACCCAAAGTATGACAAGTGGAAAACATAACAAGACATTTCCAGCACATGAATAACTCACTATAAGCTCAAAAGCCCCAAACTTCTGGCTTGATCTGTTCCTCTTAGATTGGGTCAAGATTGACAAAACATTCAGGACAAAAGCAGACACAGATGTCAATACACAAACAATCCTCAATGTTGTGTTTTGAAGTATTTGTAAGCATGAAATATAAGAGGGGACAACCAGGGAACATTGGGCTCCTTCTGGAACAAGACAACAAAGGTAAATGATGTTTGTCTCAAATATTTTGATATTTAAACCCAGAAATGGGTTTAAACTTACTTCAAAAGTTGAAGTATTTAACAGAGAAAGTATCTCCAAAGAAGGAAGAAAGTGAAAAGCTTTGTCTGAAATCCATTGAACTGAATTGCTGGACAAATTTATGTGAATCAACGAAATGAGCATTGAAAATGTGTTCTCAGCCAAGTGCTGAATATTGGTGTTTGTAAGTTCACAAAACTTCAGGTTCTTTGCTTGACTGAAGCAGTACTGCTCAAGATGGTTGATTTTGGTGAATGTTATGCTTACATATTCCAATATATTTGCTTTATTCAGCCAAGTACACACAGTCACCAAATCATTTACAGATTTAGATATGTAAATTGCAGACATGAAAGGTGTCACAATCTGATTTGGCAATTGGGATTCCTTTACATGAAGAATCAGAAAAGCAGAAATGGACATCACAGACCACTCATACAATTGCACAGAGACACAGTATGCAGCATAAGTTACACATTGACAGCTTTTGGGACAAAACACATCTTTCAAATCACACAACTCCTCATCATCACCAGAAGGACAGTTCAAGTAACTGTCACAAACTGTTTGCAAATGAACACATATTTGAGATAATTTGCACATGAACATATTTCTGCATTCTCTCATTGGTTCACACTTTTGCTTTGTGGATTCATCAGATCCATCAACACAATCCCACTTTCCATCACATGTGTACTGCCAAGGAATGCAATAGGATTTGTTACATTTGAACATCTTATTGCAAACAAACAGACTGCAGTTCTGCATGTGTTCACCTGTTCTACATGGGACCAAATATCCCATTGAATTCATGTCAAATATGCAAATATGAGAGATGTTGAAACATCTTGGATGACCCTCTCTGCAAGGAATTTGGTGTTGATTGGTGCAGCTGTAGAATGCTTTCTTTTGCAGCATATATTGTAGTTCCACCTCATCATGACCATCTGAAATACAATCTTCAACCAGGTCACTTACAAGCTCAATGGAAATGTGTTGCATAGAATTGCATACAAATGTGCTTGGAGTCTTGTCTTTACTTTCAATTGCCTTTGATTGAGATTTCAAATACATTTGACACTCCCCATCAACTGTTTTGCTAAATAATGGTGAACAATACTTTGTACCATCAGCTTTGACAAAAAATTGACATATTTTGGAAATTTTTGCACCTTCTGGCACACTCACAGTTGCTTGGTGTTATTTCTGGCTGGGAACACAGGGTTCTGGCTTGACACAGGGAGAGAATGTGCAAATATACATTTGAAGTGGTATTCACACTGTTTATACAGCTGACAATGTTCTCCCCAATCTTTGTGGTTGTGGTGACTTGCACTTTTTTGGTGCACAAACCCTTCCCTGTTGACTGTTCCAGAGAATATATGAGGTAATTGTAAAACTTTGTGACAAGTACAGTACCTGATGCAAACAAAAAAGGTGGGAATGTTGTAGCTTGCACTGAAAGAAGCACATGTGACAAATGTGTAGGGTGGGTAGTACATTTCACTGGTAACTCCTGTGATGTGTTGAGCCACTCAAAATTTACACAAGTTGTGCCCAGCAGTGTTTCTGAACCATTGCAAATATTTTGAGTTGGGTTTGTACCAATAACTTTTCTTTCACTTGTGTATGAGTTTTCTTCTACACACATAACATGTGTCAAATGACATCTAGAACAGTTGACTCCAACAAAATAAGGGTCAGCCAGGTTGACAAGAACCACCATAGAACAGTTAAACCAGGATGGCAAACTTCCCAGTTTTGATAGTCCAACTAATGATTTGGCAAATACCCGTCCTCCATAATTCAGGCTGATGTTGGCAATCTCTATGCTTAAGAGCTCTTTGAACACAAAGCCTCTTGTTTGCCTGAATGATCCTGGGAATACCCTGTGTGATGAAGAGTCTTGTTGCTGCTGCAACAGAAATAATAAAGTTGACTGCAAAATAACTACTAAAATCACTTGGAGAATTATTCATTACAAACCAACCTGAACAAGAGATAATTCTCACCACAGCAGGAATGCTGATAAATAGGCCTTCAGTATACCTGACATGGTATGAAAGCTTGAGAAAGGACAAGAGAAAATGAAACTCTTCCACATTCTTAATGACAGGCAGAAAAGACTCCGCTGTGATGCACAATCTTGCTGCATCATCCCAGGAAATGTAACTGCCATCACCAAATATTTTTCTTGTAATTCTTCTGGGATGCCTCTTTCCATAAATCATTAAAATACTCTTCCAGTTTAAAACTCTTTTCATGTCTTTTTGCCAAGATTGAAATGTGAAGTTGAGACATTTTTCTAGCCTGCTAAAACCTTTCAGGTTGGGCAATTGAGAGCTGCCAGTTTCACATTGGCTTGGTAGGACATCTATCAGTTGCAGAAAATGGTAATAAATGTGTTTCAAATAGATTATTGTGATGCTCTTGAAGTTTGAAAGCTTGGTATGGTCAGTCCTCAATTGTTTAGCCCTGAGCTCCATGTTTACCAATATTGGAGAGAAAATCTGGAGGAAGTGAAGCTTCTCTGCAGGGAGACATGTCAGGCTCACTTCATGAATTTTGTCTCCCTCCAGGTCATCACCCAAAATCCCAATTCTTTTGTCATGTTCTGCTGCCAACACAACACATCCCTGAATGAAGAAAAGAAAGACAGTTCAGACATAACAAGCAAAAATGCATGTGAAATTCCCTCTTGTGGCTGGACATGAAGCAACTGTGCAGGATATATGGTTCAATGGAGATGGCCCCTTTTTGGAGGAGATGCTTCGGTATCTGTAAGATCTCAAAATCCATCAGGACCGTCCAATGCCTGCAGTCACAATCATCTTCGTGTGGTGCAATTTGTTCATACCATCGACAAAAAACTATTTTCGCTCCAATTGTCTTGGCACAAACCTTGGTTTCATTCCTGTCCATCCCAAGACGAAACAGCACCATGACATGTGACAGGTTGTGAGCATGTGGATTCAAAGTGTATTTGCCTCGTAGTTGACTTCCAAGAACGGTCTGCCCTGTGCTAATCTCAGTCAATTTGTCTTTGGTCAAGAATGTTATTGTCAAGAAATTTCTCTGCCCTCCAAAAAACTCAATCATAGTCCCTGGCATCTGATGCAGATTTGCAGAGAAGTTGAAAGAAAATTTCTTGAGTCCTCCAAACCTCAAACTTTTGAAATCAGTTGTGGATGCTCCAATTTGACAATGCCATGCCTTGGAGGCTCTGCCTACAAAAGTCCTACTTTTGAGGCAGGCATCAGAAATAGGACTTCTGGTGCAGTGTTGATTAGCCATTCTGCTGCCCATCACCTGAACTGCATCCAGTGGACCTGGAAACAACATTTGCAGCATGTTGAAAGAAATGTATTGATATTTTTGTGTACACACTGCATTGTGAGTTGTGTACAAAAGGGTTTTTCAGGAATGGACATAAGAGGTTGTCTGAAAGGTGCAGCTGATGTCCCATTTGTGTAGAAAACTCTGAGTTTGCCATGAAATGAGCCATGGCACTGTCACACTCACCCCAGGTGCCAATGTGGCTACACTCACCCCATCCCTCTGCCTGTTGAATCCTGTCACAATGTGCGATCAAGACAGGAGAATCTTGTTGTTCAATGACATTGTTTGGAAATCAAAGCAAACTCTCCACTCACCTTGCATGTAGCCACTTGCAAACATGGAAACTTGTTTGTCTGTTGCTTGAGTGTCTGGAAAGTAAATATGTAGTTGACAGATACGTCTACTGTCTTCAACAGTTGCAAATTTGTAAGCATGAAGCTGGAAAACAATACATTTTTGTTTCCCAGTGAGGAACAATGTTTTTCCAGTGTAAATATAGAGCAGGTAGAATAGATCTGGTTTCTCCACTGAGAAGATGCTTGAAGGATTAAGATTGTCTTGAAGGCTTTCAAGTTGACAAATGTCACCATGAATCACTTCACACTGAATGAGTGAAACTTGGATCTGCAGTGAAAGAAGCCCATACTCTTGGAATGAATAAAAGACAATTGAAACTTTATTTGTTCTTGAAAAGACTGAAACAGAGTGGTTGGGTTCAGGGAAACTCTGGTTTGTTGTAGATACATTGTAAGCAGTATAGAAATGGGCTCTATCCATAAAACAGTCATGTACAGAAGAGTCACTGTGGTACTCTTTCACACAGTCAGAATATATTTCTTTCAAATGGACTTTTGTGGTGTTGATGTTGTGGTCAGCCAGCCAAATACCTGCATACTGACATTCATCCAGATTTCTATCACCCTGATACTGAAAATGCTTCAATGTAAGATTGAATTTTTGACCTGTTGAAGTGTTCAGAGTGATGAAACAAAACAACTTGTCAATACAAGAACTAAAATGTGGGAGTGATAGGTTCAATCCACAGTCAGCAACACCAATATCAGTGCTTATTTTTTGGAGTGATATATGGGATAATACCAATGAATCTCCCATTTGTCTGAAAAAGTAAATAGTCATTTGAAAATTGCTTGATGCAAAGAAGTATTGTGATTTACTTCCCCTCCTTGCTGTGAGATGTTTTGATTTTGTTCCAGGTCCATCAAAAGCTTCCATATTTGTGTGTCTAATATTTGGGCAAAAGGCAACAATTCTCTTTGTGGGATCTGTCCTGAACTTGAAAATGGAGAGTTCCATTTTGTTTTTTGGAATGATGAAGACCAGATGAGCTTGGAATGTTTTGGCCTCTGCGCTTCCTGTCCTTGTACTCCGCAGGGTATTTGCATCCAAAACACTGTAAAACATTTCGGCTCTTACTGTCACAAACACACTTGTTTTCAACATCATTTTGACATCATGTGACACTGAGTAACAAGATACAGATGCCAACCGCCCACAATATAAAATATAACTCTCATAATCAGACAATTTGCTCCTTACAGAAAGATAACCAAACCAGCATGGGGACATGTGCAACAACTTGGCTGTGTGTTGAATGTACAGTTCCAGGAATGTTATGTTGAGGCTCAAAGTTTTATCCAAGTAAAATTTGTAGGTGCTGAATTTGTTGTAGGGATGGTTTGCTGTGAACAAATGTTGATACATGAACAAAACTTCTCTTTTGTACTGTGAGGAGCAAAAGGCAAGATATAAGTTGGTGGAGAGGTTCTTGTATGGAATTTTCCCAGTTGGTCTTGTCATGACAAGAGTTCCTCTGAGCCATGCAGCCTGGATCTGAGTTGGCTTGTGGAAGCATAGTGGTGCCAGCTTGACATACCACAAACCACTCATGGTCATTGTGCTGAAAGATACAATCAATGTGCAGTCAGTTTCACACACAAACTGAAAAAAACAAGCAAGTCTGGAGTTCTCGGTGCCAAACAGAGCAGCTAAAACTGGCAAAATTTCCAAGAAACAAAACATACCATTTTCTCCTCATTGTTTTGTATTTTACAAGAGAGGACAACTCTTTCTCATGGACAAATGTGGCACTTCTCTCTTTGACTGAGTTAACTTTGTCAGCCAAGCATTTTTGATTTCTCACCAGCACATTTCCAACTTTCATTTTGATGTCAGGAAGAAACATTTTATGAAGACACTTTTCTGTGATTGCTCTTACATAATAATACCATGACTTGGTTGCATTCACAAACAAATTTTTTCGCCAAGCTGGTTTGTCGAACAGAAACGTTTCCCCAGCAACTGCTCCCGCAATGGAATAAACAGCAAAGACCAAAAAATGCCCAAAATTCATTGAAATATCCCAGACTTTGCTTATTTTCTTGTGCAAATGTTTTCTCAGTCTTTGAGCTCATTTGAATATGACTTTCACTTTTCCTGTAGACTAGTTTTATCCACTGAATTGAAATAATACAGGAATGGAACTTCTGGATCCAGCAGCTGTACACAGACATTAGGATTGTCCATGGTGTGAAAAGAAAAATCAATCTCCTTTTCTGCTCCTGGCTAATTTGCTGAGCACTTTTTTGGTGATTTTCATCACAACTCAGAAAAGTCCCAATTGGAAATGAACAAAAGCAAGAAAATATTTCTCCACAGAAGCAACAATCTCCTTGAAACTTGGAATTAGTTGTTCAACAGAAAAACAAAACCAATTCTGGTGTGACAGGTACCACATGGCCAATCCAACATCATCCAGTAGATGCAGAAGAGTCCAGGGACACTTCTCTTTTCCCGAACAAAAGTGTGCAGTTTTTGAAAGCTTCACTTGTACTTCCACTTGAAAATAAGAAATTGAAGTGAAGCTCCTTGTCTCCCCCCAAAAATACAGTTGACCCCTACATCTGAGTCTTTGATGATTGGTCACTGTTACTTTGATTTTCTTCGCTGGTCCTCCGCACACATTGGTCCTCACTCAAAAGCAAGAAAAGACACTTGGGCCATTCCATAAATGGAAACCGTTTTTTTGTCGAGCTGACCCAAGAATCTTGTGGACACACACCGAGAGTTGTGCTTCCCTCAAACTGCAAAAAGAATGGAAGCTTTTTCTCTGGCCACTCTTCATTTCATCAATGTTGTTTGTCTTGCTTTTGTCTAAAAAAATTAACCCTTTCTTGGGCAATCACTTTGAATTTTTTTCTTATTATTCCCCGTTTGAAGAGGTTGGGGTGACTCTGTAAGCAGGAAAATGTTGCATGTGGACTCATCTCACCCAGTGGGAGCACTGATGCTATCTGTCAACAATTTCTGAATGATGATCCACAAGTATCCATTTCAGTTACTTGATTCTCACCCATTAAATGGAACATTGGCAAAGATGTTCTCAGGTGTCCACTGAGGTTTCCACTGAGGTTGGTCATTCCAAATACTTGTTGGAGAGCTACCTCCAAAACCTGCTCAAGTTATCCTCAGCACACACAGGTCAGATTTCATGATACTTGCCACCAACAGGGATTTGGTTTCTTCCTCATCATGGCTTTGATGCCATGTTTTCTACTATGTGTTTGCTGGTTAACAATCAATTTCTATGACCAAGTATCAAGTTGCCAAAACAAATCCCTACAAGTTGGTTCCACCTCTGGAAAAGGCCACATATTTTCAATTGTGTGTTTGTATTCCTGAGGAACAAGGAAACCTGGTGACAACAGACAACTGGCACAGAAGGCCTGAGCCCAATGCTCTGCCTTGGGTGAGTGGGTCCAGCAGAACAGACACCCAGGGAGAGCTGGGGCCACTTTACAGCAGGAGCCTTCCATTCTTTCAGAGACAAGAGCTACCAGTTGATCATGTCAATATGTTTGAGAAACACCTGGTTCTGTGTCAAAATTCTTCCCACCACTTGACCCAAGGAAATAACTTTTGTGGCCTATTTCTCCCTGAGTGTTTACAGTTTGTTGATTGAGCCAAACATTCTGCTGACATATGAGATTGACCAACATTTGTTTCCATTTGCACACAAATATCAGCTACGAACTCAACCACTTAGCCATAAAATCACAACCATTTCTTGGCCTTTTGACTTCGATTTGTTCCTGTGAATAGGTGTATGAGGTGCGAACACTGGTTTGGGCTTCCGATCAACAGAACTGTTACCTTTTTGCGAGACAAAACAATGAAAATACAGGGACAGACAATGGAGTTGATGGGAAGAACAGACATTGTGGTCCACATCATCAAAAGCATGGGATAGTTGAGGGGAAGTGCATGTGCTATGAAAATTATGCCAACACAGAACATTAGAAAATACAAGAACACTAATTTGAGTCAAGATGCAACTGTTAGATGCTAGATTTGTCAAAGTGCTTCTTACTTTCTGTTGGGATCTTTCAGAGTGAAAACCATATTGCTGCTACAATCATAACACAGAAGAAGAGAACCGATAAATGCAACTGACAAAAGTACTGTCAGAGCTTTCAGCTGGTCTTGGTGGGATCATAGAATGGACTGCACAGCACTGAAGGGATATTTTACCACCATAAGTCTGGAGACTGCCAAAATATTTGGGCCACATTGAAGTGCAGCAAGGCTGGCACAAAAGAACCCAAATATCAGCAAGCAGGTTGCAGTAGCCAGCCAGGTGTCTTGCACAAAAGGGAAATTACCACAAAAACTTATATCTGCTGCCCACAACATGACAAGAGGACAACTGAGTGACATTCAAAAAATACACAATGAGCTCATAGACTCTATTGCTTTCACTCAGTTGCTGAGACCTTTTCAGGTTTACCAAAATATACAAACTTGAACATCACTGCTTTGGTAATAACAGGCACCTGAGAAGAGCTGAACGTCTTGATGCAAGTCTTCAACACATTGCTCCATATGTGTTTTTCTTGCTTTTCTCTTAAAATTATTATTTGTCAAGCAATCCAATTGAATGGATCTCATGCAAAGCATTCCACATTCTTCCAAATTTGAAAATACTTTCTCTTCTGAATATTTCAAGTTTTGAAGTTGGGTTGGACTTATTTACATGGATTCAGTTTGAAATCCTGGAGACAAACATCTCTTCTCTTTGTTGTTTGGTATCCAAAGGAGCCAAATGCTCATTGGTTCTGGCAACTTACTTTTCATGTTCAGATTTGCTTCAAAATCAAGCAGTCAACATTGTGTGCTTACCATCCATCACATTTGTTCTGTGTTTTAATTATTTTTGTTGGATCTGTTCTCATCTCAAAAATATAAAGTTTTCTTTTCATTTTTGGGAATACAAACAACCATTGTGATTTTATATTTGCAGGTTTCATGTTTATTGTTGTTGCACTGACCAATGTATTTCTTGCAAACACACTGTAAAATATTTCTGCTTTTATCATAACAAAAGCAACAGCATGAAAAGATATCAGGACATTGTTGGAGACTGGAATACATGACATGACATTTGGAGCCAGAATAATTGGCAAGAACTCTCACAGACCCAGACCAGCAAACATAACCTGATGGTTCAGCAGTTTGCACAATAGAAAGTACCAAAAAGGTTGAGTCTCAATAATTTATCCAAGGAAAATTTGTATTCTGAGAACTTATTTGTTGAATGTTTGAAAAAATAAGAGATTTGGTGATGTGAACAATGATTCAGGTCTGTACTGTGAAATAAAGTGTGTTGGATACACTAAACTGGAGAGGTTCATGTAGGGAACTTTACCAGTTGGTTTGGTCATTGTGAGCATTCCTCTGAGCCAAGCACTTGGAATCCGAGGGGGGGTTTCCGGAAGCAAACATCCCTCAATTGTGGATACCACACACGACCTTCAAAGTCAGTACTGTGTACAAATAAAATATATTGAACAAAGACAGCACAATTAACACAATTAAAACACAACAGAAGTTTAGGATAAATGAGAGAAACTACATGTATGCTTACCATTCCCTTGCCAGTTGCCCATACAGAACAAGAGCAGACAACTCTGCTTGATGAGCAAAAGAAAGACTGATTCCTTTCACCGCTCTTAACTTTGAAGCCAAAAATTTCTGATTTTGCACCAACACATTACCTTCCCTCATTTTTGTGTTGGCCACAAATAAATTCATGTCTTCAAGAGAGTGATATATGATGGCTCTTGCATAATCACACCAAGATTTAGTTGTATTTTGAAGCACAATTTTTCTCCAAGATTGCCCCTGGAAGAGAGAAATGTCCCCAGCAACAGGATGTGTGAGGAAAGAAGTTGCTGCAATGACAAATTTTAAGAAAATCCAAATTTCAACTGCCCTGTGTAGTTCTGCTTCCATTCCTTTCACGTGCTTTCCTGAGACAACAGATTTGCAAAAACAAAGATTCAATTTATTTTGTTACTGTTTTTTGTTGACAAGACTTGAGAATATATTTTTTGAAATTTAAGAGCACCTGAACTAATTCATTACTACTGCACACAACAAAGATGATTGACTGCTTTCAGTGAGGACAAAAGTTTTGTAAAAAAAACACCATTTTTCATCATTCTGATCAAAAGATACCATTTTGGACATTATTGTTTTGAGTGGTGCACTGATTTGCATCCAAACACACACAACTGTCTGTTGTCCAAACAACAGAAGCAATAAAAAATTTCGGCATAGCCTGTGCAACAGTTTCAATGTAAAATCAATAGATCTAACATGCCACCATGATTTTGCATCAACCCACTGGGAAAGGAACTGAGTCCCCGCTGTCCACGGAGAGACCTCAAGAGCACCGCACCTGCTGGTTGCCTTCATCTCATTGACATGACAAGCAAATGTTCTGCACCTTGCTCAAAATTGGAATGAAGGTGATCAGTAGTCATTGAGATGAAACCCATGACAGGGGCAATGCATACCAGACTCCTGAATGGACCCACTGGTAGACCACTGACAGCTTCCCTTCAGTGTCTGAGCTGGAGTCAAATCCACACCTATCTGTTTACATTGGTACCCAACATGTGCTTCAGCTAAAAGCCACAATGGAGAGTAGGGCATTGTTTTCAGACTCCTCAAAGAGAAACTGCATCACTTGGATGGCGTGCCTTTGGGGGACAAGTTTGAACAATTGGTGTTTGCGCAGGCATTCACTTTGCACAGAGTACCTTGAACCAGTATTGTCTGCAAATTTTTCCATTCACATGACAGACTTCAGTTTCTCACTGGTACAACAGTGCCATGTTTCCCATCTATTGAACAGATGTGTTTTCTCACACATGGTGCAGCCTGTATTTTCTCATCCATTGAGCAGCCTCAATCTTCCCATCAAACTTACTTCACTGACTTCATTATTTGTGAAGCTGAAACAATTCAACATGCAAGCAAAGATCCTTCTGCTGGCTGCTGCCATGATGGTTGTCAGTGGTGAAGATACCTGCATCACCACAGATGAGTTCCAGGCAAGTTTGATGGGAAAGCAATCTGTGTCGTGGGGAAAAAGTAAGTCCAGCACCATGCTTTGGGTCCGCACTGTGTTAGCGAGAGGAAATGAACCAGGGGCCACAAACCAAAGAATCCAGTTCTGGTTTGTGAGTCCAGGAACTGTCTGACTTGAGTTCAAACGCTCCTTTGTGCGCACAAACAAACACAAGCTTTGCTTCCTGCTTTTGCAGGAATTCCAGCACCAGTTTCAGAAGCAGACACAGTTTGCTGAAGAACAGGCGAAAATCATCCAGGAGCAGGGCAAATTCATTCAGCACCAGGTCAAGGTCAACCAGGAGCAGGCAGAGAAGATCCAGGGTCTGGAGCAAACTGCAGCTCAACTCCTGCCTCTGCTGGACCGTGTCAAGAATATCATTCCAGGTGTTTTTCGTGTCACGTGAAAGAAAAGCAATTTTCACATTGGTGACGCATGGTCATTTTTCTTGACGTCGGCGTCAAAAATTCAACATTGACCCCAATGGTGGAATTCTTGACGTCAGCCCAGAAAATGACCGCGCGTCACCCAATGTGAAAATCGCTTTCAAATTCTGAACAAATGAGCCGTTTTGTTAAAATTGAAAAGAAAATCGGGAATTTCACCTCCATCTTTATTCTTCAGGGGGAGATCATATCCTGCTTCCCAGATTTGTGATTTGCTATAATTTTCTGTTTGTCCATCAGGAGCACAGATTACTCATGTGGGTCCCTGTGACCCTCCCTGTTTCATTTCAGACTCCAGAGACTTGAGGGATTCTGCATTTCTCGTGGCTATATCGAATGATATTGATAACGGAGGCGGAGTCGTGCAGTTTGATCGCCAAGAGATGGACCCTGCTGATCTCTATGACCCATTCACAGGTCAAGTGAACCCCTCAACATTGGGGACTTTATGCACGGCGTTTGAGGTGCACGTCGCATCAACGCCAACGTCAAAAAGAGCGCACAAATTGGTGACGTTGTGCACAGTTTCCATGACACTAGCCAATCACCACATACCAACTGACGCGAAGAGTAACGCGACGTTAGAAACAAACGCCAGTGATGGTCTAAAGTCCCTATTGTCTTTGTTCAGTCTCTGTAATGTGTATTTGCCTGTGCAAAATGATTTCTTTTGCAGCCAAAACAAACAGTCCTGGCTGTGGCTTCAGGTCTTGTGGTTTTTGACCAGCAATAAAGCCAGAAAGTTTCCAAGACACCATCAATCTGCCACTGTGATAAATTTCCAGCACCTAAAACTTTCCTATTTCTTCTCACTGCAGGCAAATACACAGTCCCCTATGATGGAATCTACCAGTTCAGTGTTGTCCTGCAGAGCTACTGGGACCTGCGCTTCTCCCTCTATGTGAATGGAGGAATCACCTACCAAGGCTATGACGTCGTTGAACACCAGAGAGGCGCTGCTCTGCTCCTGCCCCTCACTGCAGGGGACCTGGTGCATGTCTACGTCCCTTCCACTGCAGGAATCCTGCTGGGAAACAACGTCTACCTGCGTTCCTACTTCTGTGGGCATCTAGTTTATCCCCTGTCATCAGAACATGTTTGATCTGATGTGTTTCTGAATTGAAGTTGCTTTGACTTTGCTCTGGAAATAAATTTCAAATGTGCATCACAAAAACCAGCTGTTCCTGTTTTTTTCTGAGGTGACAAATATATTTCGAGCTCGCACTTCTATGTAACAGGTAGCGCCAGCAGAGAATGATCCTTATCACGACCGCATTTGCTGCTTGTTCCGATAGACAAGTCGAACCTCTGATAGACGTTTCTCCCAAATTTATTACATGACGCACCTAACTCGACAGATGACACAAGACAAGACTGCTGGACTCAAGCTGAACAGCCCCTGAAAAAAAAACACTCACGTGACAAAGAAGTGACCAATCACAATGCAAGACCCTGGTGCACCGTGCAACCAGCCTGAGTACTATGACCCTGGATGAGTAAAGGCATGCAATGACGGTACACAACAAACGAAAGAGGGTTCTGCAAAAAAAGAAATTTCAAACCAATACACACTACCACCTTTATTCAATCTACAAACACACGAACGTTCAATTCAACCTGTTACATCTACAAACTTTTCTTGGCATGTTTTCACTCCTGAGTTTTGCTTCTGGTGTCAATAGACCCTGCAGGGTGAGAATGCGCAAGTTGCTTCAGAGACGAAACCTTTTTGTTCATTTTCCTGCAGCAGAACCCTGTGTCGCTTTGTGCCTCAAAATTTTTGATGCACAGAAAACATGATGTGGCAGAAAGTTTTACGGACCCAGCATGTGAGTTTTCAGGTGATTTGAATGACAAATACCGCTTGCTCATTTTGAGCAAGCGGTATTTCACCCTTCAAATCACCTACAGGCATCTAATTGCAAAATCTGGCACACTCTGGGGTGGTCAGGATTTTGGCACAATTTCTGGGCTCAATGGTCAATTTGTTGTATTTTAAGTCCTAAATAATGCCTGAGGTTTCAACGCAATCCTACAACTGTCAACTTAAAACTAACAACTATGATAAGAAATATCTATGGTTACAAAACATACAATCACGTGGTTTTTGCCAGGTTTTTGCCAGGGTTTATCTCAGTTCACGGTTGTTTTTACTGCTTGACACGAGACAAGAACCTTTTGTCCATGCAACTTCTGCACATTTATTGTTGCCATGGACTCGGAGGAACACCCTTATGCATTGCCCGACAGTACGGCAATTTTGCTACAGCTGCTGTGCAGCCAGGATTTTCCAGATGCCGTGCCTTTTTTTGTGACTGACCTATGGTCTCCTACATCTACGTCTACAGGTGAGTACAACTTCGAACGCATCTCAGCACAGCCAGAACCACGGCGTGACCAAACAAGTATTACGAGTATTTTCTGTCAATTATGGCACGTTTTCTCGATGAAGAAGAGGAGCGGGAATTCATTGACATCTCCTCAACATCCAACAGCCAGCAAGGACCACAGGCCGGGGCTGTCAGTGGAGCCGGACTGCCAAGTCCTCCACATCAGCCTCCCCTCAAAGTAGTGTAACCATCAAGAAAAATGGCACACTTGTGGTTCTCAGCTCTCTTGCGATGGATACTGACAATAATTTCCTTTCTAGGTTCACATTGACCGCAGCATTGATGACGCGCCCATCCTCAAAAACCTGGACTTACTTCTTGCGGCTCGATCCGATCCGACGGACTTACAGACATGTGCCTTTGGTGTGTGTGCGACAAATTCCCGAATGTTCGACACGCGTTGCACTCTTACAACCAAACTTCAGATCTGGCTAACCAGTACTGACTTTTCAGCAGAGATCATTTGTGCCATGTGGGACGTCGCCTGGTCATGTTTCGTCTGCCTGAACGGTCCTCAATGCATGCGGGTGATTGAGTGGGCCATTTGTTGCCGCAGTGGACGCATCCTGCGATTAGATGCCGCGCTGCTCACAAAGCTTCTTTACGGCGATGACACAGCTCAGGCCGACTGCGATGAGCTGCTCAGGCGCTTCCGCAAGACTGCCATTGGTGAGTACCTTTTGCTGACAGACTCATGCCTTGCCCCTTTTTCTCGTTTCCCTCAAGCGACATCTGTGATGGCATGCTGTTGTGTTTCAGATTCATCAGCCAACAACATGGCACGCCTCACCGATTCAGATAGCAAGGACGAGTTGGGGGCCCTTTTGGGAATGGTCAGAAAATACCATTCTCAGGCCTGAGTGTTGATCTAACTTTCCTATTTTTAAACGCAGTCTCGTAGCCGAGCTTTCCAAATTCCTTTTCCTTTTGCTTTTCTGTGAATAAATTCCCTTTTTGGCCGATATATGGACAAGTGTCACTCAATTTTGTGAAAACCAGAAGCCATCAGAAGTCTGAATGTAGCCAGACACATGGTACATTGAATAGTACAGTGCGGTAACATTCGGTGAAACACCTGGCCTTGATGCACACTGCACCACGCGCTGAAGCCAGCTTCCCAGTCGGGGACATGAGACATGCACCACTCAGCGTCGTCAGGTGGGTTGACTTCCGTGCTCCAACATCCAGAGTCATCGCTGTCGTATTCGAAGTTGCTTTCGTGAAAATCGATTTCATCAGTTGTCTGGGCATCGTCTCTCAGCGCCATCTCCGATGTCGTGTAGTCATCAGCTTTTGTCGTTGCTGGCATCTCGCTGTGGAGCTGTTCTTGCAGGGGTGACGCGACCTCGCTGCTGTTTAGATGGAGTATCACCTCGACAGCCTCATTGATGTGAAGATGTAGCGCATCGTCCACATCAGCATCTGCCACTTCATCATCACGGCCCTCAACGCTCCACATCTCTTCCTCGAAGGCATCATCATCGTCATTGGCGTGCAGCCCCAATATGTTGGCTGGGTCGAACTCAGGTAGGCCATCGCCCACACTAAGCTTGCTTGCCAGAAGGTCATTGTCAGACATCTCCATGTCGGTGACGTCCACAAACGCATGCTCCACGGGTGATCCTGCCATGCCTGTTCGGGTTTGTACTCGATGAGATTGCCAATTCTGGCCAACTCAAAAGCCACAACCCAAACATCATCAGGAATGTTTTC
>JAAUXT010102755.1_pt1 | contig 25282 bp, 25 predicted proteins | sample 7278171 | NCBI WGS metagenome assembly JAAUXT01 (sample SAMN14350112, study PRJNA611818) | marine sediment metagenome | isolation source: surface marine sediment (1.8m) | place: French Polynesia: Moorea | collected 2018-08
AGCTAAAATGGCATACGTGCCCAGTACCGTGTACCAGGCCGTTGCATCAGATTGCGCTGACGTGAGCTGCATGCAGTTGCAGATGTCTTTCTCCACCTCCTGGAAGAGTGGTAGACAATTGGGCAGCGACGTGCTGCTTGTCATGAGCGCGTGAGCGATCATTGTTTCTAAACAATGAAGACAATCGCATGTGAGTACCTCGTCATAATCACGAGGTAAATGCTCACTGAGTGGTACCCAGCCTTTGTTCAATTAGCCTCAAATTGTATCTTGAGGCATAGGTGGAGCAACTTGCTCAAGTGGGGTTGAACGGTTGCGAACCGGAGTGATGATATGGCGAAACGACCCCCACATGTAGGAAACACGCGTATGGACGGCTCTAGCCAGATCCGTAAATGCATGAAACCTCGACGGTCGGGGAGGTGCAGTGACGATCACCTCTTCCACTTCAAGTTGTGGCCCCCCCTTAGTTCAAACCATGGTCATCCTCATGATGGGGTCTCACTGGTGATCCACGTCTTGCGTACGGATGATTGATACAGCGCAGCATTGCCATTGTGGTCGGTAACAAAATGGAATGTGCTCACCGGTTTGAAGTCGAAGTTCTGATGTAGTTGTGAAGGTTTCGGCATAATCCACTGCTGCTGAGAGCGAAGCGAATTCCCGTGCTCTGATTTAGGTGAGTGGACCCACTGCATAAATGCTAGGTCAGAATTTTTGATCTGTAGTCGACAATTTAGAGCTCAGTAGTTTTTGCACATGATTTTGTGCACTGACACAGGAACGAATCCATAGGTGTGGGAACCAATGTAGTGATATCACAAACACACGGCTTGGTATCTCTGGTGAGACTGCCCCGGTGGCACGAATCTCTATGTTTATTGTATGTACAGTGCTGCCACCTGGCGAGTGGTGGTTCTAAATTCGCATCTGGTGTGTCACACCACAGTGAGCACCGCGAGATGATATTGCGGACAGTTCCAAAGTGACAGTCGGTTTCGTGGGCAGACAATGTTGATATTTTGAAATACTGAATAAGAAACAGTAATTGCACCACACATACCTCTCGTCGTGTGAGACTCACAAAATATCTTGAATATGTAATCGGTAATGTTGAAAGTCCAACAGTTCAACACGCACTTTCGTCCGGCATGTTTCTGATCATGTGACTGAAAGTTGGCCGAACACATCTGGGACTGTTGTGCTGGAATGTTGCTATAGAAGTTAAGCTGACAAACAAACAGATTTGAAAAGCAGGTGAACGTATAAATTTGTTTTAATATTTTAGACAAATTTGATACGCTATAAAATGTCCCAAATATGAGGTTCGGCTCAAACAAACCCTGAGCTCAACAACTCATGTAACTGCGGAGCCGGGTGTCGGGCAGCTCAGTGATTGGCTGTGAGCTGTGGCCATCGAGAGAACGCGATCAACTCAGTTGTGTTCAGTTGTGGCTTATCACAAGATGCCATAATCAAGAGAAACGGTCGCAATTGAGCGGACATGCCTGTTTGACAGTTGTGCCAAATTTTGAGCAAGGGCATCTATTGTGTGCGACAGGCGAGGTATTTCAGTGAAGCAAGGTCAGTCCAAGATGGCCGCTCTCAACGAGTCGAGCGTTCAGCGAAAATTCGCCAACGTGAACAACACTCAGGACAGCATCCAGAGCTTGTCACTGTGGGTCCTACATCATAAAGCGCATTCGGAGAGAATCGTTGAGCTGTGGTACAAGGCTGTGAAAAAAGGTGAGTCATGTCTTGGTCGTGGGTTCAGAACAAGATGCGTCTTCCGAGGAGTTCTGACAGAAACAGATTTCTACAAGCCGATTTGAAAGGTCTGGCTGAACAGCATTCACGACACGAGTATACTCCGTCTCTTCACTGTTCTGGTGATCAGCGTCTCTGTCATGAATACCTCCAAATTCCAGACACTGAGACTGCTTGCTGCTTGTGTTTTCAGCGAAGATTCCACACCGTTTGACACTGTTTTACATCTGCAACGAAATCGTTCAAACGTGCAAGAGGAAACATGCAATCATGTACAAGGACGCATTCAAGGAAGTTCTCAAAGATGCGGTGCTTTTGGTCAGGTGAGGACAACTTGTTGCACGGGACCTGAAACAGACGGATTCTCGCGAAATAGGTGTGCTAATTGCAGAAAACAAACCAGTATCAATGATGACAAGCTCGCTTTTCAGAGACCCATCCATTCGCCCGAATGTCGGCAGAATACTGAAAATCTGGACCGAGCGAAAGGTGTACGATGCTGAATTTATGGAGGAAGTGCATTCTTTGTTGGGTATGTGCCACTACATTTCACGAAGCTCTTGAATTCCAAGTGTCATCATTTTGTTGAGAAGTTGTCAGGCAATCAAAAAATCTGATCTTGCAGTCAGTCCAAGCTTTTTGCAAGATGCTGTCCTTTGCTGGACATTTTGTGTGGTACGAATCTGATTGAAAATTGCACAACATTGCTTTCTGGTTTTCAGACAATGTGAAAACCAGTTCAACACTCAATTCAAAACTACTCGCAGAATTCCAGGTGAAGTAGCGAACGCATCTGTTGAAATGGTACAACGAGCAAAATTTTCGTTTGGTCTTCACTGATGGCCAATTTTCGTTGTTCACGCAGCCGTCAACTGTGATGGAAAAACTTCGGAGCTTTAGAAAATTTGAACTCGATACGGAGACAAAAAGGGGGCAGCTGAGCACCATTCGTCTGGATGCATCCAGTTTAGACGCCATAAAACAGCTGAAGGGTGAGTTGGTTTTCAGTAGCGCTTCGCGAGACAATTGCAATGACCATTGATCTGTCGTTGTTGTTGTTCCCACCCCACCCCCAGGGTCAGACAGCACCTTCTCCAAACAGCAACTACTCGAAGTTGGTCACCTCGGAGCAGCTGTTGTATGTGTGTGTGGGTGGGGGGGGGGTAAGGCAGCATCTACTTTCTGGAAGTGCAAAAGATTGAAGGTCTTACCTCTTCAACAGTAGATGAATGAATGCAATGCAAACTGGTCCTGTCCAGAGTAGATGTTGTCTGACATTGGGGGTCACACAGCAGCAACTCCAAACAGCATCTACTCCAAGTTGGTTGAGTAGATGCTGGTTATCTCAGAGTAGATACTGTGTGACCCCCTGGGAGTGGATGCTGCATAACCACCCCCCCCCCCACCCCCCCCAGTCACACAGTATCAACTCCTGAGTTTGACTCAGAAAATTTTTGCACTTCCAAAAAGTAGATGCTGCGTGACACTTCCCCCCATCCAAGGGTTACATAGCATCTACCACTGAGTTGCACTGAACAATTTCTTTTGCACTTTTGGAAACTCGTGCAGCATCGATGAACTCACAGCGCGACTCAACGCCCGTGACATTCTCGTTGTTTGCAAAATGCGCTGAAAATGTATTTATTCTTTGGGAGCACTGAGTGGAATCTGATGCATGCTCTGACGGGACCCACCAACAGCCGCACAGGATTCGTCAAAAGTAAAGTGTATCCATTGCCGCTTGCTAGATCGGGCACATGGCAAGGAGTTCTCACAGAGCTTCGAGGACTCGTGCGTGAAACTGGAGGAGTATGTGCACTGCGTGGAACAGGAGATCAAGGACCGCGCCGCGCTCATAGAGTCGCTCGAGGAGGCCGAGGTCTTCTACGACGCGCAGTACGGAGAGGCCAAAATAGTCGCGAATGTGAGTCCAGCCAGTAGTGATGCGAGTGTTCCAAAGGCAACTCGTCCAGACACTTTGACACGTTTTCGAGTCCCTTGACATGATAACTGCAATCGATCCTTCTGCTGAACGAAAATGTGGCAACAATCTGAAAGTTGTACAATGCGCCTCTCGCTGTCGCAGGCATACAAGAACTTCGGACAACGGGTGAGCAACCAGAGGAAGAAGGTGGAAGAACACAAGAAGGGGCTGCCCAGTCCGATTCCGAGTCCATCGCAGGACGCGCCGAGCCCGGGCAACACACCACTGCACATCACGCAGCAGTACGACAACACCGACACCGTCGACATGGACCTGTCCGACGACGAAGGTGAGCACGGTACACCTGGGCGCTCAAGTCTATTCCTGCTGTTGTTGTGCATAGCTGTTCTTGGGCAAAGGGTCTGCGGAGCCTTCCTGACTGCTTTTTCCACTGGAATAACTGGCTGTAGCTTGCAGAATGAAGGGAACTCTCCTGGTCTTCAAATTGGTTGTTGCAATTGGGTTCTCCAGGGCAACAGTCTGCACACGAAAAAGGAAGCATTGACCTTTGCAGTTTGAGGTGTTAATGCGAGATATTTTCCGACAGTTGTCGGCAGTCGGCGGCGCGATAGCACCACGACAACCAAGTCGTATCCGCTGCCTATTCCCAGCATCACTAAAATAGAAATGAACGACAGTAAGCCTTCTCGTCTACCTTACTTCGCTTTGCTCCTACTTTCTCAACTTCTGTCTGTACGCGAAAGCAAAACTTGATTCATAAGACAACGAACGGTCTCTGTTTCTGGATTGAGAGCAAGAATCAAGGAAGACAAACTTTCGCGGAGGTTGGGTGTTGCACTTGGTGTCTCCAGCTTTTGCCCATTCGTGGTCCAAGTTTTGTGCGTGTGATGCATGACATTTCTTTGTGCATGAAGAGGGACCGTGCGTGAGAGGCTTGATCAGGTGTGAAAGGTTGGAGAACATGCAGTTCGTCTGACAAACCAAAAATGAACAGATTTTGGTTCTCTACATCTATTCATGTCCACACACCAATCCCAATTCGTCCCAAGGCTTGTTTTATTGACGGGGGAACGCCAGTATCATTTCATTATTTGTCGAATTCAACTAATTTACAAGTTCTGTTTCAGGTCTTTGATTTTTTTTTCTGACCTGCAGATTTTGAAGTTGCTTTGTGCATTGTTGCGGTCGGTCGAGTTTTCGTGGTTATGACGTGTGCCACTTTTGCGTGGAGTTCAACTAACTTTCGAACCTGCGCTGCCAGACAAAGACTGCGAGAGTGGTCGTGCAAATTGCAAGAAAAATTAAGATCTGATTGTGCTTTACAGATCTGCTGGCAAATTCGTGATGTGAACTGTACATTTGTTTTTCAGACAAAAAAAGCAAAGGAAAGAAGTCAAGTAAGTTTCTGTGGTTGCATATGACTATTAGATACGTAGATCTCTTCCTGCCGCACGTTGCCATCAGGATTCTGGACTCAGAGGGTTCGTGGCTGAACGTCACTCATGCTCACACACACTCACGTACACACACCTGCAAACAGAATCCCACCATGTTCCTGTGAAAATGCCTCTGCTGTGGACCCCCTGCTCCAGGGTGCATGACACAAAGATGTTCACACGTCGCAAATATCTCTGTCTTCCTGTGGTTCTTTTTGTGTCCGCGGCATTTCAGCGAGCCGTGCGCTCAGTGCAGTCATGGCGGTAGTGTTCTGTACGTATGTGTGTCAATCCAAGATGAAAATTCTCGGGTTGGAGTGTGTCTGTGCGTTGAGGCGCAAGGACAAATATCCGTAAGATTCGTGTCAGCACTGAGATAAATTATTGTTTGTGACAGTAATTTCTCAAATCTTGGGGAAATACGCCCATGAATCTACACGCTTCAATTCCACCAAACTGTTATTTTGTGTGCACAACTTGACATCCAAAGCCTGTGTCACTCATGCATAATTTTCACGCGTTGCAGACAAAGACCGCGGACCGCCTGGCATGGCCGCCGGAGCGAAAGGTTCCTTCATGAAGACTTTCGGCAAAGGTGCGTCAGATGAAGGCGACAACACTCCAACCAAAGATGAGGGGAGCGGCACGCCCACAATGGACGAAAAGGGAGGAGCGAGTCCGATGGACTTCCTGTCTCAGTTGATCTCTCAAAACCAAAAGGAACAGAAGAGCGGTTCAGACTTCTTTGCAAGCTTGACGAATTTGACAAGTAATCTGAAGGGGAAATATGGGGAAGAAAAACGGGAAAAGGAACCGAAAAGCTGGGCGGCCTGGAAAGCAAAGAAAGAAGCCGCAAATACACCGCCACAGAAGTCGCCCAGCCCACCGCCCCCTCCCCCGGCCCCTCCACCCCACAAAGCATCAACTCCTGCGTCTAAATCGGCGAGGTCCTCATCTTCATCAAAGCAGCCTCAGATTCCGGTGGAAAGTCCGAAGAAAGCATCCGGAACACCGCACCGGAGACACTCTGGTCAAGAGGCGCCGCCCAAACCGGAAGCGCGACAGCCGACCCAACCCCCGGCGCCGCGCACGTCGGAAGCTGCGAAAACGCCTCCCGTGCAGCAGCCTCCGCAGGCGGCGCCACCGCTTCCTCAGCCACCACTGCCGCCGCACCACCCATCCGCACAACCGCCGGCGATGCATTTCCCGCCCGGTCAAACTCCTGCAGCGTCTGGTCAGTCTCCGGGGAGAGCGGGTCCGCCGACAGCGCAGCCGCTTTCTGCTCAAGGTCCGCCTCCCATGCAGCCACCCCCTGCACTCCCCAGCACCCCCGAGCCTCCCACGAGCCTCCCGCAAGGTCTGCCCCCAATGAACCAACCCCCGTTTGGTTTTCCTCCCCCGATGCCTGGTATGCCTCCAGGACCCCCTCCGACAGTCCTGCCTCCCACTTCTCAACACGGTATGAGGCCAATGTTTCCCATGCCACCACCTTCAGTTGGTGTCGGTCCTGGACAACCCCCGTCTCCACAGCACGGAATGCTGCCAAGGGGACAGCCCCCGCCAGGTATGCCACCGTACGGACCACCAATGCCAAGTTCTGAACCAGGATTACCTCCCCCTCCACAACCCCCGCAAGGTATGATTCGCATGCCACCACCAATGGGAATGCCATTGCCACCAGATCGGAACATGCCACCACCTCCGCTGGGGATGCGGCCCCCTCCGCCTGGGATGGAGTACAACCCTAATGGCCCACCTCCCCGGCCTCCGAGCATGCCTTTTCCCCCGCCCACAAACGTGCCACCTCCAGGCGCCCCACCCCCACCACAGGGACCTCCGTGGGCGCCGTCGCAGGGCCCCTACCACAGCTCTGCAGCGATGCTGCCGCCGCCTCCAGGTCCGACAGGAGTCGCGGGGCAGCCCACCTCCCCGCAACAAGGTTCGTCTCCCTCGAACCCATTCGAGGCAAACGGACCCCGCATGGGCGCTCCACCGCCACCTGGTCCCGATGTCGAGGTGAATGGCGGACAGTCTTCGAGAAATGCTGGAGACAAACCGGTGAGAAGAATCACGTCTGAATCCGCTGGACTTTTAGATGCAACTGAGGAATTCATTGCAAACCTCAAGCGCAAAACATCATCTTCCGGTGGTGCGGGATCCTCAAGTTCGTCAGCAGACGCCATGGATGTTCTCAACCAGTTACTTTTCGCGCATGCGAATAACACATCTAAAAATCTCTCATCCAGTGGTGACTCTCCACACTCTCCAGGCAAGGGGTCTCAAACCAAAGAGGTGATTGAATTGCGAGATGATGCCAGTCCAATCGACATCAGTAGTGACGATTCCCCCGGCAACTCGCCGCGCAACCACGGCAGCGGTGGCGGCGGGCACCACCAGAGCAGCGGCGACGGCGGCGGATCGAAGGGGAAGGACTCGCGTGCAGCGGAAGAACACGGAACGCGGGCGACGAGGCGCCTCGACTCGGCCGACGACGCGTTCGAGCGGCCGGAGCGATCTGCGTCCGACTCGCATAGCGGCGGAGGAACGAAGCGGTCTTCGGATCACAGCAGCCGGCGCTCTCGCGGCGACGATCGCTACGACCGGTACGAGCGCGACCGCGGACGCGACTACTATGATCGCTACGAGGACCGCTACGAAAGTCGTTATGACGATCGCTACGACAGAGACCGATACCACCACGATCAGTACGGAGCGCCGCCGCCCAAACGCCTCCCTCTGCCCCCGCCCCCTCCGCCGAGGCCCCGCTACTGAGAAGAGGCGTAACGCCGCTCTGCAGCTGTTCATCGTGCTTTCGTTCGCAACGTGGTCGTGATAAAAGTGAACTTGGGTCAACACTTTAGCATTTGTAAAGAATTGTGTGAATGTGTATTTGTTGGTCAGCAAAAGCAGGTCTCGTAGATCATGAACGAACTGTCGGTTTGTAAATAACTTCGTCTTTCTTTCTTGCGAACATGCACAGGTTTGTTCGTTCGGCGTAGGTTTTCGGTTTTGTTGAAAGCGGACAGTGGGCTTGTCGACAACAAAAGAAATATTGTTTTCAGCGACGTGTGGTTGGTGTACGAATTGTTCATCAAACAAACTGTCGTGATGTTTCTTCCGGAATATAAGATGCTTGTAAAGTTTTGTGGAAAAGAAAAACGCCTGCGCTAGACGGTTTGCTTCCTCTTGATGTAATCGTCGACGATTTCTTCAAGTATGTCAAGTGGTACGTTTCCGCAGTGCAGCACTTCTTCGTGAAAATCTCGCACGTCAAACGCGGCCCCTGGAAGAAGAAATGGAGGCTGCGTCATTCGTCCATTTTGTAGTATTATTCACTTGTGTGTTTTTCACCTTCGTGTGTTGCACGTGGAATGTTTTGTCGGAAGGAAGGCGTGCTATGTGTGCCGCTCCTGGAGTCCACGGACGGGCAAACACTTGACAAATTGCTGTTGGACATTTCCTTCGAAAAGGAAAAGCCGGACCCGACACGATTTTACACTAACTTGTCATGTGAGTGGACTCTGGTGTGCTGTGAACTGGCTGTGGTTCTGCCAAGCAGTTGTCAGTGACGATGGGAGAAAGGTATCAATCAGTCGTTCGACATCACACAGGGCAGAAACAAACCTAATTTTTCACTCGCACGCCGTCTCAGTTCCTTCAGTTTGAGCTCGCCCACCTTGTAGCCACATGCCTGAAAGACAAAGTTGCTCGATTGAACAAGACTTCAGTCACAGTGTGGCGGCTGAGGTCTCGAGCAACACGGCGTCCTTGAGGATTTCATCAAAGTTCAGCTCCAATACGGCAACAAAACGCAAAACCAGACTGCTGCTGCACTCGAGGCAAATTCTCGATCTCAATCACGCGTGAAGCGAGGCAACGCCAAGGCAAAACCCTTTGATGATGCGGTCAAACCTGAACCTAAAGTTTCCAGAGCATTTTGACAGTCCGCATTGACGACAGCAGTGAACATGGGTGACGACTGTATCAACTCAGAACTGCCTGGTGCAGCCGCCGCCCCCCCCCCTCCTGAAAAAGAGCTTGTGTCTCGCATTGTGATTGACGTAATAGATACAGAATGAACACGAGATGTTTCACAGGCAGTTATGGAATGATCTCAGTTATTGAACAAGTGTGCAGCACGAGTTCAATAACTGAGAGTTCCATAACATTGTGAAACATTGAGTGGAGTTCTACATCTACCATATACCACAATCTTGCAGTTTCTTGAACAACTTCTTGAACAGTACTATTTTGGACTTTTGCTCTGAGAAGTTTTCACAGTGTTAAACAAGTTGTAGTTAGGGTTGATTGCTCTAGAAAATTTTGGAACTGTTGCAGTTCAATAACTGAACAGCAGATCGAAGGCCCCGGCGTTCAAGAAACTGGAAGCGTGGTATATGGGTCCGTCTTGTTCGAGAACAACGCTCAATGTGTCTTCGTTTCGACCTGGGTGGTGCTCATCAGTTTCAGTTCCAACAATTGAGGCAACCCGACTTTGACCGCGCCAAAGTTCGCTGCAACAGCTGATTTACCCGCTTGTCACTTTTGTTGCATTCCACTGGCGTTCAGAACAGCTTCGTTATTTTGTACTCTCAAAAAGCGCGCACTTTTTGCACAGAAATGGGCAAAATGCGCATTTTGTTCGTGTGCGAATTCACCACAATGGTTCAAAAGTGGTTTACCCCCCCCCCCCCCAAACTGAGAATGGACGCCCAAAAAAATTGTCAGAAATGATTCTCGGTCATTTCTGATAATTTTCTTTGTTCATCTGATCCACTCATCCCAAGGTGTGCCCCTTTTTTTTCGCTGAGATTGAGAATCAAAAGAGAGATGCAGCAGTCATGGTGTGCAGGGTGTTTTCTGGTGAGACTTGAGAAGCGATCGGCTCAAACTTGACTGCAACAGAACGTATGTGTGTGAATGAGCTGAAAACGCGGAGACTCACTTGGCCGGGCCACGTTATGTAGCGTCGGATCTCGTTTCGGATGAACACCTCAGACAAAGCAGTGTTGTCCAGGAACAGCTGAAAAGCTTCGTCGTGGGTCCATCTGTGGGGAGCAATGAACAACACGTCAAGTGACTTGACGCTCAGTCTGTCTTGTCCGATGTAGTGCAAGGACCATTGAAAACTAAAATTCCTGCAGTTCTTTCACGAATTGAGCCTTGCATCCGGCAAACTGACAGACGTACCCGTAAAAATGAATGCCAGTGTCCGCTACCAGTCGGCAGGCCCGATGCATCTCGAACGACAAGTGACCGAACCTGGCAAGCACAAAAAGATGTGGGAACTTTGGGGAGGGAGAACGAGCGGGACAACACAGCCTTGGCGTGAGTTTGATCTCTGGGGAGCGCCTGTGGTTTGTTTCTGGTTCTGGAAACTTGCGTTCTCGGCCTTTCTTCTGTTGTGACGGACGTTTCTGCAGCAGTGAGATTTCTTTTTCTTTATTCAAAACTTCTGCAGTAGTTTGTGTTTTTGCTCAACATTTGTTTCCCTCAAAATTGGTTTCGTGCTGTGCTGTGTGAATGCGGTACACTGTGTGTTCCATGCAAGGGAAAGACCGAGATCTGAATGTCAACGAATGTGCATTTACACAATGTCAGATGCGCCCGAGTTTGTTCTTGTGGTGCAATACAATCGTGTGTTTGCTGACTCTAAAGTTCATGTTGAATTGCAAAAATTCATTGTGCAGCTGGTTTTTCTTTCATTGTGCATTTACATTGATGCTCTGTCTTCAGAATTAAATTATATTTTCTCAATACATGTGCTTTGTACTTACATGGAATATGGATCTTCGTCGTATAAACCCAACTCCTCTCCGAGATATTCGCAATAGAGACCCCAGCCCTGTCGAAAAAATCACCGGTTGCAACAAATCCTGTTGATCACTGGATCTAGGCAAGTATTGCGTTGTCCGCTACAACAAGAGACGTCCGGTGCCTGAGGCCTGTTTCGTACCTCAATGTAGGACGTGTGGAGGGTGGAAGCGCGACGGAACCGTGTAGTAGTTCATGTCTTCAACGTGGCGCCGGAAATCGGGCAGGTCCTTAATCTCAATGGCGTACATGCCCTGGTGAAAATCGCAAGACACAGTGCACTTGTTCTGAAATAGCGATGCTCGCGAGCGTTCACCACATCCAAACACTTGAGAGCACATGGCTGCATTCCGAAATGTTCCTCCGTGTGGACAACAATTCTGCCATGCTCCAAGCCCGAGTGGGGTATCATGCTTGATTCCCACACTCTGGACTGATGTGTGTACATTTTCAATGAGGTCAGATTGAGAGACATTTGATGTGGGAGTCTTTTTCAGTCCATCTTCGAAAACTGTCCTTTCCAAAACGTGTGCAGTTCAGCCGCAAAAAGACTGTCTTCCTGAACCCTCAATGAGGAGCAATTGTCAGAGAAGTGCAAGGTCACCTGAAAGTGATGACCTGGCTCTCCTTCGTGCAGGCTCAACGTCATCATCTCATATTTTGGACTGAAAATGGACGGTTTTAACATGGAAAGTCAGCGAATCACGATGGACTTCCTTGTTTTCGTTGACTCGAGTTCAAAATTGTTACTTTACCAAGAGTCAACCTTGTGAAGGTTGACGAAGAACTTTCCAGGTCTCGATCCGTCCAGTGTTCCAGCGTAGTAGTACCCGTTTGGCGCGTTCTTTTTGGACTCGGGCAAAGCCTCAATCCTGAAGTCGAGAATGCATTTTGAAGTCGACAAACAAGAACGCTAACTTTGGTGTTAGATTGTGTGAACCTGCGGAAAGGTGCAGCGCTGGAAAGACTTACACCAGTTTGGACTCGGGGAGTTTGTGAAACAGTCTGCTGAGTGTCGGACGAATCTGATTGTAACAGACGTCTTCATAGCCTTTCCTCAATTCATCCTGAGAAGAGACATGGATTCGGTTGTGGTTCATACCGTTCGAGACTTTCAGCCAGTGATCACCAAAACAGCGAAAAAGCAAAAGAATCGCAAAATGCTGCACCTGACTTTCGTAGTAGAATTTCTTGTTTGTTCGCAGATGGTTCAGGAATTCTTTGAAATCTCCGGAGAATCCAGTCTTCTTGATAACCTGTGAAAACAATGAACAAACCTCAGGGATGGTCACATTGAGCTCCCTTTTGTTTGTGGGGGATGGAGGTATTTTGTTCTGACTCGTGACAACAACTGGCCACAGATTCCGGACTTCCCAAGGGTGATCGCACATGCCCGTGCTTCAGCAGTCGGTGCGTGTAAAAATCAAGTGAGCAAACGTTTTGTTGGCATGACAGGGAGATTTTTCCTTCAACAACTCTGCGAACACAAAACCTGTCGTGTGTGCTCGCATCATGGTAGAAATGAGTTATCACCTTACAAAAAGGGTTCCTGTTCAATCACACAACTCCTTTCTCATCCAAAGGTCTCAAAAAGCCTTTGTGTGATTTCACAGGATCCATTTTTGCACAGTGTGAGAACCCTGTCTGCGCAGATAACAGCACAGATCTTACTTTGAGCATTTCTTCCTTGATGCGCTGCACTTCTTGTTTGCCCTTCTCGTGCACTTCCTCGGGGGTCATGGTCGTTTCCAAGTGCCACTGCAAGCAGTGCTTGTAGAACGTTTTCCCATCCGGCAGCGAAAGAACTCCTTCTTTGGCTCGCGTATTCTTCAAGTACGTCTGCATTGTAAAGCAAGAAATACATTCATCTCTGTGTCACCCACATGGCCAGTAGTTGTTGCGTCAGTGTTGCAGCAGAACACGCAGTTCTGGCGGAACCAGCACTACCTGTTCGATGTAGGTTCTCAAATCACGAAGAGCTGGTTGAATCAAATCTTTCACTGTTGTGACAGCCTCTTCGTTCAGGTCTTCGCTGAAAAATAGTTTCGTTTTGCTTGTGTGTATTTTCCATTGTTTCCGCTGACATTCAGCACTGTCTCCAACGAAATGCACTTGTCGCTGAACTGACACTCACAGCTCCGACTTGACTGTGTCACTTGCTGAACTGAAAGGTGCGAGGAAAGTTGTAGTTGCTGCATCTTTCAGCAGATCGGCGAATGCGTCCACAACTCCCTCCTGCACACAATCAAAAGAGAAGAAACAAGTCCAACGAGCAAGCATTTTTCGAGATCTTCAAAGCCTTGTGCAAAATCCGGTGTGGTTACATACTCACCAAAGATCTTTCATGGTGGGTGAGGCCAACCTTGACACCATACTGCAGTACCTCCTTGACATTTGACAACTACAGTGACAATTCAGAAATGTCATGCGTACCTGTGGATGTTTGACAAAGCAACAGACCAAGAAGTGCGAAGAAAGACACGTGTTTGTTTCATACGACTCACCCGTCTCGGCAAGTCTTTGAGCCTCGCCACGTACTTTCTGAAATCCTCTACGTTTTTGAACGGCATCCAGCTCGTCAATTGCTCGAAGTCGACATGGATACCCTCCAAGAAAGAAACCGCGAACACAAATCTGAAAAAGCGCACACGCGTGTATGCTTTGCGCACGGGCCACCGGCAAGTTTGCCACACAAGAACAAACTCGCTTCAGTTCATATGATCAACTGAACTCCCTCACCCCTTGTGCTGCATCCCTTGGATGTACGTCTTCAGGTCATACTGCAGTAACCTCAGATTCATCTTGTCCTGGACGCTGATGTTCTCTTCCTTCATCAGGGATTCCACGTCCTCCAAATATTTGGCAGCCTCAGTCTGTTATGGGAAAAGCAAAGCAAGCTTGACCAGATTTTTTAGTTTGTCGCCTGAAGTTGGAGTAGAAGAGGAAAACTGCAGACTCTCTCTGGTAACACACAGGTCCGTCCACCCAGTCCCGACACATCCGCGCACGCGCGCACGTACCGCTCGTTTCTCGTAGGCGGCGACGGACGTGTCGTCCAGTCGGTCGTCGCGCGCGTGCGCGCCGCAGAAGGTGGCGAACTCCGGGCTGCGCTCCAGCCGCCACGCCCAGAAGGCCGCGCACAGGCGCTCCGTCGCAGTCGAGCTGGAACAGCAACGCAACTCACGCATGCATGCTTGTGATGGGAGAAGGCTCATACCATTTGCAAACCAAAAATTCAGAATGACCCCAGAAGAGATCAACAGCTTTCGCACCTCATAGCGATTCGTGTCGTCGTCGACTTCAGGAATCAGAACGCGCAGTAGCTTCTCTCGGCATGGAAAAAGAGATCATACACGTCGTACGAACTGATTAAATGGATGTTTATCAGATAATCACAGAATTTCACTTGAATTTTGCCCAGACTTCCTCAAGTGTTCCAGATGTCAGCACCCGCTCCGCGCAGCGCGCCAATTCAAATGGCACAGTTCTGTTGTCATAGTTGCGGCTTTCAGCGAGAGTTCACACCGTCGGTTTTCCCGCAAAAGGAAAACACACACACAAGTTCTTGGTTATATTTATTGCGATTTCAAGACCAGCCTGGACAAAATGTTTCATGAATCAGGCACACAAAATGTGTGGTCCTTGCAGATAATAAGATATATCGAAGAAAGGAATGTCTTGTTCTACTTTGGTGTTCGGTGCAATTGGTCCTTTGAAAGTTTACAAATCTCCGCACATCTTTCATTTCAAGCTTTGAACCTTGTGCATAAACACTGTACAGTAACTCCCAAAGAACAATCGTATGTACCCAAAACAAATTTACACCCGGGAAAATTTGGGATCCACATCGCAGGAAAACATACATGCATTGTTTTCTTCACCTGAAGTAAAATCACCACAACTTTCGAGCTCTTCATCACATGATTACTCACTACTGGAACATGTCTCAAGAAAGCCAACATGGTGGCATTCGGCATCGGACTTCAGTTCATTCCACCGCGCCAACAGCTCTGAGCAATAACCGCACAAAGTTCTATGCGCGCAAAAACATCCTGGAGGTAAAAAGACCTTTACTTTTGGCAAGTTGGTGAGGGAATAAGTTGAAAAGTGATTGCCAAAGCTTTTGAGCTTCTTTCTCAGCTGTTTTCGTTTGTGCACAGCAACTCCATTCGGCAAAACACGAATGAACTGCTCTGCTTGCCTCACTGTCCAAAGAACAATTTCTTCTTTTGTTCAAAAACGTTTCGTGAGAACTTGCATGAGATTCGTACAGCTACTCCAACGCTAAATACACAAATTCAAAAATTTGAAAACCAACTACACACGCAGCTATCCCTCGAAAATGCATGAACTGCTTTTTGTTTTGTCAAAATAACATTGCAAAATCATGAACAGAACTGGCAAGACTAAACTAATTTAGCTTTGTTAGTCAATCTACGGAAACGGGCGTCCCCACATCACAGTTGCGAACGAGTGTCTCTGGTTTGGTCCTGAACTGTGTTTATTCTCCGTACAACGTGCTTATCGTGTTGCTGTACAGTTTGCTGACCACAGGGCGCTTCAGTTTCAGAGTCGGACCTGAAAAAAAGTCATGTTTTCAGTTACAATCACGCTCTCAACACATTGCATTGCAGCTGGCATCGTCCAACGTAAAACCAAAAAGCAAAAGAAATGGGTTTGAAATGAGGATACCGAGTTCGTCGCCTGGGATGGAGAAATCTCGCGGTAGAATCGTCCACTTCGCTATCCTCTTCGCGTTGCTCTCCGCCTTCTTGTTGACGTTGTCGACAGCGGCCTGAATGGCCTTGAGAACGGCGGCGTCCTTGCCGTCCATGACGTCGCCCACGACTTTGGCGTCGCTGCCGATGGAGCGGCACCACTCGAGCGTCTGCGGCGCGAGGCGGTCCAACGGCTCCACCGTCTCCGGGTCCACGTCCGTCTGCACGAAAAGTGTGGAACATCCATTTGAAGTTCAAACCTTTTCACCAGCAAAATGCACGAACACAAAGTGAGATACACCCTGTTGGAATCGGCGTCTGTTCCAAAAACACAAACACAAAACTGAGAGCGACAAACCAACAGACGAGTTTTTGATATCTCGCACAGCCATTTCCACATGAAACTTTTCCTGTCACTTTACCTTCATCGTGATGAGCATGGCGAGGAACTTTTTCTTGTCTCCAATCAGCATACAGTTGCTGACGACCGGCAGCTCTTCCTTCAGCAGGTCCTCGATCGGCACCGGCGCCACGTTCTCTCCTCCAGCCGTGATCAACAGTTCTGTCCGACACAAGATTAACCCATGCAGATCCAACAACTCTTCAACAATGACTTTCACTCTGTCCAGTACTCTCGCGAAAAAAAATCCCGTGCGGTTCTGCGTTTTCACTGCCGACAATTCAAATTCACACAGGACTGCGGAATTGTACCTTTGATTCGACCGGTGATGTAGAGGAAGCCGTCCTCGTCCTTCTTGCCCACGTCGCCGCTGTGCAGCCAGCCCTCCGAGTCAATCGCCTCCGTCGTCTTGTCCTCCATGTTGAGGTAGCCCATGAACACGTGTCGCCCGTACATGCAGATCTGCAGAGAATTGAGGACTCTCACTTTGTTGCTCGAAGGCAACAGAGAGAATGACCGGTATCTTGAACGGCGTCCGTTTGTTTTTACCTCTCCATTGCCATCGGCGTCAGGATTGTCCAGCTTGGTGGTCACACCCGGCACTTCAGTTCCCACACTCGTCAGTTTGTACTTCCATGGGAATGCCACAGTGTGAGGACCTGAAATAAGTCGCCGCTCAGAATGTACCGAACGCTCAAAGCAAAACAAATAAAAGCAACCAATCAGACATCCTGTGTTGCAACAAGTCAACAATTATGTTGACTGAAGTCGGTGCCAGTTTCACAAAAACTTCATCTCAAAAGTTGACAAGACCAACAGTGTTTGCACTCGAAGGTCCCACGCCTCACCGCTGGATTCGCTCATGCCGTAGATCTCGGTGACGGAGATGTCGAGGCTCATGAAGAACTCGAGAGTGTCTTTCATGATGGGCGCCGCCGCCGAGATGGCGATTCTGCAGCGGTCCAGTCCCAGCGCCAGCCGAACCTTCTTGAACACCAACATATTCGCTATCGTCCATCCGAACGGAACGGACCCACTGCAACCAGAAAAAGTTTATGTCATCTGGGCCTTGTTGTAGAAATAATTTCGGACCATCTCAAAAAGTCATTCATTGTGATCAATGTACCAAACAAAGACACGAACAAACAGATCTGCTACGAAATCACACTCTTGATCTATAAATGCTTCAACCAATGCCGTCAAATGAACTTCTATGAAAACTGATCCAGCTCCATGCAATTTGACTGTACTGAACGAATATGAACTGCAACTGCTTGCTCAAGGAAAAGACGAAAAAAATGAACAATTTGAATCTATGCCATGCAACAAAATGTGTTCTCATGCGAGCAAATTGTTTTGAGCAGAGGAAACGTCACCAACATCGAAACAAACCAACGATGAAATCATGCCTTGCATACATACCGCTTTCCCTTTAGATGACTGAAGTAATCAACGAGAGCAAAAATTTTATCCTTCCACAAAGGAAATGTACGAAAAGTGCGAGTAACCCCGCCTTGGCTGCGACACCACAAAATAGATTATCAGTTATAAAGTGACCGTACGGTGTGCTCAAAGTGTATAGTTCTGACACTCACCCCTTCATTTTGCTCAGGTTGCCCCGGAGACCAACATCTTTCGCCCAAGCTGCAATTTTCTTCCTCAGGTTGGACGGATTTTGCCGGGCGATTTCCTGCATTTTTTCCTGCATCTTCTCCCAGACGCGCGGAACTCCCAGAAATGCCGTGGGGCGCACTTCCTTCATCGTCGTCGACAAAGACCCCTGCAACGAAAGGACCGGGAACATGTGTGCGCGTAAAGTCAGTGAAGCACTTTTGACATGGGAACATGGACGCCTTCTGTCTGGTCTCGAAAAATGAAAACAGTGTTTCCTTTCATTTTGGCCGCCAAATTGCGGAAGTGCAGCTGAAGTGGGGATTTCCACAATTTCGCAGCTCACCTTGAGCGCATCTGGCTGCGCGAACCACACGGTGGCTCCGTACAGCATGGGCGCGTAGATGTCGACCAGCTGCGCCGCGATGTGACTCAGGGGCAGGTACGAGATTATGTGGTCCTCGCCGAACTCAAATTTGGCCGCGTGTCCTGCCATGCGCGCCGTCCAGCAGATCTGCAGCGCCAAGAAGAGATACTAACGAGTCACTCAGTTCAACCCGAGCCTTTCGAGGCTCTGTTGATATCAGTGGAGGAACCGAGCATAAGTTTGGAGACATACTTTTCGTTCAGGAAATGTGCGCGACACAAATCAATCGGAAAATGTTTCACGACTTACGTTGTCATGGCTGAGCATGACGCCTTTTGGATTTCCAGTTGTTCCAGACTGAAACAAGAACGAGTGAGATTACTTTCTAGAAATATTTCCGCTTTTGCTGCAATTCAGAAAAAGCGCTTGAAACAGACACTTGTTCTCTTCAGATCACTCACTGTGTAGATGAGAGTGCAACATTTGTTCGGCGCCATGTCCTTGATCCGCTCAGCCAAAGCTGAATCTGGAACGTCCTTCCCCAGATCCATGAATTCCGCCCACTGAAGTAGCAAAACAAGAAGAAAACGTTCGCGTTGCTTTGGTTTTGAATCATCCAGATCACACATAACGCACGATCGCCGATAAAACACCCACCGTAAGAACATTGTCGAACTTCTCGTCCACTTCTCCGCTGTACTGCACGATGGTCTTCAAGTGCGGTAGCTGATCTCGAATTTTGAGTATTTTCTGCAATTGCTGGTCGTTTTCAACGACAATGACATTCGCTTGGCAGTTTTCTGCGACGTAGTGGCAAGCCTCGGGCGAGTTCGTTGTGTAAATGCCGGAAGCAAATCCACTGCAAACAGATCACATAAAATGATTATTTTCTCGCACTCTAAATCCGAGTGGCCGTGCAAATGGTGTGGCACGACAGCACAGAAAAGGTATTTCACCAGATAGGACTCGTACCCGGCAAAGATAGCACCCAGGTCAGCAATGAACCATTCCGGGCAATTGAAGCCGATGATCCCCACTGCATGATATCGCTCGAGTCCAGCCTGAAAAGAGAACAGCCATATCCTGTTGAACAGTAGACTCCGCCAAATAAAGACAAGCAATACACGCAAGGCGAAAACAACTGGTGCTGCAGATCGTGGTGGCTGTATCCAAACGTGCTCTTTCCGGTGAAACTGATCAGAAACGGAAATTTGAAGCCGCTTTTTCCGCACGTGCACGGAAAACAGTATCGCCACGGAGAGGTGGTTTCTAAATTGTGCTTCGCAAAATAAACCGAGTCCAAACCTTGATGAAGGACTTTGCTGCCTTGACGACGTCGTCGTAATACTGCTGGTAGGTCCACTTGACCCACTCGCCTTTGCGCTTGTGTGCGAGCGCGACGCCGTTGGGAAGTCTGCGGACTGTCTCCTGGAAGAGCGTCGGTACGGAGATGGCTTTGACGGCGAGCGGGCCCGTGTCGGCGGAACGCAGCTTGACCGCGGCGTCGCGGCGCGTCGTGTACAGACTCGTCGCCGGAACCAGATCGTCAGGGCCTGCGGGAGAAGTGCAGATCGTGCGTTGTTGAGTTGATTGTGCAGGGAAATGGGCGAGCACATTGTACAATCCAGATGTTTTGGTGTCAAAAAGGCTCAACAATGTAGTTCTAACACAGTCCAACTTGTCACTGTGTGATTTCTTTGGAGAACATGCATTGCAACAGCAAAATGCTCAAAGGGATATCAAACCATCTGGAAGAAATAAAACTCCATTTGCTACTTTTCAGCTTCCTTTTTTTTTGCTCGGATGTTTGTGAAGCCTGATTTTTTTCCAGTCATGCGGGTTATAATTCAGAGTTAAGCTACGTTCGCCACGGAAGTTTTGTCACATTCCGAAACTTGATCGTCATTCCAGAATGTATGTTCGCGGATTCTTTAAGTTTATTGTGTTGTGTTGTCTCGAATTTCTGTTGGTTTAGTTGTGAATATTAGCGCTGAAAGTGTCATGCACATCAGCCAGAGTTGCCTTTGAAGTTCGGCTCTGAAGTGCAGATGCCTAAATTTGTGCCAAACCCGTTTCAGACTTCACAGTTGTCTTGTTACTTTTGGGGGCAGGTCAGTTTCGATCGAACACAATGCCATTGATTATGAAGCCAACAAGTCAAAAGTGAAAACACTCTTTTGTCTTTGATGTCCACATGCGTCATGCCATTCGTCGTTCAAACCTGTTTGAGATAGATCTACCCACCTGGCATTCTTGAAAACCTTTTGATCCCTTCAACGAAAAGTGTCTTTGGTTACCACACATGCACACACACTGCGCGGCTCCGAATTGTGCTCGTTTCAAAGTGCACTGGATCATCTCTCAGAACGCTGATCTTATCTTTCTCTCAGACCATAGAAGGTGGGCGTTTTGTGGGTTCATCGTTCGTGTGTGTTCATCGTTCAATCGTGCACGGATCGAACATAAATCGAACAAAAGATTGAATTTCATTTCAAGACTTCAACTTTTAATGAGGTCCAAAACGAGTTGTAAGACTGGGGATACACTTCCACTGAAGCGTTATCTTGTTCTGTTGCACTTCCTGTGCAGTGTGGCAAACACTGAAAGAGCCGGTATGGCGTGTTGCTGATAACGACAGTGCGAATTGTCGCGAAACGGAACTGTGGACAACGCTCCATATCTTGGCACGAAGTCAAAATGAACATTTTACGGATCAAAACCAAATCACTACAGTTGTGTGCCGACATCAAACTGGTCAGCAATGAGTTGAGCCGAGTTAGAATGCAGATAAGAAATCGTCACTTGGTGATCAGAGGAGAGGTTGGAGTACACAAAACAGAACAATCAACAGCAGGCGAACAGTGAGTTAGTACCGTTGTGTTTCCTCGAAGCGACACCGTTGATCTTGACGTGTTCTTTTGCAGTCAGCGCAGTACCGTTCAGTTTTGTTTGGTGCTCCGGTATAGCGACTGCGTGATAGAATATTTTTACAAAGCAACTGAAAGACTAGAAGCTCAACAGACAACCAAAGGCTGGACAATGAAATTGTGTGTTCAGTTGAGTGCGGTGAAAGAGAGAAGATCTACAATAAGATCGCTCAGATACGATGTTGATCTTGCTGTTGTGCCAACTGAATACCAAAGGCGCGCTCTGCAATGTGCGCTCAGGATTTGCGTTTGGAACTTTCGCGGACAGATCCACTTCGTATCTCAGCGAAGTACAAATACGTCGTGTTGTGTGCACGCGCGCCTCCGAGCTTTTGTGACACAGAGCTCAGAGAAACGCGAGTACCGTACAGTTCCTTGCAGACGCACCCCGAACCTTTGGCCCATTTTCCGGCACCAAGGTCCTGTCAAAACAGTGCTTGTACACGGAACTGTGCGGTAGAAACGAGAACATGTGAGGTGCAGCACGTGAATTCTGCTCGTCTAACGTGTGAAGACCCAAAAAACCCTGATCGCAGGTCACGATCACGCAAAAAAAGCCCAGATTACACCACGCAGAGAATGAAATGTGCTGTGCAGGAAGAATCGTTTGAACCAACACACCGACAACGTCAATCTACTTGCGGACTTGCTGAAAATTTTGATGATCCAATGGCACCAAAAAGGAATCTCAAAACTTTGTGAACATGGCCAATGACCTTGTTGGTTTGTCAAAGGACATCGGGTCATGTCAACACAACTTTTTTGCCCTTTCAAATTTGATCTTCGAATTCTCAGGAAGTTGGAAACATCTGACGTTGTCGGTCAAAGAGTTTCAAAAGAAAACACGAAACAGAGTGCGTACAAGAAAGCTTTGAGTTTTCCAGCAAAGGGAGCATACCCGAGTGTTCAATGGATCCAGCGTCCACGTCCTGCGTGTACGCGTGATGCGAGTCTCCGTTTGGGACAGGAAACTTCTCATCCAGCGGGGTGTTGTCTCCCGTTCCCAGCCTGCAATGCAAATGTGTGTACACGTTACCTTCAAAGTTACCCCTCGCGCGTTTCTCTTTCGATGCGACGCATCGTGTCCAATTGCACCGTTTTATACTCGTAAAAACTACATTTCACAGATTTGGCTTCTTTCGCAGCGCAAGGTGGTGCCAAATGTACCTCGGTTGTCCCACAGTGACATTGTACGATCGTCTCCTCATGCAACAGCAACTCATTTTGCGATGTGTGTCGTTTTGCGTGTGCGCGCCTTTGTTTTCTGGAAACCTTGTTTCACGCTAATCCAGCTGGGACATGTCTCTTGTGCTTGTGGTCACGGTCAAGCCTCATTGCAATGTTTGCTTCGGCCTATTTCTGTCCATGCAGCCATCCATGCAAGTTGGAACTGCATCACTTCACATCCTGACGCTGCACCACAACAAAGTGCGCGGCGCGTCGTTTCTGGGCCGCGCTTCTCCATTCACCTGCTACAAACCTGCATCTAGAGCACCACCTGATCAATACCTTTTCACCTGGAGCCAAACAGGCGGCGCGGATGCATAATTCAGCGCCCAGGTGTGGGATTTAGATTCAGTGCATGCGAGGGCCTTTCCTCTTGTGTTCTCACAATGACCTTTGGGCTTCCACTTCAACGTCCACTTCTGGACAGGTGAATGTCACCTTCTCAGTCGTGAGCTTGAATTTGCAAATTTAACAAACTGAAAATTTGCACGCAGACTTTCGACAACAATGTGGAACTCTGATGCTTGATGATTCCAAAGCAACTCATCACACCAACTCGTCCTCGTACAAATCACATCCCTTTTGTTGCAAGTGACACAGAAGCTACTGAGCAAAATCGCAAAATGCAGTCGACAAATTGGGAAGGGATTTCTACAAGTTTCCACTGGCCCTCATTCCCACTACAATTTTGTTGTCTGAACAGGAGTTCTTGTCAAAAAGATCAGCTGAGTTCCGCGGAACCTGAGGATGTGGTCGGATGGACACAACCAATGCTTTTCCAAACTTCACCACAATGGACCATTTGTAGCTGTTCCGCAATTCTACGTACAACGTTTTGCGAAACAGACAGAAATTTAGCGAGACAATCCCCATCTTTAGCTCGAGGTCGGACTTTCGCCCAACAAGACTTTACCTACCGTTGAAAGCAGCAACTGAAATGCATTATCTCTGTTCCCAAAAAGATCTCTATCCGACAGCTGTCATGTGCGAGTGTTTGCCCTGGTCTGTCCACACATCACTTTCTGAACGCTGTGTTTGTTTTCCTCGAACTTCTTCCACCAGCACAAATTTGGGGAATCTGCGATCCTCGCATCCGCATTCCACGGAGCTTCAAAGCTGTGATGCGAGCAGGTGACAAATGCAACCAGAAAGTGAGATGCTTATGTTCAAATGGCATAGGGGCTTTTTCGGTACCGCACAAAATGCACGAAGCTGCGCAAAACTCAACAGTTCAATGCCAACTTGGCCAGATCAAAACAGAAGCATTGATTATCGTACGAGAGAGCACGCAGCTGCGTTACGTTACGCAGCGGCATTTTTCGCTGACTGACATCCAGAAGGATTATACCAAATACAGAAATCGTGAGCACACAAATTTCCAGGGCAGACGTCAGAGTTCAAAATTCCAAACTTGTTCTTTTGCTGCAACAGGGTACGTATACGTAAGAATCAAGTCAGGGATGATCTGAGGGTACAGAAATGCGTTTTCCCCATGTCACATGATGTGACAAAAACTTGTGCACCCCGACAAAACACCCAAATGGAACACAACAAAACTGTAAGTTTCCACGTCCCACGGAGTCAAAACATCGCAGAAATACTTGGAACTCACCCACTGTCCACAGGACTGCTCGCTTCGTTCACATTCTTCTGCATTTGAGCCACGTCCGCCATCTCTGTGGGTCTCAAAACTTCTGAGTTGTTCGTCTTCTCGATCTACCTGTAAAAAGGGAATAGTTCAAATAGCTGAACTGTTCACGGCCCAGATACCAAATCTTCTCTGGCAGTGCAACACGGTCCAGTTGCCCCGACGCATTTATGTGGGGTTTCACTGAATTTCTGACGAAACTGTCCGATTTGTGCCACCAAATCCAACTGGAGTGATTGTCAATCTTTTTGTTATCCTGGCAGATTTCTCAATTGAAACCATTTCTACATGTCTTTTCTGCGTGCAGGTGTGAAACCTCAACCTGTTGTTCGGACGAGACGAGACCACTCAACTTCGCCCCAAAAATATTGCGAACAAAACCACTGATGCATGTCGTTGAACCCTTGAACAAAGGTGCCACAAAGTGGAATTCACTGACATACATTACGGGCTCACATTCTGCGAGACAAAATTTATAGTACATTCATGAGAATTCGTTTCGCCAGAACAGATTTTCGCCGTTCAATTGTGAGAGCATTTCCTGTGTTCTTCTGTTACACTCGAGCACACACAGACAGCATTCGAGCACACACAAACAACCTTCATAATTTTGCTAAATATGCAAAACGAACAATGCGTGCCCAGCTGTCTCCTGTTCATCTGATCTGTTGTCCCACCTGTGCACCTGTCAGCACAACCAGAGTGTAGTTGTGCTTGAGCGTGCTGGAAAAATTCCGCCACTCCCCTTGAAATCATTGAAGAGTTCAGGACGACTCAACAAAAGAAACAGCTCAAAGTGTCCTGTCCTGTTTCCTGTAGTCCTCAGTTGCTCGTACATCTTCCCGAGTCTGAACGAGCACTTTCTTTTCCAAACTCCAGGGTCCTGACCCTCGAACGCCAAGAAAGCGCGGTTCCACGCGGTTGGCAACAATCATCACTCCTTGGCCAACTTCGTTGCCAGGAAACCAACAGATTTTGGCTTGAAAAAATTTTCTCGACTTAGCCAAAAGTCCCACCCGCACCCACGCCCCCCTCCACCCACTCCCTCGACTTTTTACAACAAGCAGACTTGCTGACAGGTCGTGCACACAAGATTCCACCCGGAGACCTGCTGGGACATCGCACCCGCAGTGGCCTCGAGCCCTGCTTCTCTTTGTTGATGGTCGCGTAGCCGGCCATCTTGGTGCCGCTGTCGGCTTAAAAACCCTTATTCATGTGTGCGTCTGTCCACACTTTGGAATGTAACCTCCCCCCACCCCCCCCCCACTAACACCCCACCACCCACACCACTAACACCCCCCCACCCACCCCCACCACCACCAATTCAGACAATGTAAGGTGACTCGACATAACAAGGAAGTCATCGAACACGCCCTTGGGCGTCGTTCGATAATGCGAAAAATTTAGAGCATCACGTCTACA
>JAAUXT010113934.1_pt1 | contig 25281 bp, 18 predicted proteins | sample 7278171 | NCBI WGS metagenome assembly JAAUXT01 (sample SAMN14350112, study PRJNA611818) | marine sediment metagenome | isolation source: surface marine sediment (1.8m) | place: French Polynesia: Moorea | collected 2018-08
CCCCCAACCAAACCCCCCCCCCCCCCACCTCCATCCCAAACAATTGCAAGGTACAAATGCTGTCGCTTGGGAAATATTCTTTTTTCTGTATCTCCGCCAAACACCTTGGGGACATGGCACCTCCGTTGTTTCAAAGCACTGCTTTTGCTTGGGATATCGTAGCAATGAACGTTGAAATGAGAAGCAGTGCTCAAGGCAACTGCAGTGCGAAGTCCCTTGCAGCGTCGGTAATGTCGTGAATTCTTCCTTATTCATCAATTCTTCCTAGTCCTCCTTGTCCTCCACCAGTCATGCTGTCTTTGCTGGCCAGGGGGAAGTCCGGCCATGGGGTGGGGTCCAGCTGTGGGGGAGGGGGGTCTAGCCGAGGGGGGTCTGTCCATGGGGCAGGGGATATTTTGGTCTAGCTACCATATACTGTATTACCACATGGTGCTTCGCCCTAAAGGGACTTCGCACAATGAAACGCACAGTCCCTTTTTTTCCCAGTGAGATGTCAAAGTTGTGAGCAAAATCATAGTGTACACCACAGAAAGCAACAGAAAGGAAAACCATCCGACCCAGCATCACTCCTGCCCCCAACAGGACAAGGGGACATCAAGGCTGAGATGCCATATGCATTGTGTGCATAAATGTCCCTTTTCTGCTTATTTTGACGCAAACTTGACAAAAAGATTTTGGTCAACACACATGCGAGTGAATGTGTCCTTGAACCACTTTTTAACCAATTGTAGCTTATGAGTAGAGTTCTCGAAAGACCAGGCGTGAAATACGCACAGCAAATTTGGACAATAATAATTTTCAACCAAACAGGGGGGGGGAAGCAGTGAGTGGTCTGTCATGAAGAAATGGCGGGTCCATGCCAGGAGTCAGGTTTTGTTGTTGTTTTTTATCAGCCGGGTAAGTCACTAGATGTCCGATTGCACTGGTGATTGTGACTGTGATTGTTATGTCTCTTCTCAGAACTCTCAACTGAACTGCAGCGTGTACATTTTGGAGCTTTTTATTGCACAAATATGGTTGGTCAAAGGAGAATTTTTGTGGTAAAAAATACATTTTGTTCACCAATGTTACGACAGAATTTACCCATCGAAAACCCAACTTTAAAATGCTTAACATGCCAATTAACATTTGAGTAAATAACACAAAACGTTAACTAAACTAAATACTGCAGAATGAAAGCTCGACGGTCGAGACCTGTTATTGGTGACACGCAAAATTTTGCGATTTAGTTTTAGACTCGAAGTACATGTATTCACTTTTCTGTATGTACACAAAAGAGAAATTGCCATTTGCCTGGAGAAGGTGTGGTGGTTGTCACAGCTGAAATCTTGAACTGTTGACCTTTTTCTTTTATCTCTTTTTCGTCTCGACTCCCTGTTCTAGCTTGGTATACTGCACTGCGTGCTTGGAAGCAACATGGCATAACACCAAGAGGAAAACAAATGGGCAATGAAATCTGGCAATGTAAAGACGTCCAGATTGAAACACATACCCAAGGGTGTTCCACACACGTATTTCAAATATATATCCGATGTGCGCAGTCACGACACAGCAATATTGATCAGTCCGTCATTCGTATTTGTTTCTTGCTGTCGCTCTTTCCTTTCATTCTCTTTCCGTATACACCTTGTGCCATGTACACGATAGCACCTTCAAAGCAGCACAGTGTTTCTCCACAATTTTTCACAAACATACTACTGAGTGATCGATGTTCACAAGCAGTTTTCTCTCTTCGTCAGTTGGGTGACAAACATTTCCTTTCTTGAAAGCTCGGTGGCATGTTTTTACGAAGCGAATGAAGAAGGGCAGAAGATTTCAGCAGTTCACGGTGCATCAAGTGGTGTTAATGAATCCAAACCTGTATTCAAGAGCGTAACCACTTAGTACGAGGTGGAATTGCATTTTCATGCACGACACAAATGATTAGCTGAAGCCACGAGTACACAGAAGAAGCTTGTCCAAAAAAGAATATCACAACAAACCAACGACCGATTTCTCACATCAACAAAAACGGCGCTCGCAAACACGCACATCTGTATGACGGGCACCACAACCCAAACCGAGATTTGTTTCTATCACATGCACGTTTTATCAACTGGACATAACAAATTGCTACCGATCCAGGTCAGATATGTGGGGGAAGGGGCGATCTCAACCAGCGTGGGAGGTAATTTCTTCGTGTTCAATGTGGGCCATTCCAATTTGAAAACCTCAACAGCAAATCGTACAAAAATTTTAGCCTTCAGTGCGAAAAGAATGGGTGAACTTTTTTCTCAGGGGTTAGGGAGTGGGTCCGCCTGGAACTGCTGGACAAAAGGAATCATGGATTGGAAAGGCCATCAGAAGTGCAATGCGTGTCCTTTTCCACCAAAGAAACCACAAAACTTCACAACATGCAGCTGTATCGGTCAATGTCTTCAGTTTTCACAAACAAAATTCAGGCATTATGGCAATCAAAGAACTTGAATCAATATTTTTTGCAAGATGTCCCGGGTAAGAAGACTGGCAAGTGAATCACAAGCATCACGCATCGGGCAGCGACGAGATGGACGACGCCGTCGTGATGCTGTCGGCATCGCTGGCGTCGCACGCCGTCGACGGCGGCCCAAACTTGGACGACAGTGAATGGAAGCTCTTGTTGATAGTGCCTCCAGCAGTGTGATGGTGGTGGCCGTTGCTGGCGCCGGTGGCAACGGTGTCGGCGTGACGGCGATGTTGCGCGCGCGCCCGGCGGTCTCGGCGGCACTTGACGACGAGCACCACAAGCACAATCAGGTTGACGATGGTGACGACGATAGCGATGACGCCAACTGTCATCACCGCACTCGTCGAGGTGCCAGTGAGGGTGGCCGCACCGTTTAAGCCTGTCTGCGCAGAGGCGGCCGCGGCGGCGCCAACTCCCTCTGTTGGAGAAACAACAGTGTTATTATACGAGGTTCTATCCAACGATTCTAAGAATTGTCATGTTCATCGGTGAAGCCAATTGGCCAGTCTGCACTGAGAATGTGAAAGGAATCAGTTCTCTCGAATCAACCACCCGTGTCCTTCCAGGCCAATCGTGAACATGATAATTCTTACAATGGTTGCATACAACCTCGTATTTTCACTAAAATTACCGTTTTATGTGGTCCAAGCTTTCGCAGAGCGACACAGACGCTAACACCAAAACCGAAACTGTTGCGCTGTGCGTTTATGAACCTTTCACACCATTTTTGTTTTGTACGAGAGCTCACCTGTGGTGACGAGGGCGAGGCAGTAGAAGGCACCGATCGAGTTGATGCACGTCGCACCAGACCTCACGCAAGCGTCAGGAACCACCTGGCATTCGTTGACGTCTGAAACAAAGCATCATCAAAGATCGGAGAACAACATGCAACCGCAACACACAGCGATACTTGGTAACTCGCATCTGGTACCGTGCAAGTCCTGCCACCACAAAACTTCCCCAACCACATCACCACAGAAGCCGCGTGTGGCGGCCCAGGGAAGCCTGTGGTCAGCCCTGCTGCTTTAGCAATGCAAAATCATGAGACTGTACGTCATGGCAAAATGTGTTGCAACCCACCAATGCACGTGTGCATGTTGTTGGAGAGCTGGAGCCCGACTGGACAGGCGCACTGGTAGCTGCCTTCCGTGTTCCTGCAGGTGTGACTGCAGCCAGCGTTGTCTGGCTGTATGCATTCGTTCACATCTGAAAATGATGCAGACGTTCACGTAAAACGCCCGACAGACATCCACCAATCGTTCAGGCTCAAAATTTTTAATTTCTCAGGCGACAAAGCGTACGTTTCACACCACAAAACGCCCTATACTCACCGACACATTGAGTCCCATTGACTGAGTCGAAGGTGTTCGTTTGCACTTCGCAGAAACATTGCAGGCCTTCAGCATCAGTCTCGATACATTGCAAACCTGAAACAACGGCAGTCAAGCACAAGAGTGTTGCATGAATTCCGTTTTTTTTTTTTTTTGTGCTCAAACAATTTTTGAGTTTTTCGTTGCTCGAAATGTGTGCAATGCATTTCCCCAGGAGAGACAAACTTGCTCGAATTGTGTACCTAAGAAAGAAATAGGGGGTCCAGGCGTCCCCGGAGGGAAGGGCGTAGGTGGCGGCGGAGTTGGAGTTATAGGCGGAGGCACCGGTCTCTGGGCCAGCACGAACTGCATTTGACTGAAGACTGTGTTCAGCGCATCGTGAGATCTGAAACACACAGAAACTGCTTGTGTCCAGAACAACCGATGCCCTGTCCTTGGCACACCGAATCAGAATAATTTTCGGTAAGATGCGCGTTTGGGGATTTCCTGTCTTTTGCTTTGATCGTCGTCTATGTGCTTCAGACTTGCGACCACGCACCACCTGCGAAAGACATCATTATCATTGCACATATTTTGAAGGACCGACCTGACTTGGAACCAATTGTATTGCTGTCGCTTGGGGGCTGATGCAATTCCAGTGACGGCCTCAAAGTCGGCTCCGTCTGTGATGCCGAGGGTGAGGAACTCGATCTGGCCTCTGCGCATCAGCGTCTCCCGGATCGCAGCTTCGTACTGAAGGCGCAACGAAACAATCACACGTAAACCACGCCAGACTGTTTCAATTCGCTCGTGCTGCAGCCCACTAAAGTCCCACTCGTGGGACAAAAAAAATCATTTTGCATGCGGCCCTTTTTACTCGGGTCAGTCTGTTCTCTCGGCTTGCACGTGCAACACCGGACATTTGTGGGAGAAATTTTGCGTGAAAAGGAATGCGTGATGACTCCATGAAATGTCAGTTGACAACCTGTCTTCACAAATGCATGTGCATGTGTGGTCGTTCAAAGGCAACAGACACCCAAAAACGCGTTTGCACACTGCACTGCCCACCTGCTGACGAGGCTCGGGGCCTCGGATGATGACCACAGCGAGGTTGGGGACGTTGGGTCTGTCGCCGTTCTGCCCCTGGAACACGGTCCTCACGGCCTCGTTGATTCCACTCAGCGCGTTGCGCCCGTTGGTGTTGAAGAGCCGGATGTTTCCGATGCCGTCGATGATGTTCGCCTGTTCGTTGAGGGTGAAGACGGTCCTGGCGTTGTCAGCGTACTGCACGACGGCGACGCGGATGGTGGGCCCAAGGCGCGCCACCAGGTCCCGCAGGTAGGTCGTCAGGAAGCGCCAGTTGCTCACGTCCTGAGGACTGTTCTCGAAGCCCGTACTGTCCACAATGAACACGATGTCGCTCGGCACCACCTGACCAGGAGCTATGAAACGACAACAGTTCGGCCTGAGACAAAAACGTCCTCCAAATGTGATACAGATTCAAATACAAGCAGGGAAACAAAAGAGTCAAAAAATCATTCTCAAAGGTGCTGCAAAAGGTTGAGGGCTCCAGTTTGATGCCTTACTTTCAAAAAAATGTCAGAACAATAGGGAGACCACATTTTCAAATTTCTATTCATGAAAAACTTTTCTTGTTCTTTCAAGCACAAAGAGACGCATTTCAGGTGCAACAGAAGACGTCGAGAATCGAACAAAACTTTGCTCATTTGAAGCGGAGAAAAAGGCGGCAGCCGGCTTTGTGGCGCGTTTCGAGTTTCAGAAGTTCACGCATCGAGACATGTGCAATGTGAGGCTTTCTGAAGCAGTGGATCCCATTTTGGGGAGTGAAAGCGTTCCTAAAATCGTTCGTTCATTTGTGCAAGAATCGGAGGCATTCGCATAGAAATGGTCAAGTTTGGAGCAAAGTGCATGCAAAAGTGTACGAGTACAAAGTACAGCGGGCCCAGGATTCAGGTCGAGGGAGGGAAATCCTGGGGGACCAAAGGCCAACCGACAAAATTTTTACGTGTAAAATGCGAACAATAGAGTCTATGTTTCATTCGGCCGTCAGGGGGCCCCCCAGATGCGCTGGGGACAAATCACATGAAAAGAAGTGTTTGTGCATGCACACGTTTTGCCTTTTTCGTTCCCTTGGTCATTTTCACATTGAATTTGCTGACAATCGCCGACAATAAATTTTCAACAGAAATTTTGGAAGCTTTTGATTTTGAATGGGGAGTCAGTCGATCACCAGATCTCTCAGAATTCTCTGCAGAAGTTACAATGTGGTTTTTCTTGTCTTGGGTGAAGAGTTTTGGTGGAAATGTGACTCTGTGGCAATCGGGAACTGCAATAGTCACTGACTATTTTGTTTTTGGCTTGCATTTTTGGAAGCGAAAAGGTGGCGTATCGGGATTGTTTTGGGCGGTTTTTCTTGGGAAGAGTACAACATCCAGTTCGTGGCTGGGTTGACCGACACAGCTTCACTGTGAAAATGAATCAAGGTTCATATGCCTCGCATCTGGTTTGTACCTGGAGTTGCAGCGGGGCCTGCAAAACAAATTTCGACCAACATCACATCATGGAGTACGTGAAGTGCGAATACAAATGTATCTCCAAGAAGCTTGCCCTGGTTGAAGTTTTGTGTTGGAATGACGAAATTTGATGTGCTTATGTGTACCTGGGCCGGGTGTGACGGCAGCCTGCACGTTGCACAGCGCCCTGCTGACGGTCGAGACATGGGTGCCGATCTGGTTGGCCGATCTGGTGAAGAACCAGTCCTCATTTTGTCTGCTGCCGGTGCTCAGCAAGTTCAGCAAGTTCTGATCGGCCCTTTCGCTGAGGCCCACAGAGAAGAGGCGCACATCCATCGACCTCAGCCTGGTGACGGACCCAGCGACGTCCGCGCTGCGCCCTGCGTTCGCCGAGTCGGCCACGATGAAGACGGCCACTTTCGTGTTGAACGGGTTCGTTCGAGTCTGGGCAAACTGCTCGAAAACGCGGTCAATCGCTGCAAGCCAGACGCACAACACACAATATATGAAAGTAAACCACCACGCGCATTTACCAATGTCGTCAATTTCTTCGTCGATGTGTGAGATTCAAGGTTTCTGTTCGCAGCGCGCACCGTCAACAATGGCCCTGCTGTCTCCTCCGCGACGGCGCGCTTCCACCACGTCAGGCGTCAGCTGTTGCTGAATGAAGTTGATCAGATCGGCTCTGGTCGAATGGCTGCAAGCAAGGTTCTTTGAACAGTAGTTTTCTCAAAATGTCAAAATTGTCGTGCTTGCATTTTGTGCACGAGAGGCTTTTCGTTTGGTTTCTTTTGCTCATCCACCCAAGATTCCGATTCGCTGCTGCGAGGTCAGCTCTACAGCCTTTCTTGCTGCAAGTCAATGTTTTTCACGAGCTTTTCCACAAGGAGGCGAGCAAACGTCCCTTTGTGAGCAAAACAACGCAAAGGGTGGGGGTGCCCCCAAACAAAGCTTGGCATGACCATCGTAATTCAACCAAACACTGAACTCGAATGCTCCTCTGGTCGCGTTCTCTTGGGTCACACGTACGTGTTGAAGAAGATGATGTTCTCGGCGACTCCAGAGAAAAGGACGAGGCCGACGCGGCTGCCGCTGAGCGGTCCGTTGAGGATGATCTGCTGAATGACCTGCACGATGAACCTCTGCACATCCGGCCACGAGGCCGCCACGTTCTGCCTGCGGCTGATATCCACCACAAACACCAAATCCACGTTGTTGCACTCTGCAGAACAAAGCTGGGGATGACGCAGAACCACAAGACAAACATCGTCCCAAACATGGGAAATTGGTCACGAACCCCACCTGCTTGTCTCTTGATTCTATGGGCGCTCTCTTCAGGACCAAGAATCATGCCGGCCTCTCTCTTCCTTCTCCCACCCCCAATGACTGCAAAATAACGAGTGCATCGTGTGCTCGTGTGGTAAATTGTTGTCACAGAAAGATATTTCTAATGCTGTTGTGATTTGACTTGTGCTTGACGTGCTGCAGGCCAGACTCACCTTGTCCTCTGCAGTTGAATCTCTGTTGTATCAGTCTGTACCCCGGGAAACATCCGCAGTAGGGGCCGAACACGCTGTTGAAGCATCGCTGACTGCAGGAGTTGACAGCTTCGCAGTATCCAGCAGCTGCGAAAGGAAAAGTGAGTGTACGTTTTATCATCCACAGTGGGTATTTCTTGGAAGCAAAAACAAGAAAACGATTTTTGCTCTCCGAAAAAAAACGTTCGAACGTGCACCTCTGCCGTCTGTTCCAGGAGCACCAGGCGGTCCCTGAGGTCCTGGTATGCCAATTCCATCTTGTCCTCGCGGCCCAATGGGTCCCGTTGCTCCTTGTTGTCCTGGCTGACCCGAGAAGCCAGGCGCTCCACTATTGCCAGGTGCACCTTGTGTGCCTGGTCGTCCGTCCTGACCAGGCTGTCCTGGGGGGCCTGGGAAGCCCCTTGGACCTGGCCCACCTGGACCTCCGGTTCCACCAGGAAGGCCAGCGGGGCCTTGTCCGCCTGAATGAAACACAAATGTCATGATGCTGTCACACAGTGCTATGTGTCAAAAAAATTGTAACAATGTTTTGCGAAGTTTGCTTTGCTTACCAGGAAAGCCGTTTGGTCCTGGCGGTCCCAGGGGTCCAGGTGGTCCCGCTGGACCAGGCCCACCAGGAAATCCGTTCGCTCCCGAGTTTCCAGGTGCACCAGGAGGACCTAAATTCAGAAAAAGTCCTTTTCTACTGAACATGGTTAATATATTATTCTTTGCCCGGTTCTTTCTGTTTTGTCTGCAAAGAATCGAGACAGAGTAAAGCAACACACACCAGAGCCTCCAGGTCCGCCAGGTGGTCCCGGGAAGCCGCGTTGACCAGTCATGCCGGGAAGCCCGGTCGCTCCCGGAGCACCAGCTGGTCCTGGGCCTCCAGGAAATCCGTCACTGCCCCTTTGGCCTGGCGCACCCGCCGAACCTGGTAGACCAGTGGCACCAGGAGCTCCGTTCTGACCGGGGAAGCCCGGAGTTCCAGGGGCTCCAGAGTTCCCGTCTCTGCCGGGTGGACCAATTGGACCTTGACCTCCCGGGAATCCTGAAGTTAAACATCATGTTCAATGACAACAAAACATTCACTGATTGTCAAATCAAGTGGAGCGGCGTCACCGTTTCAGTCCAAAAACTTGATGTGATTGACACCACGAGACTTCTGCTCACGCACCTCTTGGTCCAGATGGTCCTGTGAAACCCTGTTGTCCATTTGCTCCTGGCTGACCGGGCGGTCCCTGGAATCCCGGAGGACCCGGGGGTCCAGTAAAGCCTGGACCTCCAGCTGCTCCAGGTTGTCCTGTTCGTTTGTGCAGAAAGGGAAAACAGACCACGAGTCAGAACGTGTTTGCAACGTTGCTTCCCATTTTGAACAATCAACGACTCGGTACACTCGCTTCAAACAGCTCAATTTAAAATCTGTGCGTACCGTTGTTTCCTGGGGGTCCGGGGAAACCTCGTGCTCCTGGCGCTCCAGAAGAGCCAGGTGTTCCTGGGAATCCGTTTGCACCTGATGAACCAGGAGCTCCAGGGTTACCGGGAAGACCGTTGGATCCTGGGAATCCGGGCGGGCCTGGAGGACCAGCTGTTCCAGGAAGACCTGTCCCTCCGTTTGGTCCTGGGAAGCCTCGAGGTCCAGCTTGACCCGCTGGTCCAGGCTGACCCGTAAAACCTTGGTTGCCTGGTACACCAGCCTGTCCAGGGGGACCAGGGAACCCTCTTGGGCCAGCAATACCGGTTGCGCCAGCAGTTCCGGCAGGACCAGGGAAACCTTGAGGTCCAGGAAGACCAGATTGGCCGGGAGGTCCGAGAGGTCCAGTTCCTCCAGGTGAACCTGGGAATCCATTTGCACCCGGTGCTCCTGAGTTTCCTGGTGGTCCAGGGAAACCTCTTGGACCTGGCATGCCGTCATTGCCTGGCGAACCTGAAAGAATGACGACCACTCTATCAACAGTCCACAGAAGAAAAAGAACGTGCAGGCCCTTTTCCACAGAATAGTGGTGTCAAAACTATCTACAGAATGGTGGTGTCAAAACTAAGAAATGAATTCGCACCCAGCGCCTGAGCGTTCCGTACCTGGCAGTCCATTTCCGCCTGGTGGTCCTGGCGGTCCCTGGAAGCCTCTGGCTCCGGAGCCTCCTGGGGGTCCCTGTCCCCCAGGAAATCCTGGGGGTCCTGGAAGTCCAGCAGCACCAGGTCCTCCGGTGCCTCCTGGGAGACCAGGCGTGCCGGAGGGGCCCGGGGGTCCGGGGAAACCTTGTGTTCCTGGTTCTCCGTTCTGACCCGGAAGTCCTGGTGGCCCCACACTTCCAGGGGTTCCGGAATTGCCGTTTAATCCGGGAGGGCCCGGGAATCCTGTCGACACAAAGGTTCTCGTGAATCTGCAACTGTTCTGTTTTGCTGATCGTGATTGGGATCGTGATCATTGGCAGACAGACGCAAATTCATTCGACTCCTGAAGACCGGAAGTTTTTTCTTTGCGTCAAAGAGAAGCACTGTTCTCACCTCGAGGTCCAGCCGTGCCCTGCGAACCCGGCGGTCCCGGGAAGCCGCGCTCTCCCTGCGGGCCTGGGCTTCCATCCCGCCCGGGCAGTCCGGTCCCTCCGGGAAATCCTTCACAAAGAAAATATTTTTTTCTGACTGGACTTGTGTGATTCAAATGGAATTTCGTTTTCGTGTGCACACGTTCGGTTAGTGAGCTGCATCTGGTGCATCTTCTGAAGGCACGAGATGTGTTGACGCCCAAAACATTCAGCAAGTGAGAAAAACTTGAGAATTCTCACCTGGCGTACCAGACGGACCAGGAGGACCTGCTGGGCCTTGTTCTCCTGGCGACGCGATTGGTCCAGGTGGTCCTGGTGGACCTGGGAATCCCAAGTTTCCTGGGGGTCCAGCCGGACCGACAGGACCAGTGAACCCAAGGGGTCCTGGGAAACCGTCAGTCCCTCGGGCGCCGGATGGACCGGGCGGTCCGGGGAATCCTCGTGGTCCCATTTGGCCGGGACCACCAGGCTGTCCTGGTGTGCCTTGGAATCCAGGGGGACCTGTTGCTCCTGGAGCGCCCGGTGTTCCACTCGCTCCAGGGATGCCTCCAGGTCCAGGGAAGCCCTGAGGTCCTGGTAGTCCAGGCGGTCCGGTGTTTCCTTGTGGACCTGGCAGGCCATTACTTCCTACAAAACAACAATGTTTGTGCAGTGGCCGGCCTTTTCGGAACTATGTTGTCTCGTAACATCAAGAGGGTGAATTGCACAAATGACACTTTTCAATTTGTGCTGCAAACCTGGTGTTCCACTGAGACCAGTGGCTCCTGGCGGTCCTTGGAACCCTGGTTGTCCGGGTTGTCCTGGTTGGCCGGTGTTTCCTGGATTTCCAGCTGGACCCGGAAATCCGCGCGGCCCAGCCTGACCTGTCAAGGACAAAAATGGAAACCAATTGAGCACGACAAGTGAAATGGGCAAAGTGCGAGTTTGTGGGACGGTCCAAGCCCCCTTTCCGAAAACAACAAAAGCAACCTTGCAAACATGACACACCAACACGGAACACTACAAATCGCAAACCAAGATGTGTCCACGTACCTGGCAATCCAGTTGAACCTGGCGATCCAGGTTGACCATTTTGACCAGGAGAGCCTGACGGTCCTGGAAATCCTCTGGGTCCCGCAACTCCCGTGCCTCCTGGTTGACCTGGTGTTCCTGATGGACCCAAAGGTCCTGGAGGTCCGACGCTGCCAGGTGGACCTTGACTGCCGGGAAATCCTTGAGATCCAGGTAATCCTGTGGCTCCAACTGGTCCAGGCCCTCCAGGCAACCCATTAGCCCCGCTGGAACCTGGCAATCCGCTGGGACCGGGGAAGCCCTGTGGACCAGGCAGGCCCATGTTTCCTGGAGGTCCCTGCTGTCCTGGAGCTCCCGGTGTTCCAGAGTTTCCTCTCAGCCCCGGAGGACCTGAAGGACCTGGGAACCCAGGTGTTCCTGGCGATCCTGTTTGTCCAGCTGGACCAGGCAGTCCCTGAGACCCTGGGAAGCCGTTTGACCCTGGAGTGCCACTGGCTCCTTGCGGACCAATGGGACCTGCAATCCACATTGCGAGGGTTTGTACCTTTTCATTGGTCGAGAGCAAGCAAAATTCACAGAAAAATTCGTCCGGAAAATATTTCCAGCACTCACCTGGCGGTCCGGCTGTTCCAGGAAGACCTGACGGCCCTGGGAAGCCTCGGTCTCCGGGCGGTCCGCTGGGTCCAGGGAATCCAGACGGACCAGCAATACCAGTAGCACCTGTGAAGAGAGTTTTGCGACATATCACATTCGTCAAGTTTTCTTCTTCTTCTTCTTATCGCTCAAGTCCGAGTGCTTTGACGGTGCCACACCTGGGGGTCCTTGCTGTCCGGGGTTGCCTGGTGTGCCGCTGGGACCTGGGAATCCAACCGGTCCCGTTGGTCCAGGAGATCCACTGGAGCCTGGAGCTCCCGGTGTCCCACTGGGTCCTGGAAAAAAAATTATTCAGATAGTATTCTGATGTATCTCGTTTGTGAGAAAGCCACCGCTGCAAATTTTTGCTTCGACAGACTGTTGGTTATCATGCTTGTACCTCTGAGTCCTGGTGGGCCTGCCGACCCTGGTTGTCCAGTGTTGCCTGGGAGGCCAGATGGTCCTGGGAATCCTTGGGGACCTGGTTGTCCGTCCCTTCCTTGTTGGCCTGTTTCGAAAAGCAGAGGCATGAACGTTTGGTAGGTCCACGCAACGTTTTCCCCCTTGATTTTCAGAGCGTGTTGCATCAATATCAGATTGACGTACCAGGAACTCCGGATGCCCCCATGGCTCCGGGAGGCCCTGCTTGTCCTGGCTGCCCAGGAGCTCCAGCGAAGCCTCTTGGACCCGTAGGACCTGCAGGTCCGGTGCCACCGGGTTGGCCCGGAAAGCCATTCGCTCCCGGGCTACCGGGAGCACCTGAGTTTCCTTGTGGTCCAGGTAGGCCTGCAGGGCCCGGAAATCCAGCTGGGCCTGAGATACCGGTCGCTCCTGCAAATATGTACTGCATGCATTTCACACCGATTTAACATGAGATCCCGGGTCACTTCAAAATCTATTCATATCTTCTTATCCACCTGGTGGGCCTTGTTGTCCTGGGTTCCCAGGAGTCCCAGATGGTCCGGGAAATCCTCTGGGTCCTGGTTGTCCCATCTGACCGGGAGATCCACTGAGTCCAGTTGCACCCGGAGGTCCTGCAAAACACATTCGTACAATCTACCGCGTATGTTGACAGGAAAAACAAGTTTTCTATTCAAAAACCTCACTGTTGCTTGGTTCATAATGTCAGGTGTTTGGCCTCACCAGCTTGTCCTGGGAAACCTGGCGTCCCAGGTGTTCCGGAGTTTCCTGGGATTCCACCAGGGCCAGGGAATCCCCGATCTCCCGGTGGCCCAGGCTGTCCCTGCGAGCCGGGAAGTCCGGATGGGCCTGGCAATCCCTGCGGTCCTGCAATTCCTGTGGCTCCCATAGGACCCGGGAATCCTTGTGATCCTGGTTGGCCTGGCTGACCTGGACTTCCAGGCGCACCTGATGCAAGCAAAAAGCGACTGCTGAGCAAGCATGTCTTTCAAATCCGGGGTTGAAAACTGAACACTTCTCACTGCTCAAGTGCACAAACCAGAGTTTCCTGGAATTCCACCAGGACCAGGAAGGCCTTGAGGTCCGGGAAAACCTGACGCTCCTTGTGGTCCGGGGCCTCCTGGAGTTCCGTTTGTCCCGGGGAATCCTGCAGGCAAAAACATGCGGGTGTTTGTCTTGGGCCGCAAGATCTTCATGTAAATCAGCACAACATTCCGCGTTGAAGGACAAACCTCTGGGTCCAGCAACTCCCGTGGCTCCCTGAGGTCCTTGGAATCCAGGCGGACCTGGGTTGCCGGGCGTTCCAGCCTGGCCGGGAGGGCCTGGGAATCCGCGCGCCCCGGCTGGACCCGTTCCGCCGGGGAACCCTGGTGTTCCTGAAATTGGAGAACGTATTTTGTTAGAAGCGTGGGTTTATCCGGAGCAACACTGCCCGTTTCGGTTCAACAGAAGTATTCAGGTACCTGGTGTTCCACTGTTTCCAGGAATTCCGTCGTTGCCGCGTTGTCCTGGCTGTCCTGGTGGACCCGAAAGACCTGAGAAGAAACAAATTTGCTGAAGAAAGGAGCAAATCGTTTCTTGTGTGGTCATGCCGCCAAAAAGATTGGTTCGAATTTACAAATTAAAAAGATTTTTTCTGGTTTTCTTGCCTTGTGGTCCAGGAGGTCCGAGAGCTCCGGGTGTTCCAGGGGCTCCCGGGGTTCCGCTGTTGCCCTGGTTTCCAGGAAATCCCCTTGGACCCTGCATGCCTGGATCTCCAGGTGACCCTTGAGGGCCTGGGAACCCTTGTGAACCTGAAAAGCGAAAGCGGCTCACGTTGCGATGATCTCATTTGGATGCAGTGCACTGTTGATTGGTCGTCAACAACAACAAAACAGGTTCATTTCATAAGTCTTTGAAATGTCTGAACACAAAAAATGATTTGCATTCTCGTCTCACCAGGAAGTCCAGTAGCGCCGGGTGCACCCTGGAGCCCAGGGTTTCCGGGTGTTCCAGGAAGACCTGCTGTTCCAGGCGCTCCGGATGAACCAGGTGGTCCCGGGAAGCCTACAAGTGGTCCGAGTTCTGTCTGCAGTCAACTGAACATTTGTAGTACTCAAGAGCTTTCGCCAGAGGAGTGTTCCTGCAGCTTTGCTGTTTACCTTGTGCTCCGGGGCCTCCTGTCCCACCGGGGAATCCACGTGGTCCGGTCGGGCCGGGTTGGCCGGCTGTGCCTGGCGGTCCTTGAGATCCTGGGGATCCTGGTTGGCCATTCGCTCCTGAATTGTTTCAAAAATGTCTCTCAGTGGTTTCAACCTGACAGAAACCACTGATGCATCGAGAAGTTTTGAATCATCATCTGTCTGCAATACCTGGCAGTCCAGTGCCTCCCTGAGGGCCGGGGAATCCTTGTGGACCCTGCACACCAGTGGCGCCGGGAGGTCCTTGACTTCCGGGGAATCCAGCAACCCCGGGATCACCTGAGCAAAGGCATATCCTTCAAGTCAAATTACTCAGGCACCTGAAAAAGTTGCACAGTCAAAAGCAGTCGATGTGTTTTTGTCTGCAGGTCGCACCTCTGTCTCCCTTCAGTCCTGGAGCGCCGGGGGTTCCAGAAGAACCAGGGAATCCGGCGGGGCCTGGAAGACCTTGCGAACCAGGTTGCCCGCTGATTCCTGGTGGGCCTTGTCCACCTGAAACACAAGAGTAACAATGATACTGCACTCGGGCATTCCGGGAGCAAAACTGCCGCTGTTGCCAACGAAGGTGTTGCTTGCTGACCTGGTGATCCGGTAAATCCCCTGTCTCCAGTCGGTCCGGGTGCACCCTGAACTCCTGGAGGTCCGGGGAAGCCTCTCGGACCTTGACTTCCTGGCTGACCGGTTTGACCTGAAAAGGCGCACACAATAGTTTTTTGTGTCAAAGATCTAATTCGAGCGCATTGAGAGCGAGTGTGTGTTTTGTTTTAAGCCAGCGCCCAACTCAGGGGTTTGCTCACACCGCCACATCAAACGAAACTAACAGAAGGATGTGCACAGAGACGTACCTGGCAAGCCGATTCCAGGGGCACCTTGTGGTCCAGGAAGGCCAGTGTTTCCAGCGGGTCCAGGAAATCCTCGAGGGCCTTGGGGCCCTGGACCGCCCTGAAGACCATCTCTTCCTGCAAGGCCAGAGGAAAATGTCATGTTGCCCTCGGACGTTTTGGTGTCGAAAATTTATCTTTGGTTTGAGAAAACGTACCCGGTGTGCCAGGCGCTCCTGAATTGCCCGGAATTCCTGGAGTTCCACTCGGGCCAGGAAGACCTGACGGGCCCTGGAAGCCTGGAGGTCCTGTCGCGCCTGCTGGTCCTGTACGAATCGAGGAGAGGAGGAGGAGGGTTATTCTTCTCTTTCCCCAACACAATCTGTTGCTTCGTGAAAAAGAAATGTGTCCGAAAAACATCTCCAACATCAAAAATAACGAGCAAAGCCCATTGACGGCAATCTTTGTAACACAACAGCTTAAAACCAGGCTTCATGGAAAGGCTGAATGTCACCACAAAGAAAAAGAACTTTACTGTGGTGAAAAATGACAACACCTTTTGAGCTCGACTGAATTGAGCTTCACAGAATAGGCTTCACACTTCAGACAGGTGTTTTCCCACAAGTTGGCGCTTCCCCCCAAGTGTACACTTCGTACCTGTAAGGCCCGGCTGTCCATTCTGTCCGCTCGGTCCAGGGAAGCCTCTCGGTCCTGGCATCCCGTCTTGGCCTGGCTGACCAGGAGCGCCCGGAGTTCCCGAATTACCCTGAGGACCTGGGGGTCCCATCTGTCCGTTAAAGCCTACAAAAAGGATAGCGTCCTGTTTTGCCTGTTTCTGAAGCGGTATCGCTGTGAAAAAGGAAAACATAAATGTTGACTTTAAAGTATCCGTGGCTTGGGCACCTGGTGCTCCGGTGAAGCCTTGCTGTCCTGGCGATCCGGGTTGTCCGTTCTGTCCAGGCAAACCGGAGCTTCCTGGTGGTCCAGGCAGACCCGTGCCTCCGGCTGGACCCGGGAAGCCTCGGGGACCTTGCAATCCAGGTTGTCCTGCTTGTCCAGGAGCTCCTGGTGCACCCGAATTGCCTACAGGTCCTGGCGGACCCAAATTTCCGGGTGTTCCAGATGGACCAGGGAATCCAGGTGGACCTGTGAACAAGACAAGAAGCAAGCTTTGTCTTTAGACCACTGAAGACAGCTGAATTCTGTTCCACGGCAAGGGACCAAATCGATTGTCAGACAACAGTTTCTGGCATACCAATAGGTCCAGCTGACCCGGGTGGACCCAACGGACCAGGGCCTCCAGGTGATCCTGCAGCTCCACTGTTTCCTGGAGGTCCGGGGAATCCTCGAGGTCCTGGGAAACCCTGCGGTCCTTGGGGACCTTCGGATCCTTGGAAGCCTGTCGGCCCGGAAGGACCAGTTGCGCCACGTGTTCCTTTTAAAACATGAGAGGAAGTTGTTTTCAGAATGTGCCAAACCAGTGAGCGCTTCATTTGAAAAAATAAAACGCTCAGGCTTACCCAGATCTCCTGGTTGTCCTGGAAAGCCACGAGGTCCTGGGTCTCCTGGTCGCCCATCCTGCCCTGGTGTTCCTGGAAGCCCGAGGGGTCCAGGTGGTCCAAGTGGCCCTGCAAAAGTATATTACCTCAGATATTTGTAAACATTTACAACATTGTAGCGACTGTTTTTCTAATTCGCGGTCATTATGTTTCTGGAACGACTCACACACCTGGCGGTCCAGCAATTCCAGTCTGACCTCGGGGACCCTCCGGACCTGGTGGACCTGCAATCACAATCAGTGGACATTGCAACATTGTCCAGTGGACAGGATCTGAGCAAATGGTTCAGTAGATCCACTCCATTTCCGTTGCGTGGCACGTCGGTTCACCTGGCTGCGGCACAGGCGTCGGTTCCCGGGCGAGGCAGACGGCGTCGATGATGCTGATGAGGTAGTTGGCGAGTGTGATGTCGTTGTTGAGCGCCGCGCGGAAGTCGAGGTAGTTCTGGCCGCCGGGCCACGGCGACCGCGCAGCCCCGCCGCGCACCAGGCGAGTCAGCTGCGTCTCCGTGAACGTGGACAGCGTCGACAGGTCCTCTCTACCGGGCAAGTAAGAACCGTATGTTGGGAATCTTCACCCAGTACCTTCAGAATCTTATTTTTTGACGACCACAGCTTGCAAGTTGAGGCTCAATTCATCAAGAGTTACTGAACAAAGCGAAACCGCAGCGAATGAAAGAGGTGGGGGAGGAGAGAATATGCACGGGTTTTCGTTATTTTATTTATGGGCACAGTCGCACTCCTATCCGCTGATCCCTGTTGAGTACGTGCGGTTTGCGGAAGCACGTACGGTCTGAAGTCGGCTGTCGGCGTGATGGGGATGATCTCGGCGCTGATGGGCGGCCGTGTGAGGCGGTCCTTGGCGGCGAGCACGTCTTCGATGATGGAGGTGCGCTGGCCGCGGTCGTCCTCGCGCACGTCCTGCGCGTCCGTCGACAGCACTATCACATTGTCGACGAAGAGCCGGTCACCGACCGGCGGGTTTGCGTCCGCCACCGTCGCGTCGAAGATGTCTGATCAAGATGACAAACAGTGCTGAGCGCCGAACAACGATGTCGTGTCGCTTTTCGTGAAACAAGCACACACATTCGTCTTTGAATCGGCAGGTGACTACAGGTTGAGAAAGTCAATTTTCCTGAGCTTCTTCGGCTCCACTTTTGTGGCAGCTTTGAACTGTTTGCATTTGTTGGTTGTACCCCTTCAGAACTGCGCTTTACTTTCAAACCATAGAATGTCTGATTCTATACGGACAGAAGGATGGATTCAATTGGAGAAAAACTGACTTGTGGCTACAAAACGCAGCGCCCTGGTGACGTCCGTCCTTCCTCCAACAAGCCGAGTGGCAGCAATTCTGTTGATCGTTGTCTGCTTGTCCAGTTCTCCCAGCTGGAAGATCCGTGTCGCAGTCTCGTTGAACAGAACTAAACCGACTCGAACCTGCAAAGAGAAAGATCATCGACTTCAGGTAATGACAAACGCCGCAAGTGGTGAACGGGCCGATTCGTTGTGATGGAATGTTGATGTGACGCCAGCGCGTAAAGTGCGTGATCAGGGTTTGATCTGTTGGGCGTGGGGGCCCAGTCCCCAGCCAATGAACCACCCAAATTGCACGCTTTCTTTCTTTTCTTTTTTCTTTGGCTGGTGTACGTTTCGAAGTTGAAGTTGGGTCCTCCGTGAGGTTGGGGACCCTGTCGATGTCTCAAAGAGACGAAACGAGAACACAAAGTTGTCAGTTTCTGTATGCGCCACTCACTTCGTCTGAGGTGTCCATGTTCAGCTGCTGTAATACTAGTGTGAAGACTCGTTTCAAGCGCTCCCAATTTTGTCCCACGATGCTGTTTTGCAGTGATCGGGAAGTGTCGAACAGAAACAGAAGATCCAATGTTTCGCAACCTGAAACAGCAAGCAAAATTTGTTGAACAGTTGTCTCAGATCACGCTGTTTTGGTTTTTACTTTTCAAAAATACTAGAAAAACAAAAAGAACGAAAGTAAAGACCAAACACCAGCAGTAATTTGTTTGTCCGTGTGTCTTTGCGCACCAAAATCGAACTCGAGTCAGGTTTTTGCTGTTGATTTGTGTGCATGCGTGTTTGTGTGTGAATGAGAGAGACCTGCAGACAGAGACATACATTGTTTCTGCTCAATTTTGAGTCTGACACTCGTCAAGCAAAGCAGACTTGTGGTTTGAGACTGAGGCTTTTTACCCCTTCACCAGTCCCATGCCGTTCACAATTTCATGCCTGCAGTGCGTTGCGTGGCTTCTTTGGCAGCTTAAGTGCTTGTTTGTTTGCATAACATTTTCACATGAATTGGTTCTGTTACAGAACTTGGGAAGAATACACGAGCATGCATATTCGATTTGAAACGCCACACGCACTTACTTGAAGTCTGCAATTCGACGCACACTGGGTCCAAGAGAGGACGCAGTTTCCGCATAAATAGCTCATCGATTGTCATCTGCGCCGTTCTGAGTTGAGTGTCGAGAAAGTAGTCCCTGCCCACCACCGCAGGCATGTTGGAGCCCGGAGTGTTGGCCAGGCGCTCGAGAGAGCGCAGGTTCAGGTCTTCCAGGACAGCAACAGGAATGATGTGTACTCCTTCTCCGGTTTCCTGCAGTCGCTCAATGGCATCGATGGTCACTTGGAACCCGGACGAGTAAAATCCGTCCGTGAAGATGATAACGATGTCGTTCGCTCCGGAGCGGTCGGCAGCGATTTTTTCGAACTGCTCGGAGGCAACGGTGACGGCGGCCTGCAGGTTGGTGGCGCCGGGGCGGGCGGGCTGCTGCAGCGCCCGGAACTGCGCGATGAGCTGACCGCGGTCCGAGATGGAGCCGAGCGGGATGTCCACCCTCGCCTGGTCGTCGAAGCGGATGAGCCCGACGCGCACATTGTTCGGACCAACGTTCAGTCGGCTGATGACCGTGATCATGAAGTCGATCAGCGAGCGCCACAACACGGCGTCGCCACCCACACTCACTGACTGGTCAAGGATGAAAATGAGGTCTGCGTACTGCACTGGCTCGGTTGGGCATTCTGAAAAAAGAGAGCTCATACTGTTTCCCACAGATACCTGGGGCAACTACGCTGCCAAGATTACAGAAAGACGGAAATGAGAATTGATCTTTTTTGTCCAGATGAGCAGTGCAGAAAGTACGAACGAACCTGGTTGAAAACCTGGTTGACCTGAAACGCAAAAAGTCTCATTAATGATTGGTTGTTTAAGATTTTCAACAAATCACGATTTCCAACGCGTCCGAGCAAACAACTGACCTGGTTGTAAAGGTGGAAATTGACCCAAAGCCGAATCTGAGAAACCGGACACCACTGAAAAAATGTTTGAAGCAGCGATTAGCTGGACTGTCATTTGTGCCTTGGAATCTCAAACTCATTGGGTCAATCTGCTTTGACAGCTGGTAGTTCGTTGTTGAAGTTTCCTTCAGTGGGAAGGTTTGTCTGCGACCGACACGAGCACGAATCGGACTCTGGTCACACACGGTGCGATCAACTCAGGAAAGGTTCACTTACGAAGAGCCAGCGCCAGGAAGTACACGCCTGCTTTTCTTCTCGAAATCATCTGGAAGGACAAACAAAAGAAGAAATCAAGACATATTTCATCAACTTTGAAAGAGGTTGTTGCTCATTTGAAACAGAATTCCAGCATCGATTTTTTACGACTGGGTGAAAGTTCCAAGCAGACCGTGAAGAAAGTATCACTGTCGAAATCACTCGCCTCTCGGCAGTGTGGAGGTAGCGTACATGTACGTATGTGCCGAGAGGTCAAACAAGTGTATTACTGTCGCATGGCACGCACAGGTACTTTCACGCTGTCCCTTTCAAATCGACCGTCTGTGGACTACGGAGGAATTACTGAGTTTGAAAGGAGGGATATGCGAGTGTTTCATTTCAGCAAGTCGCTGTCATTATCCGGCGAGACAACACACGAGTTTCACAAGAGTGCTCACCCGGTACCTGCATGCAAGACCGATTATGTAATCTAGTTGTCAAACTGTAGCCTCAGAAGTCTCAATCAAGAATTTGTGTGTCTATGTGTAAAAAACAAACGAAGTTTATTTGAAGCAAAAACAGACTGTGGAAACAGATGAATTTTAGACCACAGACCAAAAAGTCGGAACCAAAATTTGGTTCGAGACGTCAACCTGGGGCAATGGGAGGGAGTCCTTGGACAACTTCACCCCGAGAACACTTTGATGCTGATGGGGTTTTTTTGCGCTGAAGCTGTTCCAACTGCAGCTTTGCAAATGCTTTCCGGGTACCAGACCTTGGAGTCAACAATTTCATTTTCCGTGACCTTCTATTCTTTCTTGCACGGATTTAGAATAGGAGTGCACAGGGAATTGTGTGTACAATTTACGAGCATTTGACATTGCAAGAGAATGCAAATGACATTTTCGCGCAGGGGTGGGGAAAACACTCGAGCCGTACGGCTCCTTCACTCAAGCACGGTTCCACGCAATGCAGATCTACATCTGCTTCTTGTGGACAAGGGCATCGAATACGAGTACTCATATTCAACATGACAAATTCGCACAACAAATAGTAAATGCCATGTTCTTCGCGAACTGTTCAGCGCCCAACTTTGCTATACGTCGCGCGACATGGAGCACAGAACTGCAAATACCTTTTTTGTCAACAAATTTAGGTCCATGCTTGTAGTGTTGCAATATTTTTCACATCATCGTTGCGTCTTCACACCCTCTCCTCGCCACAGACCAGAGACTCTCCGCTCAAATTCAGGTCGCCCAGGTGACCCATTCTCAAGACAACGAGGCTGGCACCTTTCTGCGTGCAGGGTGCTGAACGTGTTCGAGAGCGATTGAATGAACAGTGCGATGACAGGTTTCTGAATCCAATCAAGACCGGGGCACCTCCAACAAAACAGTTTTCGGCGTCGAGTGCGTGATCCACTGTTGATGAACGAAGCTGCAGACTGCCGAGAAAAACTGGATTCTCAGTCTTGTGTCAAGAAACTGGAGCGACAATCTACTTTTCTGAAATCAGAATCCACACCCTGCAGTCCAAGAACTCAGTTCCAAAAGGTGAGTATAAAATGGGTTCCTCTGCGGTTTAGTCCCAGCGGATCATCCACAAGAACGCTTGTGCTCTAAATGACACTAACTTCGCAGAGTGCTGGGTTTTGTCGAAGTACTCGTACACTGCTCAATCCGAAGCTTTGTCCGCCGTTCATTTCGCTTTCACACTCGACGAACTCTTGACGTTGATCTGATTCGCAAAGAACAGGAAAGGCAGAAGGAACCAGGGAATGCGCTGAACCAAAAATAAAGGTGAAATGCAATTCAGATAAGTTCCTGATTTCTTGCTTTTGGGCGTGAGAAAAAAGAACCTGATAGGTCCGTGTATACTCGTCAGCTGGGAATGCGTGGAGGGAGCCAGAGTCGATCGTGACAAACGTCCTGGTCGTTCAAATTTGATTGAGGGAACACAAAGAATCAAACTTGTGCCAACTTTTTCAAACGAGACAGCAAAGCATTTCGGCTGCAGTGTTTGCCGAGACAATAACGGTTCCTGTGAAATCACACAAAGACTCGAGACAAGTAGACAAGCAGGAGGAGGACCCCGATTGCCCTGAATCTGTCTTGGGTGTGAAAGCGAGAGTTTTTCCCCGCCCGCATCGGAAAAAACGTTAGGACTTTGTCAATTTTTCTGGATTTTTGAGTCATCTCCCCGGTCAGAAGCTGTCCCACAGAATCACAAGACTCTGGAATGTGCTGGCATGAGGCTGATTCTACTTGAAAGTCTGGCGTGAAGTTGAAGTCATTTGACACTTGCAGCCAAACACACTGGGAAAACATGTTTCTGGAACAGAAGCACCAGGTGATGCGACAGTTTGTGTCCCCTTTGGAACCAGAAATTGCTCGGGCGTCTGCCCAACTGTCCACTTGAATACCCACTCAACCCTGTCTGCTTTGGAGGGTGCACTTAGATGTTCAAGTGGACAGAAAGAAATCAGAACCAGTCAAGCGGTGTCCTGTTGACAGTGTTCAACTGGCAGTCTGGTGTGTTTGGGCATCCAGTTGGTCGATGTCTGGTTGGTGGTGTCTTGTCAGTGGGTGTCAAGAGTCCGATCATCAACACCTTGTCAGGTCTCTGGCAGCATCGAGTCTGTGGGTGTCCACCAAACATTTCCTTCAAATTGGATGCTCTGTTTGTTCTGGTGGTGTCTGGTCATCAAACTGGGTGCCACTTTTTGTTTTCTGTCCACACCTGAGTGCAAACCCTGCAGCATGGTGAACAGTTGCACATGGAGGGTTGAAGCCAAACACAAGCACCTTCTCAAGAAGAGACCTGAGAGGGCAATCTGACTGAAGAGCAAACAGTTGTCTGAACAGGCTGGTGTCAGTCTTATATCACAGAGGGAACATTCCGCCCGATTCCTTTACATTCCTTGCGCTTAGTGTAGTCATACACGCATGTGTGTCTGCCCATGTACCTACCTTGCTATAGAGCTGTGTGTGTGTGTGTGTGTGTGTGTGTGTGTGTGTGTGTGTGTGTGGTGGCCTTTGTTCCGTGTGTTCAGCATCAAACTCTGAGCAAAAAGAAAAAAAGGGTCACTGCCCCCAAGGATTGTGTGGCCCGCTTGATTTGTTTTGCTGTGTGATGATCAGCAACAAATTCTGGGGCAAAAAGAGGCTACATGACCATTGAGATGGGGATGTGGATTTTGCCAGTGCCGAGTCATTTCGATATTGAAAAGATCAACCAAGGAGGAAGACACAATTTCATTAAAACCGACCAAGTTTGCTGGGCATGGATCTGTTTCGGCTGTGTGCATGAGGGTGGCGCTGTGTTTTTTCGAGTGTCCCCAATTTCTTAACTTTCAGATTGAAGCATGAAACGCGCTTGTGTTATCAAAACAGAAACTTGTAGCGATATTTGCCATGCATGCCTGCCACTGCACTTCACTTCATGAAGAACCATTGGTTTGCTCTGAGCTTGATGTTAAATATCATGGAGCCAATTTCAACAGATCGTACGATCGTACTGTCGCCCAAGTGCAGAGAGAAAACTAATGTGCCGTACAAATTCATGAAAATTTGGCTTGTGTGACACATTTCAGCGAATCTTCTCCAAAGTTGCTTGAGAAACGTCAATTTAGCCCTGTAATTTACCTTGCTAGAACCAGATTTGACATGAAGCTTTTGAATATGAATTGGCGAGCCCGTCAGTGACGAAAATCTGAATTGAGAAAGGGTTCATCTGTCACTTGCCAAGCACCGTGAAGATTCTCTGAAACTTGTTTCCCTTTTTTATGTGCCTGAAACATTCCTAGTTTATCAACCCCATTGACCCTCCAACCCAAACATACTCACTCTGTTGATTCTGCTACATTTGCTTTTGAGATTACAATGCTTAAAATGGTCTGAAGCAAGTAAAATCATGAAATCGAGCTCTGTTCGTGGTGGGGTCAAGGGTGTTTACACAAACCTTTTCTTGTATTTGTTCTTGTTCTCAAGGTAGCCAATACAATTTGCCCTGATCAAAATTTACTGATTGCTCCTGTGCCCGAGAACTGTTTTGCACAGATTCTTCTTTGGCATTGCTTTGTTGAAATGCACAAGCTAAAGTGAAAGATGTTCAGCGCAAATTGGTTGTCATTGCCCTCCACACGTTTCCACTTGTGTTTTCGTTGCCTTCCTGGGACGAACTCCTTGGCCCGGACCGGACACACTGGTCCTTTTTGGTGATTTGCGCCTGGTACCCATTCGGGTACCAGGTAGCGCAAAGCACATAAGGCGTCGTGGACAAGATTCTGTGGACAGCACTTTTTTCATGAAGACAATGGTCAACTCTGTCCATATTTGGTCAGTTGATTTGGTTCATGTGGAGGATGATGTGCGAGGAAGCTCTTTGTTCAAATCACAGTTTGGGCGATAGAGTCTAATTGGTGCAAATCACGCAACCTCCCTGGAGGTATTTTTATACTTCGTTCTCGCCACAACCCTAGCATTGTCCAGGGAATTTTCAGTATGTATATACTGCACACACCAAAAGAAATCTGCACAAGGCTAACCTTCCTATTTTAAAACTCAAATTCACAGAACATAGAACATCAACAGTACATCCCATCAAAATCAAACTTTTAGTTCATCGCATCAAAAACAATTTCGGGACATCCCATCAAAAACAAAATGGTCTTGGACGCCATAAAAACAAAGTACAATTTTTAAGCGTGTAGTCACCCGAAGGGCCGTGTACCACACGCTTAATGTAATCACCATCAGTC
>JAAUXT010112474.1_pt1 | contig 25279 bp, 13 predicted proteins | sample 7278171 | NCBI WGS metagenome assembly JAAUXT01 (sample SAMN14350112, study PRJNA611818) | marine sediment metagenome | isolation source: surface marine sediment (1.8m) | place: French Polynesia: Moorea | collected 2018-08
CTGGCACCGCTGACCAGGTGGCAGCACTGTACATTCAATAAAGCAAGAGATTCGCGCCACTGGGGCAGTCTCACCCGAGATACCAACCAGTGTGTTTGTGATATCACTACATGACGTGAGACAGAGGTTTGCCAAAGGGCTGTTTCCATGGCAGCTGGGTTGTTGTGATGTGTACACTGCTCCTGTTAGATTGTGTTGGTTCAGGTTGGGCTGTACGTTCCTGGGGTGGAGTTTCTGGGTGACGACATTTGTTGGCGCTCTGAACTTCAGTGTTTCTGGACATGCCCGCAAATGAACGCAGAACAAACGAAACGAAATCTTGTCGTCAGCGTTTGATTCTCACTCCTTCCAACATGACATTTGTGTCAACTGTGTCAGGAGCGACCATTTTTAGACAGCAAAGCAAGTCGAGGGGACAACGCTCAAAAGTTTGTCCTGGAAAAAGCACATGGAGCGTGTTGTCAAAGACGCTACCAAAGCTCGCCGCCATCTTGCCGTTGATGTCCTTTGATGCAAGATGGCGATGCAGGCTCTGTCACGTGAATTCAGCTCCCGCACTACTTTCTCGAATCCAGCACTGTGAGGACACTTCGGACGGCCCTATCTCGGTGAGAAGGAAGATTTGTTTTGGTAGAGCGTCAGGTGCGGAAGTTTGTTTGGATTTGGAGGACATAGTTTTCGAGAAACGGGCAGCTTTAGTTTGCGAAATAGTGCGAACGCGTCGGAATACAACAGTTGCCCAGCACTCGTCGTGGAGACCGCGGCACCATAGACACGGCATCAAAAGCTCCAAGGCAACAAACTTTCAGGCAAGTGAACACGCTGATATGGTACCACTGTTGGGAGATTTCATGCAGAAGGCTCTTGACTCACTTTAGGACGACTACGATGTGTCGTTTTCGAGTTAATTTGCCCACAAGAGATGTTTTTGTTGGCCACAATGGCTTCCTTCGAAATAGAATATGGCGTTTCGTCACAGCAGTCGACCAACTCTCCCAACACTTTCTCACATGACACGCGTATCTTGCAGACTCTCTTTTCGAGTTCCAATGATATCTTCTGCCTTTAATTGGCCGACAGTCAACAATTTTCAACTCGTGTGTTCGAGTGGCGATTCAGACGTTCAAATTTCTTCGGGGAGGAAACTCCGTTGTTTACTTTCTGTTTACACAACATTCGAACTCCTTGGTTCTCTTTCTGTTGCGGCCACAACAACAAAATCTGTCGCTGAAAAAAGTTTCTCATCACAAGCAGCACACTAGATCTGTTGATTCAGGGCAGATGAGTCCAAAATTGTTTGAGACGAGACACATTGTGACACGACTTTTGGTGACCCAAAGTTTCGTGCCTGCGCGCCATTGACTGAGAAACGACCTTCTAGATCCCGGCAAATATTTATCAAGACCTGATCTGTTCAGGCAGAACTTTACTGTGGTGTCCAATCACATGATCGACTGGCCTTGCAAGACAGAACTTTCGTGAAGATTGTTTCTTGTGGGAGCCAATTTTGCGCGCGTGCTGCATTGTGTGCCTCTTGGCAAGGAATGGACACACTGCGCAGAGATTTCAGAGTTTTCGAACCTGATGCAGTGTGGGACTTGTTCTCGCAAGGATTCCCTTCAAGTCGTTGAAGAACAACATAAATTTCACCGGTTTCTGTTCAATGCATTGTTGGTTTGTCTGTGACAGTGTTTGGGAAGAACCAAAATTTGCTCCCGAGTGGGATTGCAGTTCAAACACTCAAGCAGCTGGAGTGGAAATGAGGTGTCTGAAACTCCAGTAGCCCAAAAAGCGTGACGTTGACAGAAGTACTGCTGTTGCAGCTTGTACCACAGGACCTCGACTGTTGTCCTCGCTGTCCAACTGGCATTCCCTGTCTGGGCTCCAATGCAGAAGCCAATAACTTTACGTACGACATTCAACTGGACTCCTCCATGCCATCATGCAGTGGGAGTGCGAAGACATGCGCAAGCACAGATCAGTCCCTGCTGAAAGATAATGTCTTGAACACTGCTGTGTGGAGATTTGCTGCTTCGAATACTTGTGCCTCAGGCGCTTTGCGAGGTGTTGAATTTTGTAAGCTTCAAGGGCAACAAATCTCGCTCACACCGTGTATGAGACGCACTTTTTGCGGCAAAATGAAACATCAAAAGCGGTGTATCTTGTACACGACCCGTACGTTCTAGTTTTCATTGTTTGGAAGGCCAGGGGTGCGCCTTCACTGAGTGCGTCTCACACACGAGGCGTCACGGCAAGGGAACGATTTTGGAGGACCAGAATCTGCGTGCGTTGTGCTGCTGTATCCCTGCGGTAGAAAGGGGTTTCTACTCGAGAGAACAAAAGGCGAATTCCAGACCCCATGAGATGTGCTCATCAACTCGTTTGTGTTGTAAAGTCGCCTGTGGTAGAAGCGCCTTCTGTTTCCTCGTTCAGGTTGTCCTGACGTCCGGCGAACAGATTCTTGCAGTGCAATATTGCGCGTCCCTGGCAACCGCTACCTGTTGCCGTTGTCTGTTTAGCAGCGACGTCAAACTCATTTTGCGTTGCATACTTGTCAGACGTCAAACAACGGCACGTTCCACGTTTTTTGGCGGAACAAAGAGGACTCGAACTTGAACGGAAACCAGGGACAAAGCATTCCAACCGGAAGGAAGAGTGGAGACGGCAGAAAGAAAGATGCTCGCACGACCCGTATGTTCGATTGAAAGTGTGCCATTTGTTGCACAGGTCGAGCTCCTTTATTTTTGATCAATACATAACGGTTTCAGAACGTAATTATTTCGACTCTGTGGAAGTTGCCTTGGTGATTGTTTTGGTACATAGCCGTTGCCATGGAAGTGGAATGGTTCTTTTGTGAGCAAATAAGTGACACGGCCTCGCTTTGACGCGGTAATTGTCAGTCTTATTGAGAGTGGAATAGTTTACCTTAGCAACACATTGTGATGGCGCCCAACGACCAGCACAATCTGCCCGGGAAGGAATTTCGTGCCAATCAAAAAGTCAATAAGGCCCATGTGCAACAGGGAGAAAGAGAAGAAAGTTATTAACGCTGGAACGAGTTGAGGGTATGAGAGGCTGGAGATTTGCATGCACTGCTTGGGACATCGATCAAAATGTGCCTGGGCCTGGAAATTAAAATGGTGGCGCAAACAGGTGATAAGCAAAGAGAAGAGAGAAAAGGCATTGATTGCAACCTTAGTTCCTACTGCACCGCCGTAAATTCAACATACATCACAGGTGACTGAGTTTGTGCTGCCTGCAGATCAATACTGTGCACGGTCTCATGAAAAGAGTGTATGGATGCGTTCGATATGACATTACTGCTAGCGACTTGCAACTGATGCGTGCATTGTGCGGATTATTGTTGTGCTGCCAGAACGCATCGAACGACGCCCCGTTTTCTGTGCGCGACCGTTTATGCTCGCGGCACCTGCATGTCCGTTTTGTCCGTGCTACGTGTCAGAATTTAATCTCCGTTGGGCGAACAACGCGTGTTTGTGGTGGCCCTCAGTGCCTTGTCCCAAATCGGTTCAGTTCTCATCAGGAGTTGGCGAACCCAGCTTTCCGTTCTTCTCTCACTTTCCGTTCAGTACACCTGGCCTTCGCTTCGCTCCCACACTGCAGTCTTGACACAAAGAGTCGCACAATCGTGAGGTTCAAGAGTTGTCGGTGGCACTCAGAACTATGGTCCTCAGGACACAGCGTCGGCCACACTGGGAGATTCGGACAGGCGAGGTTCAGCCCGCAGTGTCAGCCATTGTGAACCTGCAGCACCCGCTGTCACGACGCAACCTCCGACTTCGTTCCACACGGAGCGTGTGAAGGGGTTTCCGGCGCAAACTTTTGGTTCTGTGTGCAGAAAGATGTCTGCCAGCCACTCAGAAGGAATTTGGTTTGAAGCAGTCGTAATCTCTTTTCTTTTCTCCATTGTAGGTGCGAGCTTGAAGAAGCGATCGCTGACCGGCCGCCGCGTTATCGTATGTTCGGGTAGCTGAGCCGAGCCGTTCGGCCATGGCCACGTCTTTTGTGTCCGAGATGCAGAACATCAATTCTCCGTCAGTGCAGGCGATACAGGTGAGGCCAGCTCTGTCAAAATCACCAACACTCGAATAGACTTCTTGTGCAGCTCCAGAGCAAGTTCAGATAGGTGAAATATTGGACAGTCGTCGACGCTCCCTGTCCCGATTTTGCAGTGTGACCCTCATTTCGAGTTCCACCTGACAAGTTGCGATGGGTCGGGGCGATTGTGAGGTTCACCCCACAACTTGACATTTCGTTTTCTCTTTCAGACGACCAATCAGCCTCAGACGGTCACAGTGACGGTGACCGGCAGTCAGGCTGAAAACAGCAACAACTCCAACTCCGGCGCCAAGATCATCCAAACGTTGACCAGCGCCCACAACTCCAACAACCAGGCGCAGCCGACTATCATCCAGCCTGCGCAGGGCGGCCAGCAGTTCATCGTCACGAGTCAGTACATGTTCGACCTGCAGTAAATGTCGAAATAGATGCAGCAGGAAAAAGCTGCTGTCGATAGATACGAGTCTTGCCAAGAAGTTCAATGTGACCCTTTGTTGGAATTTCTTGTTTGGACAATTGACCAGAATCTCACCCGACAAGAGAATAAATTTGTTGAAATGCGCGAAGCATGTTTCAAAGACCCTTTTGCCGGGCTTTGCCATCGAGAAGCAGCTCGTGATTTCGTACGAACAGACGTGCGCTCTTTCACCCCCAGATGGCGTTGGTCTCGTTCCAGTTTCGGGTGAGCCCGGAGAGCAGCAGGAGGCGGTGCAGCTGCAGCAGGGAGCACACGTAGTGTACCCCGCTCACCAGTACGTAGAAGGTTCAGAACAACAAGCGGCCTTATACGCAGCGTCTAACGGACAGATGTATGGGCTTTGTATACTCAGCCTCTGAATGTTTGGTTTGCCGAGTTCTTTGCCGTTTTGACGCCATTTCTTCTTGTGACTCTGTGTGTTGAAAGTTCCCCCCAGTGAATTTTCTGCCTTCAGTTTTGAGTTAGAAGCAAAAACTGACGTCATTCTCACTCCAAGCCGTTGCACCGATCTTCGCGTGTGTTCATCATTTCACAGCATCCTGCCATCAGGATTTTTCGTGATTTCGTGAAACTGAACTGTTGTTTGCTGAACATCCTTTCGCGAGCAACAGTGACGAAAGCAAAAACCTGTGCATCCAAAATCAGACATCGTGTTCAGTGCTCTGGAATGGCGGAGTGTCTGCCTTTTCGATGCTTGATTTTGAGGACACGGGACTGAAAACGAACCGGCATTCATTCAGCAGGCTTGTGTGGCTCACACATGAAGGAAAGGCTCTTTCAAATGAAACGAGAAGGGTTGAAGTAAATTAGTGACGAAGAAAACAAGAATCTTGCGTGTTTATACTGACTTTCGAGCACGTGTCAATGACTTTTCAATGACAAAAGGTTCGGGAAAGGTGATTGTTAGGGAGTCGTGGAAAGGCCAAAGGCTTTGCGTCGTTGTTTGTAGTTCTGGTGACGCCAAGCCACAACACTGACGTTCACAGGATTCACCTGCCGTAAATTGTATCTCAAAAGTTCAAAGTTCGTCTTTGAAATATTGGCGCTCACGGAACATGATGATGTGTCTTCACAGGCAGTCGTACACAGAGTATGGACAGAACAACATGTACGCGACGGGCACGTACTATCAGGCGGCGACAGGCGGAAATGCGGTACGTTCACACTTCAAAACAATTCTCGTGTGAGTATCAGTCGGTTCTCACCAAGAGCTGGTGGCGGGACATTCATTGTGCGTGGCGGCCGGTGTAACGAAATGGCCAGACAGCTGAAATCACTGGGTGAGGGGTCCTGCGCCGAAGGTCAGGCAGGTCTGGCCACAGGTGCTCCTTGCCTCGTGCCTCTTCATTTCAATTCTCACTTGAAATGGCCAAGCACTTCAGGCTCTGAGTGCACAAGGTTAGGAACTGGAGTCTGCAGCCAGACCTGCCTGACCTTTGGCATGGGGTCCCACCACCCCGTGCCTTCTGATTCGAGTCTGGCCATTTTGTTGCACCGGGCGAACTGACACGCATCGTGTTGCTGTTGTTTGCAGGTGACGCAGATTCCGGGTCAGATCCTGACGCACGGCGGCACGACGACGTACGTGGTGCAGAGCGGCACGATGGACGGCGAGGGACACCACCTGACCCACACGACGCGCGCCTCTCCCATCACTGTGAGTTTCCGCTGCTCGATGTGAACTCCGTGTCTCTGTATCATCATCATCGACACCTCCTTGTTTTGCTGCTGCTGCTGCTACTTTTTGTCATGATTCCTTTGAGTGACAGCACCTCGGTGTGCCCACTTGATCACAGTGTGCATCTTATTACGTGGTGTTTCCAATTCATTTTTTGAGTGCTCTTTTTTTTTTCACCAGTAAGTCTGTAAGTGAGTCTTCCAAATTTAGGAACGTAAAATTTCATTGATGAATCGTGTAGCAGCATAGATCAGAGACATCGGGGTCCGCATTCGTCTGTACATACCGTGGCTAAAATTTCACAAGTATCGTGTGAACGCAGGCGGGATTTTATGCTGAAAGAGAGAGATGTAAAGTGGAAGTCTTGTGCTCGGGACAGAGTTCTGCGAGACGTTTTTGAAGCTATTGTTTCATTTCTTGCTTCCAAAACTCGCTCATTTTTTTTTTTTTTTTTCGATCAGGTTCTGTGAAAACCTTTCAGAACATCTTTGAAGTAGATGTAGAAGGTTCCGGAATTGGTGACCTGTCTTCTTTTAGTTTTGGAAAAATTTCTTGCAATGCATGCTTCTCAATATATTTTTCATATGAACTTTTTTGTACAATTGGGAAGTCGTTTCTTTTATTGATAGCAAACTGAAAATGGACCCAGAACAGCAAATTTCGATGCTAAATGTTGGCAGCGAGAAGTAAGTGGATGCTGCGTGCCCCTCCCCCTCCCCCCCCCCCCCCGTGCTGTGTTGTCCATTGCATGAAGCAAGTGGAGCGTCCAGTCTGCAGCATGTTCCTGGCTAGTCGTGTCGGTATCGACCGTGTCATGGAGTGATGTCAGTCGTTGCCAGTTCGGATAACAAAGAAACATTTAATTTCCGTTTCAGTGGGCTAGTTTAGGCGTGTTGGCGTGTTTCAGGCGTAGATTTCTTCTGCAATGTTTTCGTATGGTGTCAAGTCTGTAGAATGGCCTGGACCAATTGAAAGGGAAGATTTTTTTTTCTTTTCTGAAGGAGGGTTGGGACAAACTCTGCAGTGATGTTGTGACACTCAGTAGATCAACTCGTCGATGCAAAATTTCTGCAACATTTCATCTTGTTGATCAGTAGTGTAACATTTCCGTTGCTTTCATTCACTCAAGCTTTTGCACTGACTGCTCCACCACTTGTAGCTTCTCAAGTCTGCTGCTCATCACGTCACTTCTGTCCGTGTGCTTGTGTTCGTCTCGCTGTGAATATCTTAAGTAATTTCATGTTCTTGTAATCGAAAATGTGTGTGCTTTGTTTTAGGGTTTACCTGGCCTTCAACATGGGAAATACGAGGTACATAAATTTCACTGATAAATATTCTGGATCAGCAGAATCCGTTCATGTACAGTAATCTTCGTTGACCACAGGTTCAGTGGCTGTTGGACAATTTCGATACCGAAGAGGGTGTGAGCTTGCCGAGAGCTGCCCTCTACAATTACTACTTGAGGCATTGCGCAGAAAGGAAGCTGGACTCAGCAAACCCAGCTTCATTCGGAAAGCTAGTTCGCTCCGTGTTCTGTGGGTTGCGCACCAGAAGACTGGGTACAAGGTAGAAACAAGAGAAGACGCTCGCTAACCTCTAGTGAAGTAAGGTGTTCGTTAACATCACAGGTCCTCGCTTGCTTACAATGAGACAAGGTGTTATGACATTCGGCCTCGTGGAACAAATTGACCACGAAAAACAAAAACAATCTGAAGCGAAGACCTCACTTTTCGGTGCTGTTTCTGTTCTTTACCTGTTGTGTTCTGGTTGTGTTTTCAAAGGTGCAATGGCTAATCGACAACTACGAAACGGCGGAGGGGGTCAGTCTGCCCCGGAGTACCCTGTACAACCACTACTTGCGGCACTGTCAAGAACAGAAAATGGATCCGATGAACCCTGCGTCGTTCGGCAAACTGATTCGCTCGGTGTTTCTCGGTTTGCGCACCAGGCGACTTGGGACGAGGTAAACAGCCAGAGATCTCCCCGTGTAACGAAATGGACAAACACCCCAAATGAGGAGGCACAGGTGTCTGGCATTTTCATATCTAATCTGAAATGGCCAAATACTCAACAAGGCATTTTGAGGGGGTGTCTGGTCATTTCAGCTCAGACCTAAAACCAGAAGACATGGGGTGTCTGGCCATTTTAGGTTGGCCTGAAATGGCCAGACACTGTCTGGGTGGGTCCGTGTCTCCTCATTTCGTTGCACCTGTCAGACCAGTCTCTTCGCGTTGTCATTGGTTCACCCGTCGTGGCGCTCACGTGATGTGTTGGTGTGGTTTGCAGAGGCAACTCCAAGTACCATTACTACGGGATCCGAATCAAGGCGTCGAGTGTGCTCAACCAGTTCACGGACGATCAGCACATGGCGCTGAGGCAGCAGCCCATGAACCCCGCCAAGAAGTGCGTGGAAAAGTTTGTTTCCTTGGGGATCAGGGGTTTGGGCGGGTGCGAAGAATATCCTGTTGATAGGGTCTTTGGCGTTTCACAGTTACATTGAATTGGTACTCTTGAAATTAACCCAGGTGCGATGGAACAGAGAAATTGTGGCGTGGTGCAAACGGTGGAAAACATTGAAAAAAAACCCCAGTAAAAGTGGAATCTGAAATGATTCTCCAGGTACAAGCAGCTGTCTCGGGACGGGTCGGAGGTGGAGTCGGGCGGCGGTGGCGGCGAGGCGGGCGGCGGCGGCCCGCAGAACCAGCACCAGCAGTTCCTGGGCGACGCCTCGTGCGCCATCCCCAACTTTGGCGTCGTCGAGTTCAGCAACCCGCTGCCCAGCGGCGTCACCGTCGCCGACATCAAAACCTTCGAGCAGCTCTACAAAGAGCACTCCGAGGTGCGTCACCAACCAGCTCAGTGGAATATTTTCACCTGTGAATTGTGATGGTGGACGCACGTGAGTGACTCGTGTGTGCAAATCAATTATTTTGGGTTTGATTTTGCAGGCGATATTGGACGTGGTGGTGAACCTTCAGTTCTCGCTCATCGAGGCTTTGTGGCAGTCCTTCTGGAGAAGTGGAACCGATCAGCCGTAAGTGTTCACAGCTCTTTCCCTGACTGACTTCTCGTTTCGTCGTTTTGTCATTGGAGACATTCAAGTGAGAGCATGCAAGTGTGTGTGTGTGTGTGTGTGTGTGTGCGCGCGCGCGCGTATGTGTGCGTGCAGGCGTGCGTGCCGTGCAGCTTGCACTGAAGTTTGTTCAAAGGACGCGTTCGACTTTTGTCTCTCCACAGGAATGAGTACGAGCACAGGCTTTCCAAGGAAAAGCTGTATGCCATGTGCAAAATGGAGTCGGTGCAGAAGTACGTGCGCAAATCGGACTACAACTTCTACCAGGCTCTGGTCGAGGTGCTCATCCCAGACGTGCTCAGGCCCATCCCGAGTAAGAGTCTCCTTCTGTTGCAAAGCTCTTACAGCTGGAAGGAAGTTGAAATTGTGGACAACAAGAGCTCATCGTGTGTTGCCTTTTCAGGTTCGCTTACTCAGGCAATCAGGAATTTCGCCAAGACCCTGGAAGGATGGCTGAAGAATGCTACAACTGGTGTGCCGGAGGAAATGTGCAAAACTAAGGTAGCTCGATACTTTCTGACTCTCCTCGTGTGTTGTGAATTGCGACGTTGTGATCACCCGTGTCTGAGTCCGTGCGGACTCTTCAGTCGTGATGATGGGAACTTGCTTTGCTTTCAGCTGGGCGCGGTGAGCGCGTTCGCGCAGACGCTGCGGAGATACACGTCTCTGAACCACCTGGCTCAGGCGGCGCGCGCTGTGCTGCAAAACACGTCCCAGATCAACCAGATGCTCACCGACCTCAACAGGGTGGACTTCGCCAATGTGCAGGTGCGTTGAAGTTCATCAAGCAGGCAAAGACAAGCGCGAGATGGGCGGATTGGAACAATGCGAATGGGGTCAGCCGTCCAACGCAAGTGTTTGTGATTCAGGAGCAGGCGTCGTGGGTGTGTCAGTGCGACGACTCGGTAGTGCAGCACCTGGAGCAGGATTTCAAGAAGACGCTGCAGCAGCAGAACTCGCTCGAGCAGTGGGCCGTGTGGCTCGAGGGCGTCGTCAACCAGGTGCTGAAGCAGCACGAGGGCAGCGCCAACTTCCCCAAGGCGGCGCGGCAGTTCCTGCTCAAGTGGTCCTTCTACAGGTGCGTTCTGGTGCTGTGAGGGAGTGGTACGTCTGTGTTTTGTGAATACAAGGGAAGAATTTTTTGTGCACTACCCTCAGATAAGAGACCAATCAACAGCTTCAAACTGTGCAAAATTCCTTTTGGGCAATCATTCTGGCGCGACGGTGGAGGACAGGTTGTCCCACCCACCCCATTGGAGCAATATCCCCTTCCCTCACACAACACCCCCCGCTCAATGAAGCGGAAGGGGACTTCGCTCCTGCAGTAACCGTGAGCACAGCTTTTCTTGTTTTGGTGCAGCGACCTAACAGTGTTATGTGTTGCAGTTCGATGGTGATCCGGGACCTGACGCTGCGCAGCGCCGCCAGCTTCGGCTCCTTCCACCTGATCCGCCTGCTGTACGACGAGTACATGTTCTACCTCGTCGAGCACAAGGTGGCAGCAGCGACGGGCGAGACGCCGATCGCAGTCATGGGAGAGGTGAGCGAGTTTTCGTGTTGAAACCAACAGCCTGCTGGTGCGAGGCGTACTAATAAGTCAAATTGTCACAGAAGTTTTCACACACACAATCGCACAAACAATGGCACGCACACACACAATGACATGCACACACACACACACACTTGTTTCTCTCTCTCTCTCTCTCTCTCTCTCTCTCTCTCTCTCTCGCACGCGCACACAGACACACACACACACACACACCGCGAGATATTGCAGTCAAGGCAAATTCGAAACGTATCAACAAACCTCGAGACGCCAACCCACAGCTTCGACTGCATGCGCGTCCCTTTGTTTCAGTTTGCTGACATCAGTGGTGCTGTAGCCATGGGCAGTATGGATAGTACTCCCGTGAACCCCAAAGTAGAGCCAGCTACCTCCACTAAAGTGACAACGACGAGCTCCAGTTCGGTCGCTTCGACCAGCACGGCCGCTGCGGCGTCGTCCACCGTGGCGCTCGCCAGCACCTCCGCCGGCTCCTCGGCGACGACGACGCTGCCGAACGGCAACGCGCCCACAGTGACCCTGCTGACCACGGCGAGTGGTGCGGCGCCGTCCTCCAGCCAGACTAAAACTATTGTGGTGGTGCCCGTGTCGTCCAGTGGGAGTGGCGACGCGCAGCCGAGTAAAAAAATCAAGATCGTGTAACGACAGACTCCCGACGCTGCAGTTTGCGCGTGAAACGTCCACGCGGTGGCGCCCTCACCCTGGGAGAAGTCACTCAACATGTTGTGATTGGACACTGTTATCAAATCACGTTGTTAGACTGGTTTTCCACAAACTTGGCACTGCTGATGATATATTTGTTGCTCTCAGTTTCCCTCGGTGTAAAAATTTGTGCGTCACTGGCACACCTACCTGTCTGTTACTTTGTACATATTTTTGAGGTGCTGAAGTTCGCAGTGGTGTTGTCGGAGGAAAATTGACTAATTTCTGCTATTCTCACAGATGGGATAGTTTTCACTTCTTTTCTTCGCTTGATTCGAATCCAATGCATTCGTTGCTGAAATGAAAACAGTTTGTGTACAAATCTGACTCGATTGCACGGTGTAAATATGTTCCGATCATTGTACAGTGGATGAGCGATTTTGTGGAGAGGAAAACCACGTGTTTTGGTCAGGTTCACTGCCAGTAAAGTTTCACTGCCAGCTAGCAGTCCTCATAGATAACACAACACGACGGGCGCCTGCGAAGGCTTCAACACAAACAGCAAAAGGGTTTCGGATCTGTCTGGTTGGCTTTTGGTGCTTTTGAAGGAAGATGTCACGTTGTACATATGGTCCTCATATCTGGATACAGAGTGTACAAGTACGGCACAAGACCTGTTCACACCTGCAGTGGTGTGAACTCAGGAACACAGTGATACAGTGCCGTTGCTTCTTCCCGTATGAAAGCAATTTAGTCCCTCACACCGTAGCGTGTGCCCACTTGAGTGAAATGTGATTGTTGTGGTCCTGTGTTTTGGTTTGTAGCAAGTATCCAGTGACTCTTGGTTTAGTGCCCGCTGCGAGTACTCAAGAAAGCATAATCTTGACAGCACGCTATTTGGTCTGGTCAAAGTCGCCCATTGTATTGAAACACCACCGGAATGTCTGTGATTGAAGCTTTTGTATTGAGTTGGGTATTTTGCTTTTGAACATTTTGTGTGAGGTAAAGACAGTGTGATGCTCAGGTCCAGACTTGGGACCGTCCAGGAACCACCGCCAGAGAAGTTCAGAGTGTGGTGGCAAGAATCCCGTTTGGTGTGATTCTGTTGTAAAGAACTGATTTATTTTGAGAGCGCTGTAGTGTTGTTGATGTAGGACAGTAGTTTATTTATTGTCATTGGACTGGTGAGTACTGCTTGTCTGAGTGCGTTTCGTGTGCACTTTTATCTTGCAGAAACCTTTCTTTGCAGAGAGTCTTCTTCTCAGTTGTGGGGGGTTTTGATCAGTCCCGTTTTCTGCAGTTGATTTGGCGCTCTACATTTGTAGCCAATCTTTGGGTGAGACCTCTATCTCTGTGTGCAAAAATGTGGTCCCCTTGTGTGCGGTCTGCGCTGTCGTGGTTGGTTGGATCTCGCTATTGAATGTGGCTGTCGAGGAAATTTTATGCTGCTGTCACAATGTGATAAACTGTAGTCCTATCTTATGCATCATCTGGTCTTCCTGACGCTTCGCTGTTCTGTTGAAACTTGGACCTGTAGTCAGTTTGTCAGTGGTCACAACTCCAGTGCAAAACCTTCCGCTGAGTGGACCGTGTTGTGGGGGAGCTTGTTCCCACAGGGAGAGAAAGAGACAACAAAGTAAGACAAAGAGTTTGCTCAGTGACAAGAAGGTGATGCACAATTATTTTTGGCTGTTCTGAAGAAATGGAATTCTGCACAAAACACTTAAAATCTTGAAAACAAAAACAAACCCCGAGAAACTTTTTCTACCCACGATTTCTTTCAACATGTAGCAAACTCTTCAAACCTTTGTAAAATAGAGCGACAATAAATTCGTGAAACTTGTGAATTTGGTGGTTTTGTTCAGATTGTCAGTCATGAGGATAAAGACAGGGTTGCGCTGTTGGGGATGAAATTGGCAGGACGCATCGCGGTTTCACCCAGTGTGGATACAGCTTGAGAAAGTTGGAGATGCTCGCTGTTACGAAAAAACCTTGACCGTTTCGAACGACAATGCTCGGGGTAAGCTCACGCAAGAAGTGCCAGCTATCCCTGCGTGTTTCCTCTTTCATGTCAGTGTCACGGCGAGAACCCTAAGTTTCGGCTTCATAATTTGCGGCGGTGATTTCATCGACCAAAGAAAAGTATCTGTGAATGATGTGTTGGGGCCCGTCGTGGCCCAGCACGTGCATTTTGCCAGATGACAGCACGTGCTTGTGAAGGAAGAAGCCACGCGCTCGTTGTCATTTTCAACGCGGAAAAAGCTGTTGCAGTGACATCAATTGTGAAGTATCACGGATGGATTTGGGAACAAAACACAGTGATTTTGAAATTGTCCTTTTCAGACTGCTATTGCAAGGAGAAAAATTGAGGGCAGTTGGGTCACTAGTTGTTCGTGTCCGTTGTTGGACACGTCTGTGAGCTTCACTACTGCCCCACGCACTTCTCGCGGTTTGGTGCGCATGCACACACGCGTCGCTCAAAAACGCCCGGGATCCGGGCGAGGATTTGATCGCTCCGATCACTTTTCCATCACTTGAAGCGCAACAGATTGCTAAATTGAATGTAACAATTCAATCAAGATTTCTGCATTTCCCTGCTGTATTGAACTGGCAAAAGCGGGCGTTTCTTGCACCTGGCGGCGCGTCGGGTTACGGAACTTGAGTCTGGATTCGGCCTCGCTGTGTGATGGGGATCGATCCGGTGTTTGGCGCGAATAATGAACCAACGCCAATCAATGGGGATTCAAGTCGTGTCTTGTCGAGTGACAATTCACGTTTTCCAGTGGTTCAGACCAAGTGATCACATGACAAGTTTTGAATAAATAGTGAAGCGTTGGGAAAAAGGCTTGTGTGGATCAAGAGGTGCATTTCAAGTGGAAAAATCCTAATTGGGAGGAGAAGTTGTGGTGCGGATAAAGAGGGGCTTTGTGGCGTCCCGACATGCCATGCAGCGAGTTACGGACGAGCTGTTGAGTGCTGAATGCTGAACGTGTTTCGCTCCCTGCCGCGGTGGAGGCAGGTCGGGCCCGTCCGCGTGTGAACAGAGGCATGGGGGTCTCAACTGGCTAAGCAACTGGGTCTTTGACTCGGCTTAGAGCGTGAAAGCCAGGGATGTCTTACGAGCTCGAGCTGAGGCCTTGATTCATCGAAATCACAGGGCCTTGAGAGACTCGTGAAAAAGTCATTGTGACTGGCCTCAGATATAAGTTCGAGCTAAAGAGGGAGGGGACAGTTGCCTCCGTGTACGGGCGGGTGTTGTTGAGGATAGCATGGCCTCGAGCCTGTCCAGCTCAAGCGCAGGCGGCAGCATGGAGCGAGGCAGGACCTCTCCCACTTTTCTGCACCTTCCCCTCAAGGATTTTTTGGAGTGCTTCCCTCCCCCGCAGTCTGGACGCATCATCGATGGATACTACCCGGATTTCGAAGACGACTCGTTCAACATCAAACCAGGAACGGTGCTCAATTTCCACAGACAAGTAAGTCCCAATGTTCCGCTGTCGTTCACTGATCCCTGGGGAGGAGGCAAGGCGAATCACTCCGTCAAGGTGACGCTGCCCCTCGAGTTCCAGGGCAGGTTCAGACTCCTGCCCTATGATCCAGACACCGAAGATGTATCCGAGGAACACGTCTACGAAACGGCGGAAGATTTGCTGAGGGCTTTTCCCGTTTACGTTCAAGCGAACGCGTCCTACGGACGGCCGGGTGACGAAGAGATCGCGGACACTGATATCTTGGATTGGCAGCAGCATTTTGGGGAGTGTTCCTTCAAGCGCGGGGATAAACTCAAGCTCATTCGACTCGTTCACAAATACGGGCAAAAAGTGATCGAGTGCCGTTTGCTTGGAGAGGCCCGTCTCATGCTGATGCCTTTGGACTGTGTTGGGAACTTCACGGTTGTGGCTGATGATAATGAATACATGCTCAGTGACCTGTTGAGCATGCTGCCTCGCAAGAGACGGCTACAGATCGCTGACAGCACTCGCAAGCAGCACAAGATACCCGGGGTCCCCGCAGACTTTCAGAGCGATCTCTATCTCGAGGAGCCCGAGGCTTTTGTCGAAGCGAGCCCGATGGATGACCCGGGGCTCATCCTGGGGCTGCCCAATAGCCTCGAGGTGAACATCGCCCCCGAGGAAAATGCCTTCGACAGGGGACATCTGCTCAACACTTTTGCCACCAACAACCGCAACGTTTTTCCCGTCGTCGCCCGCGTCACGGATTGGGACGAAGAAACCACGATTCTCGAAAACCACTTCGTCAGACCTGGAATCGAGCTGGTGATCCACGGCTGGACACGACAGTCTAAAATCCTCGCCATCGCTGACGACAAGTTCTTCGCCATCCCGCTGACGTACCAGGGTCGGTTCCGAATCAAGCCGCAGCAGTTCCACGGTGCGGCGGAGCTGGAGAACGCGCATCCGGCCTACAAGATCCGCGTCGTCGAGATCGACCGGAGCGACATGAACACCGCCATCGCCCCCGGAGACGTTCTCCGCATCGTGCGTCAGGATTCGCTGCACAGGAACGCCAAGGGCACGGAGCGGGGCCAGCACCTCAAGTGCGAGAAACTCGAGGGGATAGGCCGGGGAAAAGAAATCCGAATCCCCTTGTCCTCCAAGGCGCGTTTCGAGGAGATTCTGGAGGAAACCAAGAGCGAAGACTACGCGATCCGGGAACTGGTCACCTTCGTCACGGACACCGAGGAGCTCGTCGTGGATCTGCTGCAGGGGTCTCTGGATCAGAAGATTGACGACCGCGACCTACCGCTCAACGGGCTTCCCATCACGCTGTGCGACTACATCGTGGAGCCGGCCGTCTACGTGAGCGTCGAGACGGCCGAGGCGCCGGCGTTCCACATCCCGCTGCGTACCCTCATCTACGTGACCTTCGTGCAGCAGCTGGAGAAGGCGTCCAGCCCGCTGCTGACCAAGGTCAGTCCGCGTCTCTCGACGCTGGACCGCTGCGTCGAGGTGCTGCCCCCGGACGTTTTCAACGCCCTGCGGCCGCAGGGAACCAGGACCGTGTCCGGGGTGACCCAACCCTTCAAGCCCATCTCCACCAACTGGTGAGTGCGTCGTTTTCTCTCTGTTTGGCTTGTTTTGTGACCTGTTTGACAAATGTCGTGACGTAACGTAACCAAGAACTGGACTGCTTAAGAGGAAGGGAAATTTTGAAGTCAGAATTGTAGTGTGAGTGTTCTCGGCACAGGAATCGTTGAATTTGACCTGATTCTTTGTGTCGGATCCACAACCGTCAGACCGGAAGTGGATTCACGACAGACGAAACGCGTCCCGTCTTTCTACGCGTCGCTCACGCAGCGTTTCACGAAACTTTCTCTCGTTTATTTTATTGTCTGGTTTGACAATCGTCAAAATGGCTGCAACTTTCACTGTTTGGCGGCAAGCTTCAAGGTAGATCTGGGTCGAGAGGACCCCACCCTTGAGAAATACCTGAGGACTTTTTACTTCAGAATGACATCAATATCCGTCACGGAAACTTCTGATGCGGAATATACAGCATCAATTATCGAAATTCTAGATACCAGGCGATGCAAGACGCAAGAGCGAAAACATTCTTGAATTCCTTTTGCATACACTGATACAACAATGCTGAATTGATGCACCTAACAGTCAGTCTTTGTAACAAGTGGCGAAAATTTTGACTGTGAAAACAAGACGCGGCATGGAAGGAGGACTTTTCCTTGTGCTCGCATCAAAAGGAAACGAGTACTTTTTGCATTGAAGTCTGTGAGTCGAGAGACTCTTGTGAGGTGCTTCAGTTCTTCATCGCCTGTCTTCCACTTGTCGCTCTGGTGCCATATTTCCGTGATATTTTGGTCGAGGCTTGGTCCGTTCAGACGAACTGACGCAGCTCGCAGTTCCAATGAACGCATACAGACCAGACACAGATTTCCAACTCGCGTATTCTTGAATCACAGTCGTTCAATTTACCTTGCCCTGGATCCGACCCAGACTCATATTTTTGTGACAAATTGACACACTGTATCAACTTGGCATGAGGGGGACCAAGCTCCCTTCGCTTCGAGTGTGTAAATTAACAAATCACTGCAAACTGGACCCTTGGCACGTGGAGGCCCAGAACGTGCCGCTAGGCGTCTTTTGGCAACAACTTTTGTGGCACGTCACTTGGCTTTCAGCTCCGTCTTGGGCAAAAGTGTCTCAATGTGTTGGTTCTAGGTGACTGAGTTGACGAGAGTTCATTTTTGAATCTCATTCTATTCTTTTGAAATTAAACAACAGAACGTGGGAGGTCGTCCAATAAACTACGGAACCAGAAATTCCTTTCCAAACCGTTCTTGCACGGGGAACAAAATTGAAGCTTGTGTGCTTCATTCGTTTGCTCATTTATTTGTCGGAACAAGTTTTGTAAGGTGATAAGGTTCTTTTTCCAGCAATGAGAAAATAATTTATTTTCCACCCATTGTGTTGTTCTCCCCAGGGAGAAGCGCGGCCCGTCGAGCATGATTCAGGACTCGGCCTCGACGAGCGCGCGCTTTGAATACGACTCCGCCGCCAACAGGAACAAGAACAAGATGAGGATGGCGCACTCGTTCGCGCAGTGTGAGTACAACCTTTGACATTTCTTCATCATCTCAAGAAAAACCTACGGAATGAGACTGTCTGTTCCTCGCGCCGTCTGAACAAAAGGCGGTGCACTTGAACTGGCAATGATGCACCACCAGGCAGCCTGATGAGGACAGGCTCTTCACATGTGACGTTCATTGCCTGAGAACATATATACGCGTGCACGATGCATGAGGTGAACACAGTGTTTAAAGAAAGCAAAACTGCACAAAGTTAACTGAGCCTTTTGATTTGAATAAAGCCACGAAGTGGAGCCCTCAGTATGGCCAAGATGAGACTGAGTCCCAGCTGAGTGTAGCTGGTAGCAAAGGTAACAGGATTTCAAGGACTGTTCACTGCACAGCACCTTGAGCTGAACAGTCGTTCCACACCTGCAACTCCCCCTGGTGTCAGTCTTGTTACATTTCTACACATTGATAATTCATTGCACAGCGGCGTCTTAGCAATGCACTCAGAAGAAGGAGGAGTTGGGCCTGCCCAGCAATTAATACTCCATGTTGCATGTACTCGGCTTGCTTGCTGAAGGTAGTCTCAGAGCAGGCTTTTTGTGAGCGAATATTTGGATCACCATGGTGATTGTGGTAGATCTCAAGTCAAGGCAAGGTGGACGTCCAGGACACTGTCTGTCTGTCTGTCTGTCTGTCTTTGTTTCTTTCTTTCTTTCTCTTGTCTGTCTCTCCTTGTCTGTCTCGTCCTCTTGTCTATCTCTGTTTTTGTTTTGTCTCTCACTCATTGTCTCTGTCGTCTCTTTGTGTCTCTTTTGTGTCTCATTCTCTGTCCGTCCTGGCATCCGGAAAATTACCCCCCCCCCCACCTCCCCGCACCAATTTTGCGTCCTCAAGGGCAGATCTAATTTTGTAGGTGGGATCCACTTTCTCAGGGAGGGGAGGAGGGGTCTTCCCACGTAAATTTTGGATCCGCACCCACTGCTGTCATTCACAGAAACACAGGGCTTCTTCCCACGTGCAGTGTTGAGATTTCGCTGTGTGTTGTTCCTTGCATGGGGACGATTCTTCCTCCGTGTCAGCCACTCATGAGGAAGAGTCTCGTGTCTTTTTGAGCGTAAGAGGCAGGTTGTGCAAGTTTAACAAAGGGAAGAGTGTCGAGTATGCGTGTGTGTGTGTGTGTGTGTGTGTGTGTGTGTGTGTGTGTGAAACACCAAGCGAGAAAGTTGTTTGTGGCTTGCGTTGCCACTCTTAGAATCTGTCCGTTTGGACAGAAAGAGATCTTCCGTGGACTTGCAGGTTACTACACATCCTACTCACTGCAGGGGGACTTTCAGCACCACGTGTTACGCCCACGGAGCACTTTGCCGAAACTCTCAACTCCGTTTGGTGGGACAGTGGCCAAAACTTGCACTCAAAGCGGGACCATCACACCAAATTTTCCAAGGAAAACTCCTGAAATGTGTTTGGCCCCAGAAATGTACAAATGTAGTCCTGATCTTCGAAGAATGTTCTGCGTGTGCATGCATGGGGCGACATTTTGAATAGTTTGATTCAGCTGTCTGGTCTGTCTGCAGAAACTAAAAATTGCTTGCCCCAGGTCACAGGGGTGGACCCCAGCCCCACCCTGCAACCTCCAATTCAGGCAAACAATGACTTTGTGCTGAGCCTCTCTGTCCTCTCTCCACCAACCCAAAGATCTGTCCTGGAAGATGCAGGGAGTTCATGGGCCCTGTGTGAAAGAAGCTGATTTTAACGACTGCATGAGAGTTCACCGAATTGTCTGTGGAGTGAAGTGTGTGTGTGTGTGTGTGTGTGTGTGTGTGTGTGTGTGTGTGTGTGTGTGTGGTCCTCCTGTTTGGGAAAGCCAATTTTTCTCGCACACGCGACCCGTCAGCATTGAGTGTCTGACATCCTTTCTCCCCTTGGAAAACGATGCTGTCTGAATTGCGAGAAGGTCAAATGTTTTCGTTCCCATCATCACAAGCGTGTGTTGTGTTGTCCCTTGTCACGATGAATGCGTCACCATTGAATTTCTGAAAGCTGCAATCCAAGTGGTGGTGTACGTGGGTTGCCTGTCGAAAGTATCCTTGACGACTGTGTCGTCTGCCGCGCGAAGCTGAAGGTGGACTGCCATGGCAGCTGGTTGGCCGTGTCCACAGTAGTTTAAGAGCAACACCCCAATCTGTCTTGAGAGTTTCAGACGGCCCCTTGTTTGTGAAAACACCCCTGTCTTTTCGGTGGACTGAAACCCCCACCCTTGTTCAGCTTGCCCCATCTGGTTTACTGGTCAATTCCCCAGGTCAGTAGAACCCTACGGTTTGCCATCTCACCCTGTCAGAAACCCCATCCCCTGCAGTTGGCACCGCTGCGCGCGACAAAGGTTTGCTTGCGCCAAAGCTTTTCGCCTGTTTCTACGAGTGCGCAGAACAAAACAATCGCTTTTGTTGCAAATGAAGCCTCCTCCATGAAGTCTTAAGTGTCAGCTTTGCGCCAACGTAAACCTGCGCAACTGTGAGTTTGGAATCCCGCGCGTGAGACAGGAGTGTACGAGAGCGTGGGCACATGTATCTCGGAAATGATTGTGAATTTAAGCTTTGTACTTGCAACAACTTTCACCTTCCTGTGAAGGAAATGAACACAATTTTAACTCAATTTTGACAACTTTTCAGCTTTTTTTTTGCTCGCTCTGACGTCCACGCACCCATTTGTGTGCGTGAGACATTACAACTCTAACTTTTGTCAACAATTTTGTTTTGGCAAAACACGAAAAGCAAAAAGCACATGACGTGTTGCACTCATGAATGGATGGGTAAGAGTCTGCGTCTTGGCTCTGAAGAGCAAAACTCGATTTTTGTACATACACACTTGTAGTACCTTGCACCATTGCGTGCTTTATGGCAAGTGTAGTGAAATATGTTTGAATTTCCTTTGAACGAAGACCTTGCTTGTATTACTTGAACATACCTTCCCCTTGTACTTGTAGCCGATTATGGAGCGAAGCCAAAGGGCTTAGCAGCAAAACTGAAGAATAAGTTCCGCCGCCACAAGTCAACTGAAAACCTACGCCCTGGAAGCCCCGGTAAGAAAGCACCACAATCCCTGTCACAGAAAATGGGTTCTGGTATGCAGTGTATAATTTGAATAAATTTATTCTCGCCCAAGTATGTGGTTGTGTAGTGGTTGTGTATACTGACTGATGAATGGATCCAAGGACTAAAGTACCCAGAACTCTCTGCGTGGTACTTGTTGTGCCGTTCTGGCTGAAGGATTTCTCGGGATTGGTTTCCAAAGGAAATCCTTCATGATCAAATTTTAGTACAGGTCTTTTGTAAAATAGAGGCAGTGAATTCACAGAAAGCGACACACTGCAATTTTCATGGTCCTTGCAATGCCTGGTGGGCTCATTATTCTTGAGAACTGTGTTGTGTATGTTTACTTTGTGCAGATTTGAGTGTTGTGAGCGACAGACCACGGCACCTCGCGAGATACGATTCAGGTGAGTTGAGCATGAATCTCTCTCCCCGACCGCACCGCCCATAACTCACAGAGAACCTGTGTCTGTGTCTGTGTGTACCAAATCCATCACGCAGACACGTCTTGCGACAGTGTCTGTTTGTAGACGTCTCAAGTCTCCTCTGCTCTGTTTGCAGAACTTTTCCGTGTAACGTTTTTTTAAGGCTTCCGTTCGTGGCTCTGTCGTCTCACTAAAGGGCGGCACGCGCAGCGCATGCACGCGCGCTGAAATCGCATCTCCTACTTAAAGCTGTGGGGAGTAATACAAGGGCGCGAGGTTACATCAAATAACAGTGTTTATCAACAACCGATATGCCCTCACGGGTTCGCACCAAAAGATGCGCTTTTTCCAGGAGACATTTTCGGGCGCGCATTAGCAGAGCGTGTTTTCTATGGCTCGCTTGACAATGACTACCTTGCCGATGCCCTGTGAACCGACATGGTTCAGATCCCGGCTGGAGGACAACCGAGCTTTTCTCCTCCCTCATCACACTGCATGCCAAGTCAACATTCACGCATTGCTGCGGCCAGCAAGGCAACCTGATATCTCTTGAACCTGTGTTGCGTTTGAGGGTTTGAACAGCACAACCTTGCGTGCGCAAACTTGTGGCAAATAAGGTGCTGTGTTTGAAACATTCTCGACCTCGCTGCGTCCCCCTTCGTGACCGGCCACACCTAAACATCACCCTGACAGTTCACTGCGCGGGGGACACATTTACAAACTTCACAACCACACAATTAAGCCTTCACCAGCACCTCTTCCTCTGGTCATTCTTATGAAACAAAAGAGTGTGGTACGAAATGAATGCCTGTGTTTTAGACGGATACGAGTAAGTCATCGAAATCCTTGGTCTCTGAGAGAAAACTTTACGTTTTCTGACACCATCACGTCTAGCACGTCGCAACGTTTTCTTTGATCGTCCACGTTTGCATCTCTCACGTGCGGCTTTGGTGTTTCTGCTCTTTTCTAGTTGATGTGAGTGCACCTCCACCCATGGTGGTCCACCCAACTCCACGCGTCCTGTCCAAAACACGATCAGGTTGGTCAGTTCTGCGCTATTTTCAACAACACAACACGCAAATGCACGAAATATCTCACAAAACGTTCACACGGCATGCCAGTTCAGAACGTAAGAAAACATTTTTCACTTGTAAGCGCGCGACTATATTTTCCTTCGATTTCCATTGTGTAGCAGGGTTTGTGCATTTTGTTCACGCATTCTTTTCTGGTCTGTTTTGGCATTTCAAAAGAATGTTGAAAGAAAACGCGTCTTATGCTGTGCGGGCACTGGTATGAAAATGGAGGCCTTTCTTGGACAAAAAACAAAGTGCAGTTTTTGTGACAATTTGGAAAAGCATGAATTTCTTAAGACCGCCTTGGCCTGCATACCTCCACCCAGGACCACTCGTGACACGTTCTTTCTGCAACTACGTGTTTCTGATGAGTGGTCCTCAAAGAATTTGATCCATTCAGCACTTCGGATCCTTCGGGGCATTTTAAATACACACATCATGATGATAAAGCATATACTGTGGGTGTAAATTTTCGAGAGGGAAACCCAAAGTGGTATGGAGTCCACCAGAATCTTGGTGCTCATCGAAGCATTCCTCAGGCTTTCTCACAAAGGAATTGTTTGGCCATTCTTTCGCGATCTTTCCAAAGATTTTTTGGTGCCCAAGTAAAATTTTCTTGAAAATGGTTTTCTTTGTTTTGCAGGTCCTCCGAGCGTTGTGAGTTCAGTGCAGAATATTCCCAAACAGCCCGTCTTCCCACAACAGCAAGCCATGCCCATGTCGGCCCAGGGTAAACAACAATCTTCGATCTACTGCATTTTACTCGCAAACAAAACAGTTCTTCGTGTGCTGATCGCAACATGCACGTACAGTATCAAAGATTTTTTTTTTGTTCTGCAGGTGGGATGATGATGGGAGGAGGACAGCAGTTCATGCCCGTGATGCAACAACAGGGTGAGTCAGCACTTTCCACTTTCGCTTTTCACTGTGGGTCATTTCTGTCTCAGCTTCAAGGTACGTGGCTTGAATTGAATCCCTGAGCATTGGTTTTCCAAGTCAGCAAAGTTTGACGTTGTGCTGGGCATTCAAAGGGTCGCGTGAATCACAAATGTTTGGCAAAGTTTGATCTTGGGTTGGGCCATTTTTAGTTGTTGAAAGGACCGCGACATCAGTGTCACGCACAAGGCTCGCGGAGACTGCCAAAAGAGATCTTTAGCGCCACAAATGCTGGACTGATGCCGAATGGCTGAGAAAATAACTACATGTCTGTTCAAATGTGTACGCACTGTAATTACATCGCCTGAAAAGGGGAGAGAAGGTCCTGACATCGCGCCATGTGCAACTTGGCTTCTGTCTGCGCGCCCATGCTGGGCCCCGAAATCGTTCAAACCAAAGGATATAACCAACTTGGGGGTTGTGTTTCGGTCCATGTGAGGTTTGGTTTCATCAGAAGTGTTGCAAACTTAGATTGCTTTTGTCCCCACAAAGAGGTCCTTTTCCCCACTGATTTCTTCACATTTTTGTTTTGCCCTGCAAAAGTAGAACTTTTGATTGTCATAGTGTTTCCCAAAAACCTGTGGGAAAAGTACGGTTCCCACGTGGTGTCCTCAGGATAAACCCGTCACAATGAGCAGAGATCGCTTTACCTGAGAGGACACCCCAAACAGATTGGTTTCTCCCGTGCGGAACTTCAGCCCAAAATTGGATCTTTTTCATCTGATAAACCAACATGGTTTTCAATAGCTCAACTGCTATGTTACTGGTGACCGTTCGGGAATTGGCCTCAGATCACCCAGATACTGTCACCATCCCTTCTCATTGCTGTCAACATGCGCAGCGTATCCCTGAATGAAGGAATTTTATGCACGACAGATTCACACATGGCTGGCTCTAGATCAGCACAACCAATGTGCACCTGCTCAACGCAACTTTCCAAGAGACAAATGTCCCGAATTTTTCCTGATTTGGGACGCGACATGTCGCTGTGTACGAGACTTGTCCTTTTGTGCTGAGAACCTTGTGTTCTCGTCTTCCAACATCATTTTCTGCATGGTCACAGTCGAAGCCCCTCCCAGGGTGGGGCCTCGTATAGATGAGGGCGTCGTGAATCTGACAGCTCTATGAAACACAAAACTCTGCCAAGAAGAGGTTTGCAGGGACGATCGAAGCCTCGGGGTTAAAACCCTGGAAGGACCAATTCCAGAAAAAGTGATAAGAAAAGTCAGAGGTCCCGGACTCCAAGGTCCCCTCATGCAGTTGAAGGTTCTGACGCGGTTCTCTTCAAGAAATTCGTTGTGATGTTGATCAAGCGTGGTTCCTTCACTGCTTATTCAATAAAATCTGCTTGGTGCGCGAAAGCAACTTTTGCAAGCTCACGAGAAACAACATGATCGTGGAGGGTGACCACAGAGGGACAAAGTTTCCGCCTTAGAAGCACGAACTCTTTGTTTTGGGCGAGTAGATCGAGACTACCAAGTGGGTAGACCAACACAATTCCAAATGTTTCTTTTTTTATGAGCATATTTTTCCATGCAGCATCAGACGTTTCTCTCCCCGTTGCAAACTGACGAAATTTGTTACGAGGCATGCAATCTAAGTAACCGATTGGGCAACGTTTTGTGTGGATCGGGTGCAAATTTTTACCAATCCTTGGGGAATAGCAAAGAGGCAACCTTTGTCTTCCA
>JAAUXT010150255.1_pt1 | contig 25269 bp, 36 predicted proteins | sample 7278171 | NCBI WGS metagenome assembly JAAUXT01 (sample SAMN14350112, study PRJNA611818) | marine sediment metagenome | isolation source: surface marine sediment (1.8m) | place: French Polynesia: Moorea | collected 2018-08
AGTGCTGTCCTGCCTATGTACGCTGCCCGTGGCTGATTGTCTACTTGAAAGTCTAGTTTCTCCTATCTCCTCATTTTCCTCCTATCTTAGAATATTTTAGGACTTCAGGAGAGAAAGGAAAGAGTGCTCCAAGAGGATTCCTAACTTTTCTTCCTATCTTAGCTTTGAGGAACTCTCCCTCATGAGACAAGAGACAATTTAGGATTTCCCTCAGAGATACGAGAAAATATTCTTTTGAGAAACAGGGCCAAGATCAAGAATTTCATTTCGCATGACGCTGTTTCCGACCAAGTCTTCGAACTTCTGCACGATTTGAAATTGATGTACTGACTGTGTGGGAGAGACAGGATACCTCGGGAGTGCTGAAGAAGGCAGCTCGCACATTTCTCTTTGTCGCACTGCATTGTGAAGCTCCGGTATGTTGAACGTTCCCTCCGTGCGGACAGGTGCGCGGTGTTCCGGGGCCGGGAGGACGTGCTCGAGTCGGTGCGGCAGTACCTGATGAGCGCGCGCTCTCACCAGCCGCTCGTCGTGTACGGAGAGTCGGGCTGCGGCAAGACGAGCGTGCTCAGCAAGGTGGCGAGCCTCGCGCACACGTGGTTCTCCAACACGCGCCCCGTCGTCATACTTAGATACCTCGGTAAGTCCCTCGTGTGTTTCAGTTACAGAGGTTACACTGGGCATCATGTCAAAAGTACGGTTGAATGTTCACACAACACAGAGCAAGGAAAATTTCAGAAGTTCGTTTGTGTCCGTTTATGCGCGGTGCAGTCTGTGTCTTTGTTGCCATTGCCACGCGATGAACAAGGAATTGACTCTGCTTGCGCATTGTCATCACCTGGACGCGCTGTTTCCCGTTGTTGCAGGAACGTCTGCGCGCAGCAGCAGCATCCGCCTCGTTCTCGGCTCCATCTGCTGGCAGATCGCAGCCATGTACAAAATGGACTTCACGGACATCCCCGTCGACTACCCCGGCCTCGTCTCCTACTTCCACGACATGCTGCGGGTATGTGCGCCTGCGGACTTCACCTGTGCGCCAGTCGAATGTCTATATTTCGTGTTCGCCCTGACAGTGTCAGGTTTTATTAGGTTGATGGATCACTGCTTTCTATGCAGCGAAGATCACCACAGTACACGCATTGCCTTTCTTTGATTTCACTTTGATTTGCTTCGGTGCAATGTTATCAAAATCACGAACCGCGCTGTTGAGTCGTGACTGCGCACGTCGAGCGCTCATCGTGTCTGTTGCCGCGCAGCTCGCGACCGAAGAGCAGCCGCTCATCATTCTCGTCGACTCGCTGGACCAGCTGTCGGGCTGGGCGTCGGGGCCACGCCCGCTCCATGTGAGCCGCGCCGCTGTGCGCGAGGTGGCGCTGTGTCGCCGGGGCGCCGCCTGTGGCCGCCATGTACATTGTCAAGAGCAGCCTCGAACCTGATCATTTCAGCTTTCTGGCAGCCAGTCGTGCGGAATTCAGTGGAATCTGTACACGAACACTCGAAGAAATAGCTTGTTGAGAATCATTGGAAAACGGAAAATCTTGTGTGATCGAAACCGCAGGATTGTCATGTGAAGGGTTTTTTGCCTCAGTTTTCATTCGACAACCCACTGGCTCCTGACAGGTTCACAAAGGCAACTTTTGAGAATGCACTGGTCACTTGTGTTTGGTGGAACAGGCGGTGCACATTTGAGCAGGGCCACCGATTGCAGTGGTTGCGCTTCCCCTAACAACTGCATTTGACGCTGCAGCAGCATGAGGTCTCCCCGCCACTCGTTGTCTAACCACGCTTTTTGCGTGGACGAATTACGTGTTTGTGACACAAGGTCTGTATCCGAAGTGCCCGAGCCAGTTCTTTAGAAAAAAAGTCTCATGGCACAGACCGAGTGGTACGGTCGAGTGAAACAACCCAAGACCATTTGTCAATGAATTTACATTTTACTTGGTTTGATCTTCAATGTTGTTTTCAAAGTTCCTTTTGTGAAGCAACTGAAATGCAGTGAGGGACGGTGCTGCGTTGGCTGTCTCAAAATAAGAACAATATGGAAGTTTTTATCATTACAAAAGCCACCTTTATGAGGAAACAAACACGAGGTGTTGGCAGTGCGATCGGCCGTTGTTGGCCAGGTGCCTGTGGAGTGCAACTGATGTCCTTTTCATAACGAAAGCACGTGTTAATTTTGTAATTTTACGAAAAAAAGAAAAACAACACCTTTGCATGCAGACTGACGCAACTCGCTCGTATGTAACAATGATTGACAGGTTGTAAGAATTGTAGATTCAGAAATTGAACGAACAACGAAACATTCTTGTAGGAATCGGATCTTATTCCATTCTTGTTTCTTTCTGCCCACGGATCTGTACATTCAGCTGTGAATGTGTCCATTTGCTTTGTTTGCAGCTTTGCAGGCTGAAGTTCATGCTTCGCAGGGTAGTGTAGTTTTCATACAACATCAATTTTTGAGCAAGTCAGACTTGAACCACAGCAACTAGTGTTTCTTGACTGAACTAAATTTTGTTTCCAAACTTTATCCTGTGTCCCTGGTGTGTTCTGAACACAAAAGTGTCAGTCTATTTGTACAGCGCTGCATCAAATGCGCAAAAGAAATCCGGCAAACCAAAACGCAACCCACATCCCTCCGGATGACGCAAGACCGTCAGTGCACTTTGGAACTGTCCGGAGAGGAGATTTCATTCCTTCCCAGAAATGTCAGAGTTCAGTGTGACAGCAGTGTGCAAACACCACAAAGTTTTGTTCTCCGCACAGTTTTGCTCAGGACAGCGCCAGTTTTGTCCTTGCATTTTGCAGGTCGCGAGCCCGGACCGGCCCCTGGTCATCATGTTTGACTCCCTCGACCAGCTGTCTCCCTCCCACCACTCGCACAATCTGGTATGCGCCTACTCCGCACGTCCCTGTTCACAGTGGTTCTTGTCAATGTGAACAGGTTTTGGGTTTGGGCATGTGTCTGACCACGATTCGTTCAGTTTCACGGTCAGTGCATTTTCAGCACGAAGCTCCCCACGCTGTTTACCGCCGCATTATTTCTCCATCATGTGAACATCTTGACTTCGCGCAGATTTGTGTAAAAATACTTCCGGCCCTTGTACAGTTCAGTGCACGTGTAATATTGAAAACCACCAAGAAATTGGTGCAGACAAAGGACGTGTTTCCCATTCGAGCCGAAACATTTCGCCGCCCGAAGCGACGTGACGTTCCTGCTGTGCCGTAGGTGTGGCTGCCGCAGCGGCTGCCGCCCAACGTGCGTCTCGTCGTGTCGACGCTGCCCGACGAACACGACCTGCTGTCCACGCTCGAGGGAATCGTCACCGACAAGAACAACTACGTGCAGGTAGAGCGACGCGTGGGGCAGAAGGCTTGAGATGATGTTGGGTGTCACGTTGCACGGTTTTCTGCTGGCTGTGCTTGCAATGAACTCAAGCAATGCAACACAGATTCGCCACGTCTCTCCGCAGGTGTTGCCGCTGGGTCAGCGGCTCAGCGTGAACATCATGCAGGAGTGGCTGCGCGGCGCCAACCGCCGCCTCACCGAGCCGCAGTTCGACGTGGTGCGCGGCGCGCTCTCCATCTGCTCCCTCCCGCTCTACACGCGACTCGTCTTTCAGGAGGTGCGTGCGTGTGTGTGTGCGTGCGCGCGGGTGTATGTGTAAACAAGAATCCATCTTAGCTTGTCTCCTTTGGTTTGAAAAGTCTCACCTGAGCTGCTTGAAATTCGAATCCCGAGTGGATTGTTTCCTTCTGGAGTGCCTGGAGACTCTTGCGATTCTTCACTGTTGGTAACCTTTGTGTGGCTTGTCAGGCGTGCACGTGGAAGAGCTACGACGTGGCGGACAAGACGCGACTGGAGCACACCGTGAAGGGCGTCATCAACAAGCTGTTCGACAAGGTCGAGCACGATCACGGGCACACGTGCGTCGCTTCTTCATTGCTTGAACTTCAGTAAAGACTGAAAACTGCATCATGTGATGCTTCACAGATTGACTGACAAGCACTGATTCCGCAGTAGCGTTGCCTCCGAGCCCTGTGGTCTCAAGACTTTTCCGTTGCCCTGCAGGTTCGTGGTGCACGCGCTGGCGTACCTGACGGCGTCGAAGAACGGGTTGTCAGACGCCGAGCTGGAGGACGTACTGTCGCTGGACGACGTCGTGCTCAACGACGTCTTCATCCACTGGATTCCGAACACCCGGAGGTGCGCGTTCGGCTTTGCGTTGCGTGGACAGTATTTTGGTCAGCGCCACAAATGCGTTTGTCAGAAACGCGTCAGTTGTCCAGATCAGAAAGGCAGAAACATCATCGAATCATTTCAACAGTGCATGTAACGGACAACCCAGCGCGGCTGGACAGAACTTTTGACCGGCAACACACAGTGACCCGATAAAAAAGTTGATTGTCCAAATTTTAGTTGTGTGTTTCCATTCCGTGTTGCCAGGATTCCGCCGGTGCTGTGGCCACGTCTCCACGACGATCTGAGCACGTACATCGTGCAGCGCGAGGCCAACGGGATCCTCGTCTTCTACTGGTATCACCGCCAGTTCATCGCCGTGGCGAAGCGGCGCTACCTCAAGGATCCCGCGCACAACCAGTACATTCACTCGCTGCTCGCTGACTACTTTCTCGGTGAGCAGGACGTGAACGGCGCAAACGAAGTGTCGAAGTTTGCTCTTTTGCGAAGACGTCAAGCGCCTGGTCGGCTCGGACTCCCGTTGATCCTGTTTGCGTGTCTTCATTTTGTGGCTTCCATGTTGATTGCAGGGACGTGGGGCGGGGGCAAGAAGAAGCCTTTCAGCTACTCAGAGAAGCACATGAAGCAGCTCAGACTGAGTTTGGTGCACAGCGAGGCCGACCGCAAGGTGCCGCTGCAGCCGCTCAAATTCGGAAAAGGTGAGTGGAGTAAACTCGTCTTCCCTCGAAGCAACACATCCAAGTGCAAAATTCATGGACTCGCGCATTGAATGTTGACGCGTACGCACTGTTTCGCTCACCGCAGGGCTGGGCTTGAGTCGGCCGGGTCGCGTTCTCTACAACCTGCGCAAACTGAACGAGCTGCCATACCACCTGATCCAGAGCAGCCGGAGCGACGACCTGAAGCGGGTACGCGTCGCTTTTCAGACTTGGGAGCATTGACCCTCCGCTTGAGAAGGCCTTGAGGTCTTGAGCAGAAACCTGTCTTTGTCGAGTTTTGCTTTTGAACGTCCTTGATCTGTTGTCGTGAGGTTTGCCACATCACTCAACAGTTTTGTGTTGGGAAAGCTGATTTTGATGCTGTGGCTGCGTCACCAATTTTGCTTGTTTGTCGCAGGAGGTGTTTTTCAACTACCGCTTCCTGCACACGAAACTGGCGGCCACGTCGCTGCAGGACATCCTGTCTGACTTCCGCACGGCGGCGGAGTGCGGCCTCGGCGACGAGGAGAGTCTGCTGCTCGAGAACACGCTGCGCGTCGGTGAGCTGAACCAAATGACGTGTGTTGGTCAAAAAGCCTTCAAGCGGTTCTGTTCCATCTGGTGTGTTGGCGAGTGCCTCACAACAACACAAGCAGGTTCTGGGCGCCGGGTTCAAACATCTGAGGAAACGAGTGTGCACCAAAAAGCGTGACGTGCAGTGTCGTCATCCTCACGTCACTGCGTCTTTCAGGCGGGAGTTACGTAAACCAGAACCCAGACACGCTGGCGTTCGATCTGCTGGGGCGGCTGCTCGAGTTCTACCCGGTCTACTCGGACCTGCGCCGCCTGCTCAACGAGTGCGACTCGCTGTCCCGCAAACACTCGGCGCTGCTGCCGCTCTTCCAGTGCTACGAGGCGCCGTCGGGCGTGCTGCTCTATATCCTCGAGGACCACACCAAGGTGCGTGTCACGGAGCCTGGTCTTGAGACGGAAGAAACACATATTGATGCTCGAACGCATGTTGAATGGAAACAAACGTACGAGCATCCACAGGGGAGCGGTTTTTGTTTGTTTCTGCCTGCACTTCTCCTGGCAAAGCGCTGTGACCTCCTCCAAGATCGCGCACTTTATTTGAGAAACTTATTCTCTGCAGGTGGTGCTCGACCTGACGTTCAGCCTGTCGAGCAACGAGTTGATCTCGGTATCCAAGGACGGCACGGTGGCCTTCTGGGACCTGAGCAGCGGCGAGCGCAACCGCGTGCTCGACGTGTCGGCGCTCGGCTCGAGCATGCGCACCAAGGTGCTGCAGTCGACCAACGGTCAGTGTCTGTGTGACGTGATGCCCACGTCCTCAATCCATAAACAGTCGATGTAAACAGGTGCTCCACTTTGTGTATTAAACCCCCCCCCCCCCCAAACCATCAATCCTGTCAAATCATTTGTCACTGCACCTCGTTGCCATAAATTGTTGCACAATGTGCCGAAATTGCCTCAATGGCATATGTGCGTGCAAGGAGCGTGTCCTTTTGTTGAGATTGTGCGTTTAGAAACCAGAATGAACACGTCGGTGATCTCTTTCCTCAGTGGCGTTTATCGGCAGGTGTCCCGTGCGTGACTTGATCGATTGCAGTTCTCGTTGATTTCGCAGGTCGGTATCTCATCTGCGACAGCGACGCTATCGGGTCCCCAGCGTTCGTCTTCGACATGAAGACCGGGCAGCTGCTGCACAGGTGCGGCCAGAAGGAGCCGACCATGCGCCGCGCCTTCACCGTCCAGGTCAGAACTGCTGCTCGAAACATAGCTGGGCTCGTCCAGGAACCGTATGTGGTCTGACCGCTGTTGTCAACCAGTCCGCTGGACTCGTGTTGTGGCTGTTTCAGAACCTGATGTGTCGGCAGAAGGACATCATTGACCTGCGCTCCGGCCTCATCATCAAGACGCTCGACGATTTCGTGAGAACCAAACACTATGTGACGGCCGCCATCACGCACAACGAGAGGTTCCTGCTCATCGGGGAGGAAAACGTGCGTCGTGCCGCCGGGCTCGCTCACCCATTCGATTTTTCATTCGCTATCACCCAAAAACGAGTGGCACAACTTGCTTCACTCAGAAAACAGACGTTCAAAATGAATCCTGTGCGATTCGATTTTCTCGACGCAAGTGTTCTGACCTTTCGGTCAGAAGCGTGAAGACGATGTGCAAGTTCAGTTCAACAATGCGCGCAGCGGAATTTCTCCAGCCCGTGACGAAGGTCTGCGGTCGACAGCCGTGCAGATCAAGTCACTTTTGAGTTGTCCTTTCCCGCAGTGCTCCACGATGTACGACATCGACACGACCGAGGTGATGCTCAGCTTCTCGGGCAACTACATCCCGAGCAAGTTCGTCTGTACGAGCGACGACCGCCTCCTGTACGTCGGCTACGCCGTCGATTGCCTCTTCAAGGTGAGAACGCCGCCACCGCGTCGCCCACAGATTGCCCAGTCGCGATGCATCCTGTCACTGAGAAACTCCAAGCTTCCATGTGCAGTGTGGCTGAGATCATTTGTGTTGGAAATCCAGAAGCACAGAAACCAGAGTCATGAGTTGAGTCGAGGAGAGGCTCTGTGGACAAAGTCGTGACAGTCATGTGGTTTTCGTTCTGTTCGCTCGTCAGGTGATCGACATCGACCCGGACAGCGACACGTTCGGACGGAAGCTGTTTGAGTTCGACTACCAGAAAGCGCACCCGGAGGTGAGACGCGTGCACGGTTCTCCGCTGCTGGTTGAGCTGGCGGCGACGTACAATCCTTGGTTGTGGTTAAGTCTTCTCGGTTGTGTGAGGAATAACAAATAGTGACGCCATCGGCTTCTCGGCAGACTCGTCCAAAAGACATCGCTTCAAGCCCCTCAACTTTCATCCAACAAACTGTTCGTCGCTGCTTTCAGGAGGAGTTTCTGGAGGGCATCCACTACGGGCGCGAGCTGGCCGAGATCTCCAAGTGCCACAACAACGAGTCGCTCGTGCTGCTCAACATCAGGCGCGTTCACCTCATCAAGCTCGACCTGAGCAACAAGGTTCGTCGTGCTGCAGGTCGCGTGCTCTCTGGACGGCGCTGTCGGTGCCAGAAAACTGGGTGTGGGAGGAACTGCCTGACCGTACAGTCGCACTGTGCTTTGCTTTGACAGTTTGCTCGTAGTTTTGAGCGAGCTGCCATCTGCAACTGTGAAATCTAGTCCACGTCATTTCTCACACTTCAGTCGTGACTCGGGAACATGTTCGTTTTAGAAATCGACTGTGATGAACACGAAAGCGATCGACGCCAGCAACTCGACGTTCCTGTTCGGCGCGAAGTTCTCGGCGGACGCCGCCTATGTGATCGCGGGCGAGGGCAGGTAAATCGTGCTCGGCGCGCTGCCAAAACTACATCTCCGTAGCAACAGAACAAGACTGTAGGCGTGGTTCAGAGGCCTAGTCGGACAATGGGCGTCTCATCTTTGGTTATCAGCGATGAGAGCATCTAGCTGAGAGTCGGGGCCTACATGAAAAAAAGAACAAAACAAGCAAAACTCGTCGATTCCCATTTGAAGAAATCATTGGAACGTGCGTTTGTGAGAGCAGACGCTGTGCACCACACAACACAACAGTGCGTCCTCACCGGAAGAGGTCAACACTGTTGAATAGTGGTGTGTACCTCACATGTTCAACTGTGAATGACGTCTGCGTGCGCAGGTATCTGCACGTGTGGGAGGCGGAGTCCGGGGCGCACATCTCGTCCATCATGATCCACTCCGTCTACAAGTTCCCATTCGCCGTGTCGCGCACGCGCAACCTGGTGGCAACCGGCTCCAATATCCACACCGCCATCAAGGTACGCTTTCGGTGTTGTGCCTCCAGCCGGGGCGTCGCGACGCAGGCGTCCCCTCGTGAACTTGGCGCTTGAAATCATTGTGGGTGAAGAATGTAAATTCGTAACCTCTGCGAAGAACTCACTGGTTTACCTCTGAACTTGAAAGCCAATCTCTCGACGAAGGCCTGCAAACTGAGCTTTGACTTCTTGCGCCAAGTAATTGACTCAAATATCAGGTCATATCGGACTGAGCCTTCTTGTCCACATTGTTGTGATCTGTGTGTTTTCTGCGCAGGTGTGGGACCTGGACCGGCTGCACCTGGCGAAGCAGAAGCCTCCACTGGCGATCTACGAGAACCCGGTGGACACTGTGTCGGTGGCTCCAGACTGCAGGCTGATCTACGTCAAAAAGTACTACTCGCTCAGCAGCGTCAGAGGTCAGTTTTCATTGCGCGGGCTGGATTCGTGAAACAAGAACTTACTCGTGCTGAACCACTGCGTAAGAGCAGTGGAACTACCCAAGGACATTGCAGTGCAAGCAGTCGAACACACCGTATCCACCCATGTATATGATGTCCCTTTCTGTCCCAAGACGGAGCGCCAAAAGTTCGGGTGCGTCTTGTACATGGGTACAAGATTACTGTAATTTTAATGGGATCTGTTACCAGAATATCAAGGCAAAAGTCGGGGTGCACTTTGCTTGGGTGCGACTTGTACGCGGGTGAATACGGTAGCTTGCATGTCTGCCTGGTGCGACGGGAATTTTGCATCTCCGTCATGTGAACGCCCTCTGTCGGAAGAATTTTGTTGCTTTGCCTTGAAGCACTGGTGATGGTCATCATTGTTCTCGATCTGTTTGGCAGGATACAAGTTCCTGGACAGCTTCGGGATCGACGTGTGGAACTTGAGCACAGGGACGTGTCAGTGCTACCTGCCGTTCGGCCAGTACGGACAGCTGCTGCAGATGGAGGTTCGTGCACACACACAGACACACACACACGCACGCACTGTGTTGCTTCAAACAAACAAGCTCGTGATGTGTGGTCTGACGGAACCGTGATTGTTGCGGGTCCATATTTGTGTATTTTGCGAAGAGTTCTTCTGTTGGTGCTTTTGACATTGACCCTCGGTACCTCAGGTGTCTCGCTGCGGGCAGTACGTTTGCCTCCTGATCAACAGTCGCGACGACACGTACGTCGCCGTTATCGACAACTCGCAGCGCCGCATCGTCGCCATGTTCAGTCACTCGGGGTGTGAGGGCTTCGTGTTGAGCCACGACCGCGAGTTCCTCGTCACGTACTCGCAGATCGAGTGAGTCTGACTCTTCAGTTTGTGCGATTTCTGCTTCATGTGGAAAGTATATGCCCAACAGACGCCAGTGCCCAACAAATACCCGTTTGCGTTGAAGAGAACAGGTTGTCGAATGATTCAACTGTCATCCACGCGACTGACTGACCTTCTGCGCCTGTTGCAGACCAGGAAAGCTGGAGATGAGTCTCTGGGACATCGCGACGGGCGACAAAATCACATGCATGGACTGCCTCTACCCGCCCATCTTCACACTTGACAACAAGAACATGGTCTTTCTTCAGGAGGACCGTATTCTGTGCATCTTCAGGTTGGTAGACCCCGGGCGACCTCGAGATTCCGCGTCACAAACATTGACCACTGAAATGAGATGAAAGTGCATTGGATTGTTATTGGCAGGCGACAGCTGTGAACGCATCGAGAGGACTGTGGGTATGAATCCGGAAGTTTCATTTCGCCTTATCGTTCGTTGCAGCCTGTCGAATCTGACCCTGACGCAGCAGTTGGTGCCCAATTCGTGCCGTCTGCAGGACGTGCCGGTGCATAGCAACGTGGTCGCCTTGACGACGGGCCCGGTCACGGCCGAGTCGGAGCTGGACGAGTTCGAGTTTGGGGACGATTCCACGACCCTGACGTCCGTGGAGCAGTCGCGCGCAACCGACGTCGTGCTGTGGAACTACCACACACAGCGCGTGGTTCGTGCCGTTTCCTGTTTCGTTGGGACAACAGGGGAGAGTCCAGGATCTGGTCTTGGGCGATCCCCGAGGGTGGGGCGATTTCAGGTTTGCGGAAAAGAGGTGTCGGGGGTGATGGGGTGGGCGCCGCTGGATTCGCCCCCTGAACCAAAGCTTTCGTGGAGCTTGCACGAACCAGTCTCAGTTGCGATGACACACGGGACACAGAAACAGCTGGGAGAAGTGAACACAAGACACAGTCGGTGTACAAGGCTTGGGCCTGTTTGAAACAGAATTATCTTTTTGTCCAGGTGGTGACACTCACCGGAGTCGGAGAAACAGGACTGCTGGACGTATCCAAAGATGGCCGCTACGGGATCGACGGAAATTTGCAGGTGAACTTTTTCCCGTTCGGGTCTGCTCGTGTGAGCAAGTTGCAAGAGGCAGAAGTCAGTCAGCGTTGTACACAAAGCAGAGCAAAAATATTGCTTGTTGGCAAAATGGTCTGTCGAACAAAAGAAAAACTACTTCCGGCTTTCCGATTCACTCGTTGTTGTATTTTACTCACCCATTGCTTGCCAGCACTTGGCGAGCAGACAAATCATTGCGAAGTCGTGGATTGGTGTCGCGCGAAGACGGAACGTTGAGTCCTGTTTTTCGTCTTCCCACTTCTTGGGTGAAGTACACTTGCGGTTGGAGAAACCCAAATGCAGAAGGTTCCTTCGTGTAGCTTGATCTTTTTCCCTGACAGGTGTACGACTTGAGTACGGGGTGTCGGGTGATGAGTGTGAGCGGGGAGCACGTGGGGGAGCGCGCGGGCGACTCGGCAGCACGTGGGGACTCGCCGTCGCCCGGGCTCGAGCTCTGCTCCTGCGTCAAACTGACGCACGACGGGAAATACGCCATCTGGGTCGATGTGAGTGTCTCGCAGCTGTGAATTCGGTCTCATGTTGCGTAAAAATCCTTCTTTGGGACGCATTGGTTTGAATCAGAAAAACAGTTTGTACAAAATTCAGTGAGAGAACACTTGTGTGGAGCATTGCACAAATGTCCTGAAGCCTCTGACAATTTCCAACTTGTGTTCAATAACTTTTGCAGGAGTTGACGCTGAAGGTGTGTCGCTTGGAAGACGGTCGCATCATTGCCAACACCAGCACTCACGAGGAGGTCTGTACGTTTCGGGGAAGTTCTCAAGATCTCTTTCTGTCATCCATGGCATTCCTATATTTGGCTTCAGGCAGAAAAGAACAAAACAAAACGCAACACGTCATTCAGGTGACGAGTGTGCAGCTGCTGGAGTTCGGTTACCTGATCGTGATTGGGCGCGAGGACGGACACGTGATCACAATGAAGCTCATGGACCCGGCCGTCATTGGCTACGACGTTCCGACCGACGCCACCATTTCTGACCGTCAGAACTGGGTGAGCTGAACACCATCGAATGTGGAGATCAATTCATTGCAGGCCGTCTGTAGCAAAAGTTGGACATGTTTGGAATGATATCCGCAGATTTCGTCTGTACAACTGACGAAGTCTCCCCGTCCTGTGGTGTTGCAGGTGCTGAACACGCCCCTGTGTCGCATGGAGGAGGTGCAGCGAATCCACGAGCTCTACAGACCTCTGCCCACCCAGCGCACGGACGACCAGCTCCCCACTGTGAGTTTGCTCAGTGCACACCGAAGTTCCGACTTTTCCTATTCTTTCCTTGATGTCAACCACCTTTTTCAATGGTGTCTGGCGCGTTCGCCACCCTGTCCGGGTCACACAAGTTGTTATGGTATCGCTGTGTTCGTTGATTGGCTGCAGGTGGAGCTGGAGGTGCAGGAGACGCTGAAGCAGAAGGCGCGCGTGCCTCACGCCGTCATCCACACGCGCCGCAGCCTCGCCACGCTCGACGACGCGGAGAGGTGCGTCACGAGAGGCAACCGAGCTGCTGCAGGCCGTCATCGATTTAGTTTTTCCTTCATTGGGCACAAGGCCGTAAATCCCTTTCTCTCGTGCGCGGCTCTCATTGTCCTGTTGAGACAGCGAATTTCGCGGCGGCCTTGTCACACGCACTCGAAGGAAACACTTGGTCCGAAATGGCGATTTTTCCAATTGATTGGGCTTCACACATCTACAGAGCTGCGTTGTTGCGGGGTGATTCGGTGGTGGCGTCGTCGTGCACGGGGTGCGGCGTCGACGCGGTGGGGCGGAGTCGCTCGCACGAACCGGTGCTGCGCACGGCGTCCATCCCACCGCCGCTGTCTCCGCACGGATCGCTCAAGGGCAGCCGCACCCTGTCCGAGCCGCGTGGCTCCATCACAGAACTCTTCAGCCCCTCCAAGGTACGTGAGCTTCGTACGTTGAAAAGTGGTGCCAAGGAGGACTTTTTCAGACCAAAGGTTCGTCATCGTCTTTCGTACGTCTGCAAGTTTCCTTCTTCTCGGGCGCATGACTCGGTGTCTGGGGTTCCCAACGTATCATCTGTTATTTGCTCAAGCGGATGGAAAATTGAGGTGCTCAGGTGATCTGGGTTTCAACTGCAACAAAGCAAATACGCACTTGAGATTCAAAGGATCTTTGCTTCGTGAACACCCCCCTCCGACCCACTGAGAATTTGCACTTCACTTCTTGACGCAGGTTATCCGCTCGACGAGCAGTATTTTCTCTGCGTTTGCGGAGTTCGCGCACGCGCACCACGCGCCTCAGAACCCGGACAGCGACGCGTCCTGACATAAGGCGCCGCGGGGCGAGCTGTGTTCGGGGCTGCGCCGCACCGCCTCCGCGAGACGATGATCCGAGCCGCGCCGCCGCCGGAGACGCGCGATCGGCGGGTGGGACTCTCCATGCACGTGCCACATGCCATGATTTCCGAGCCGTACCTCACATCACTGGGGACACAACCACATATTCAGGTCAGCGAGATCCTGTGTGAGTTAGTCGGTCGCTGAGCACCGGTGGTTCACACCAGCACAACAAAACCCAACAACAGATGAAGAGGTGGTGCCTTGGCTCGCAACAGAGAGACCCGCGGAAAACAGTCGGAGTCCACGCGAAACAGAAGCAGCTTGACTGTTCGCGAAAGGAGAAAGGGCTGGTTTTGAAGCAAACTGAAAGGGAACCAGTTCAGATGTGTTTCTCAAGTTCAGCTGGGTAAAGACAATCAGAGTCCAGCAGTCCTGGCTGGATAACCTGGAAAAGCACCAGTGATCGGTGCGTGATCTTTATGTTTTGTCCTGGTGAAGTTTCGGGGGTTGTGGCTCAATTGCCATCAAGGTCTTAGTTTCTTTGAAGAGGACTTTCTTGACGCTTGATATCAAACAATTCTGCCAAGCTTTGCTTCCTCAGTGACCTCAAGATGTGAAAGAAGTGGCAGTTGTTTGAAATGCTTTCACTTTTCCCGTAATGTGCTGTTTGTTTTCCCACTGTGTTTCATCTTCCCCAAACTGCACCACCTGTTTACAACAAAATATTAAAAAATTCATGGAAACACAAGGTACTTTGGTCGTCGTGTTGAACCTTGAAAAAATGCAAAAACAATGGACACTTTTCAGTAGAGCGCAAAATCAAACGTGAAAGCTGCTTTTGTGAAAGCAAACTGCATTTCCTTTTCAGCAGACAGTCTGAAATGGACCATGTGTGCAATATGGTGCTCTCCTTGTGGTCAAGTCTTTTCTCACGCCCAGTGTTTCCGTTGCGATCCTTCTTGTCAGTTCTTATCATGTTGTGGGTGAGTCCGCATTTGTTACAGCTGTATGTGATTCCTGTCACTTGTCCAAAATGTTCTGTCAAGTCAGGCAATCGTGTTTCTTTCTCAAAGAAAACTTGACTTGTCCAGTGAGTACTTTATGGAAGAATCTGCTGTGATGTTGTGATTTTTCTTCCCTCCGTTCGTATGTTGCTGCTGTGAACTTGTCTTTCATCCCAGTTGATGCGCTGCCAGGGAAAAGTCAACTGGCGCAATATGATGAGTGATGGCTGTAAATTTGTGAAGCCAGTGCTCAGGAAAGTTGTCGTGTCCAGGGTGCACGAACTCCTTCAGTCTTAATGCTTCGGAATCACTTTCACTCTGAAAGAATTCGGGTGCATGTGCAAACTACTGCAAAGTCATTTTCATCCATTTTAGAAGTCACGTGAATGTTGAATTGTATGTTGTTTGTTGCCCACGTTTCTTGTTCCATGTTTCTACACCGGAAAGCGAAGCTGTGATACATTGCCTTTGTTGACTCGTTCGTGTCTGTTGTTTTTGTGGCTGAGCTGAATTTTGGACTGTTTCTTGAGACGTCCACTGCAAGAGACAAACTGCAAATTTACGCAGCAGGCCACTATAATGCTGTCAAAAAAAATGTTTTGCTGTTGCCTTATTGCTTCTGTGTGGAAAGCGATTTATTCGATGAAATTATGCAAACGACTCGAAGCAGAAGACGACGTGTCTTTGTACCTTCTGGTGGATCCAGGACCACTCGCAAATCCCGATGAAAAGAATCGTCTCGCAGGGGCCGATCCAAGTGAGGGCCAAGTGAGGAGGGCCTGGGACCTGCTTCCCCGTGACCACCGAAAAATTTAGTCCCCTGCTTTCGCACCGCAGGCACATTCTTCCTTCCTGCAGCAAAGGGTCCCCACCCATTCGTCCCGGTGTTTGTGATGTCCATTTTCTTGGGACCATTCTTCTGGTCATGGCCATTCTTCTGGACATGAAAGGAAGCTCAGCAGCACAACCTTTGTTGGAAACATTGGATGGAACTTGAGATATAAATTTTGCTGTACATCAGACCGCCTGTATGTTCTGAAAATCATCAGGGGCTTGGGTAAAGTTTTTATTTGGGTCACACTTCATCAGTTGATTGCAACAGTCGAAGAAAGAATCGCGGTCTTGAACACATTTGTGATCTCGTTTCGTGTGGTTTGCGTCAACGCGTTCGATTTGCAAACAAAACATGTTTGGCTTACAACCCAATCCTGGATCCACGGGAGAATCGAAGCCAATTTTCACTCTTGGTGGACCCAGTAGAACCATTTACATTTTGCTGTGTGTGTTTTGACATCTTTTCAATATTTAGAAAATCTAGTCAGCGTTGTTTGAATCCCACAGACCACACCGATTTCGATGTTCCTTCGAAAGGATAATGACACAGTGCAAGAGAAAATCAAAGGGAATGAATGCGTAGGTCCTCGCCATTCTGTTCTGTGTGAGATTGTATTTTTTCCAAACCTGAGAAGCCAAGAGAACCAGGGTCAGTGCATGGACCAAGGTTCCCTTGGATGCAGCAGGTTGAGGTGAAAATGTCCTGTACACCAGGGGCCCTTGCCAAGATCACAAGAGATGAACCCGGTCCCCTTGCCCTTTGGCAAAGGTCTTCATCAGTGAATTCGATCAGGACATTTTGTCAAGGTCATGTCATGCAGAGAGAGGTCCCTTGGATCTTTCTCCTCCACCGGGGCATGACAAAGTGAGGTGATAATTTTGTGTGCTGGTCTCATATGATATCAGATGACCCAACCCATATCCACGCGTACCTCTCCCTATCGTTGACGCAATTTGGCGCCCCCTCCCCCGCTTCTCCCCACCCCCTGCTTCACCTCAGCTAGTCCCTGACATGATTCCCCGTTTCAGGAACAGTGTCGAAAGTCAACAAACAACAAAAAGAACACGATGATTGAATGTGAGAGAAAGCGTCCCTGGTGCAATTTTTGTCTGGAAATTGATCAAACTTGGTCAGAGCCGAAGTCAATCACTTTGGTGCGTTCAAGCATGCAGTTTCCGAGACGGAGACGGACTTTCCTCTTTCTGTCGAAACTCCCGAGCTAGACCAACTCGTGTGTCTGCCAAAGCTAGGAAATAGAACCACTCCATTTTTACGTCCATTTGTATTCAAGTTGTAATGCTGTTTACATTGAAAAATCTAGGTGGTTGTTTTGTTATTGAAATAAATTTTAACAATTTCAACTTGTGATGAAAATTGTTGTGGAAATTGAATGAGATTATTTTTGTGAAACGTGGTGGGGGAGATTGTTGTGTCAAAGAACGTTGAGGAACGTTTCACGGGATTGTCAAGAGGAACTCTCAAAGCGACAGGACAGGTGTGCGTGTCTGTCCACGTGTTGAGATACTGTCACAGACTGTCCACAATACATCCAGAGCATCAATAGGAGGGTTTTTTTTCCCCAGGTACGCGATTAATTACAAGGGGAAAGTCTTCATTACTGCTTTGTGGCTTTGGCTTCAACCCCGCCTCTCGCCCCCAGAGGAAATACCCCCTGCATTGGGGGGCTGGCTTTCAGAGGAACGAGGAGAGAAGATGCCCTCTCCTTCCATTCTTCTCCGGCTGTTCTTCAAACTGTTTGTAGAATCGTACGAGAACTAAATCCTCTGATCTTGCCGACAGTCAAATAAGGAATTTGCACAATGAAAACACACAAAAGATCTACTCGGTTTTGTGCGGCAACCTGTCCTGTGGTGTCCCTTGTGAAAAATGAGGGCGATTTGAGAGTTGCTGATGACATCAAAATACCACCCTTGTCGAAGAACATCGCCTCAACCTGCAGTTAATCGAGCGATGACACCGAAGTTTTCACTGGGTAAGATTTCCTCAAGTTTTCACCCCGTAATGGCGTATGAAGTTGCCCTCCCAGAGAACCGCCTTTGAAGATTGTACCTTGAAAGAGTAGGGTTTGAAAAAGTACTTACAGGTCTTTAGTATCACTGGTTTTGAAAGCACGGACTGCAACTTTTCAGTTTTGTCGATTCCCCCATTCTTTTGTTTGCATGAAATTTTGAGACAAGAGTTGAGCTTGAACATTTTTTCTTGATTTTCTCAGCAACTGCTGAAAAGCGAAGTGGATTTTTGAGCGCAACGATCAGAGCGTGCTTGTTGCATGCAACTGAACAAGTCTGCATGGGTTGCAAACAACACGCCAAACATGGTGAACTCTTTTGGGAAAGGTCAGAAGTGATTCCCTCTTCACCTGTGGGCATATTTGACAAAAGTTCGTTTTCCATGAAAGTTTGTCCATGGAGGGAGGGGAAAGGATCCAGGATTGTTTTTCTTTCTCTCTGATATGCTGACAAAGGAATTTTTTGTTTCTGGCGACTACTTGCAAATGAAAAAGTTCCTGGACACTTCCTCCAGATAGAATTTTCTTCCAAAAAAAAACATCACAACACACGACCGGTGTTTTGAACGAGCCGAGCGCTTGTGCGCTTTGTGATCATCTGGTTGTTAGAACACATTGACCACCAGAATCAGCAACATTTCTGACTGAATGAACAGCAGAAACTGATAATCTATGAAATGGTCAGTCTCAAAAAATGTCACGATCTTCAGGAAACAGGAAAATATGAAAAAACAGGTGAGTGTTTCAACAAAACAAGGAGAAAAATCCCATGCAAAACTGCCAATTTGAACCTCCAAAACCCTCCAAGAAAATTTTGGACTCAAAACTTGAAACAAAAGGGTCCATCCAACTTTGTCCTCAACAAACCAAGCTGTGGAAAAGCTGGATTCTGACAAGGAATGAAAATGTTCAGACGAACTTCGGACAAACCTCTCGGGCGTTTTCAACATGTGGATTGCAGATCTTTGTGACTGTGAATCAATTGTGTTTTCACAGTGCCTCGTGTTGAGATAGCGAACGTGTTAAATCCGCCCAGGCCCTCCCGTGTCAACAAGGCGGAACTTTGAAGTTGCTTCACAGGGAGGGCATGTAACGCAGACGATATCGAGACGTTGTTTGCCAAGAAGAGGAGGGTTGGGAGAAAATGCCCCCAGGTTACGGGCTCTGGGGGAGAGGGCAGATTCTGATGGCGCGCACCGCAGATCGTGCAATTTGCAGCCCACGCTTTACAGGGCGAATCACTGCACAGACTTCCAGACGTTTGAACATTTTATGGCAAATGGTTGGTTTTCAGCTTGCAAGCGCGAGCGGCTCTGTGCCGTATATCCAAACGGGATTTGAGTCCATGAGATGGAGCAATGCCTGCCCGCTTCATGTTGCTGTCACCCAGAGCCCCGTTGACATCCGGACAGGAAAAATTCTACGAAAATAAGGGGTTGAGCTGTCCCAACCCAAACACACCAAACACAGATTAAAAGTGATCTGCAAAACAAGTATGTGCATCGATGCAGAGGCAGTTGCAGTGGAGTGCAGCGGTATTTTGGAGGAATACTTGCTTTTTGATGAGATACATTCGTGGTTTGGTCTTTGTCCGAATCAACTGCCGTTGGTTGTGATTTGGGGCCAGCCCGGACCATAACTGCTGAGCTGAGTACACTACATTGGAAATCCGTGATATACACCCAGTGAATAAACCTGTCGGCGAATATCAAAGGGAAATCTAAGAGCTTCCCGCTGCGAGCTCCTGATGCAGGTAACCCGACACAGCCACTTTTGTGTGTGTGTGCTGGGCACACAGTCAGGTCCTTGGGGCAAGAGAAGCCAGGGACCACCACCCGCGCACCAGAGCGAGCAAGACAAACCAGAAACCAAACTCTCAGACCAGTTTGATCTCAAGACAGAGCAAAAAGATAGCAAAATGTATAAAATGTAGAAACAAAAGAGCAACACGACGCTCTCCTCTGGGGAAAAAACCAGAATTCTGCCAGACAAGCAAGCCAACCAGGCACATACGCACGGACACACGCACACGACCAGCTCTCAGACCTCGATGAAGGCTGCACGCGAACATGCATCTTGTTCCGCGGCAAGCATAAGTTTGTGTATCATGGTCCGTATCGGATTCTCGCCTCAAAGATGAAAGCCAGCGTCATGAGCGTGCGCCCCGAGAGACTCTCCTTCCGCTCCCCACGCTTTGTGCAAATCGGTTTGAAATTTCTCCGGGTGGACTTCGTTCGCTCGACACAAACGTCCACTGGTCATACTTCAAAAGTTCGAACAAAAAACACAATTACGTTTCCTTGTAGTGTTTCAATCTGCCCCAGTTCACAGTCTTGCAAAGCTCGTGGTTCTCACAACAACAAAGGAAAGTTTGAACTTCAAAACATTTTATTCATTTTTGAAAAAGTACAAAAAACGGCAATCAAAAGCTTCGATTCTTTCAGCACGCAACAAAGCAGGTGAATAAATTTTTGCTCTGCGTTCTCAGTTGCAGCTGCATTTTCCACTTTCTCATCTTGAAGACAGACGTACGGGTCATTCCACATCAAAGTAGGAAATGTTTCACTGAACCCCAAAATATGTCAAAATTTTCCACGCGACTCCAGTTTTTATTCTGCACTAAAGAACCCAAAAAGTTTCGATCTTTTCTTTTCTTTTTTTCAACTGTGTCGAATTTTCCTCGATTTTATACTTTTTCGGTGAAACTGGTGATATTTTTGCACATTCAGCTTGCTGAATCTTCATTGTTGTGATCGAACCTCTTCAATTTTCACTCAAACAATTTTCACACAAAACTTCCACTGAGAAATTCCTTCCATTGGCGCTTTTGTACCACGGGTGTACGAGCACACAGAGATCTGTTTCAAGCCACAACACAATTTTGACACTTGTAAACGAATAATCTCACTCGATAACAGGAAAAAAAACCAAAACAGCGTGTTTGTGAATGAATCCTCAAATGTCCACGTCAATGTCTTCGTCATCCGAATCTTCCGATTCTACGTCAAAATTGTTGTTCAGATCCACAGATTGGGCATCGCAGTCACCGAACGACGAGGAGCTCGCTGCAGAGTCGGGACTCGGAAGCGACTTTCCGGAGCTCTGATCCGGACGCTTGCTCTCGTGGGTCTTCAAGTGTTTCGCTAGATGATCGGAGCGCATGAATCTCTTGTTGCATTCCTTGCATTGAAATCGCTTTTCTCCAGTGTGAGTCCGCAAATGCCGCTGCAGTTCATCAGATCGGGTGAAACTTTTGCCGCAAAAGAGCCAGTTGCACACAAAGGGCCTTTCCCCCGAATGCCACCTCAAATGCGCCTTCAGGTGCGACGTTTTGCCGTACACCTTGCCGCACCCAGGGATGTGGCAAATGTGCTGCTTGCGCTTCGCGGGGGTGCCCGAGTTTGCGGAGTTCTGGCAGTTGGGACAGCGGCAGCGTCTACATCTCCGCGCCGTGGCGATGGTGGGCGGTTTGACTCCCGCCATCAGAGCTCGATACTGCGCGTCCACCAGGCCCGCCGGTGTGTGACCCAGCACCAGCCCGGGCGGGACGCCCACCGAACCTGGCAGTGCTGGCGCTTTCTGCACCGACCACCACGGAGCTTCGGCCTCCACGCCCGGCGGCGGAGACAGTTGCTTGGGCATGTGGCACGTGCCTTGAAGCAGAGGTTTGGAGGAACCCACGATACAGGGAGAAACTTGAGGTAGGCCGACTGATGTGGGAGAAAAGCTCGAGTGCTGTGGCAGGTGATTCGCAAGTTGATGGAGCTCGTGACTTTGGGCAACGTGAACGTGCAGTTCGTGCTGCTGCTGAGCTTGTGCCTTTTGCAGTTGCAGTTCGCGTTGCCTTTGAATTTCAATGTCGTGTCTTTTGGTCAGGAACGCCATTCGTAGCTCCAGTTCTTGCTTGGCCACTTCAGTCTTGAGCTGCACTTCGCGTTGCCGGTGCACCAGTTCGGCTCGTTGCTGCATTTCTTGTTGCTGGAGAACCGCCACTTTCAGCTGCATCTCCTGTTGATGTTGTACAGCAGCAGCAGCAACATTGTGTTGCAGCTCAATCTGTCGTTGCTGCAAAATTTTGCTTTGCTCCAATTCACGTTGCGCTGAAACGGCTTGCAGTTTCTGCTGCACCATTCGAGCGTTTTGCAAATGTGGTTCCATTGCGGGGCATGGTGGTGTTCGACCGCTTACAGGCGCGAGCGAGTTCATCATGTGTGGCGGCGTTTGCGCAGGACAGGCAGTGGCGGCGTTGTGAGGCACGACGGGACAGGCGACGCCGAGGGGAGTCAGCGGCGCGGTGGCGTTCGGTGGGAACCTCGGGCATGGCGGCGGCGGCTGCGTCAGCAGGGCTCTGCCAACAAGCTCTGATCCTTCGTGCGATGGCAAGAGAGTGTTCTGCAAGGAGAAAATATGAAAGCTGAATGGCGGTCATTTTGAAGGAGTTTCCATCTCAATACGGCTGCAGGATCCGTTCTGCAGGCCGCGCAAACAAGGCCCTCTATACGGTTTCCAATTCTGGATGAGCCTTGGACTCGTGCCTCTTCTTGCAAAAGTGACTGGTGACACTGGAATTTTGGGTGCACACTGTATGTGGCTTGGTCTTCCAGTCGCAAAATTCTTCCAGAAACAACTTCAGAACAACTAGCTCGCAGAAGTTCAACTTGAATGACTGGATTCCCCACATCAAAGAGTGTTGAAGTTTCGGCTGGTTTGGAACCAACATCCTGTTGCACCGCTTCTTCTGCGACCACGACGTTCCGAAACATTGCAATCTCAACATGGTAACAAATGGTTCAAAGTGTCTTCTCGTGCGTCAGTGCGTTGCCACACCGTTGACATGTGACAAACTTGAAATTTGTCCAGACAGTTCACTTTCACAACACATTCACGCAAACGAATTTTTGCCTTCCTTACCGCTTCTTCACCTCCCTTCGGAAGACTGGTCTTCTACCTTGCAATTTTCCTCGTGTGTGGGACGCTCTGTTTGTACGAAGGCTTTACGAGTTTAGATCAAAGACTTGGAAATGTGGTGAGAGCAGATTTTCTCTTTTCAAGATTGAAAAATAATAAAGCATCAAGTCGGCCCAAGTTTTTACGAAAGAAATGTTCTTCAGCGGCTTTCCTTTCATCTCTGACTTTTTATTTTGCTTCTTATATTTTTCCAGTTAGCCCCTAACTCTGTGTGATTTAGGAGGCCGTTTGGCCTTTGCTGAAACTCGATACGACTTCTATCCCCTTTGTGATACGCACAGTTGAAATGCGCCGATTGGGTGAGACATATTCGGCGTGGTTCTGCCGACACGAGTCCAGACCTGACGTTTCAACTCTGAGCATGAACATACCGGTAAATCTCTGATTCTGCCCACGCAAATCCCGAACCAAGATGTGTGTGCGTCTTGCCAAACGGGGAAGAAAACGAATGTCACAAAATAGTGAAACAGAAAACAAATTCGTCGAAGATGTTGGTGTTGTCTCCCCTTGCAGTTCGTACCCAAAACGACGTCAGAAATTACCATCCCAAAATGACAGATTTTTATCTTGTGATGTACTTACATTTCATCAGTTGCTAACGCGTACACAAGCTCTTCGTGTTTACTATCCAAGCGGCAATTCCTTTGAACTTGGAAGGATCAAAGACGCCGCGAGTAAACCGAACGACCATGGGTAAACAACTCCGCGGATATTTTTTGAGAAGGGGGCAACAGCGATGTTTTTTCAAGCCGCCCTCTATCCCTGTGCTCCCGCCCGCCTCTTGCCTACTCCGCCTCGAAAGCACAAAAAGGTGCCGAGACGAAACAGAATTTGTGCTTTGGCATTTTGCAAATGGAGATGACATTCGCTTTCTTTGCTGCATCAAACTTGTAACACGTTGAAAACTTGCAAACGTTAGGCAACTCGCACTTTTAAAATTCACTGGAAGACGACAAACCTCCGACTTCATATTGTAGAACTGTACGACAAACACGTCTTTATGGCTTGTAATTCCGAAGCAACAGCTGGAAACTATAAAGGGTGTGGTGTTTGGATAAAGTGTTTAATTATCGAGTGATGTGTCCCGCCCTTTTCCTGTGGTTGGTAATTGCTTACAATACCACCCAGTGGAGCGCACCGGGGGCCGACTGCTCGGGAGGGGCAGATCAAAGGCGGGAGCAGCCTGGGGGAGGAGGGCGGTGATTAGCCCCGGCCTGCGTGGGGTCGCGCCCCGCTCCTCCTTCACCTCCAGTCGTACGCTTCACAATAGGACTCACGGGGATCGTTGGTAGACTCTCAGACTGCGAGACAACCAAGAAAAGGACGAAAGAATCCTTTTTGCGATCCAGTTTTTGGTGAGCTCACTCAAAATTGCACAATGAAAACTGGACAAATGTCTTCATTCTGAATGGTTGAAACAGCTAGAACCGAGGAACAGAATATCTATGTCAAATGAAGTGTGTAGTCCTGCTAACTGACACGAAGGTGTTTGATGTGACAAGATGCCACACCTGATGAAAATCAACGAGCAAAGATCTCGAAGATTGGCTGAGGGAATGAATCAAGATTCTTCAGCAAAGTGAGCAGCACATGCCAAGCAACTTTGTTCAGCTGGTCTCAGGTGACTTTTCAACGTTTGCATTTCGAAGAACGTGACCAGATACCAGCGTATTGTCATTATCTGAAACTTAAAAATCTTTCACTGCACGGTTGTCTCAGAAATGTGCACAAACCTATCTGCACGAATTCTTGAACGAAAAAGTGGCATTTTTCACCTCGGAGAAGTGAAAAAAGATACTCGAAATACACTGTTCAGCATACAGAATTTAAATCGGAGGTGCAAAATTGAAGTTATAGTTTCGCTTCGTTTCATATTTATGGTTTCTTTTACAGAACTTTTTGGTGACACGCACGTGGCAGCCCACACTTCATCTGGCAAGTTCCAAATTTTCCGACGGTGTGCAAACCCGCTGCGGTACATGCTCAACTCTTTTCAAGTACTTACATTCAAGAAGTGTCCAGTGTGGAGATCCATCCTGTTAGAACTCGCAGCCGTCCAAAAACTTCAGCAATGTCACCCGAACTGAACACCCTGACTGCCTGCTCAAGGCCCAGGTTCTGATGTGCTCTCCAGGAGTGTTGTTCAGAATGAATGGCAATGGGAATTAGGGAGGGGTAGCTGCCACGGAACTGTGTGATGTGCGCCTCCCGCAGATACTCTACACCAGGCCACATTCCTTTGAAGTTGTTTCCCACCAATCGCAGTGGCTCCTCCTCGACCTCTTTGAAGTTGCCGAACCAATTGACATTTTGCATCAGAAATAGAACCAACAGTACATAGTACAACAGTACAAACACTGCACCGGCCGGGCACGCATCAAGGATTTGAGAGGGGAGCGCCCGGTGGCGGATCAGCTTCAAAGAGTTTTGACATGTGTCACAAAAGTCCAGGATGCGTACATTTTCCCGTCACCCTCAGGATCCTCCTGTAGTGTGCACATGTGCGTGGAAAGGTGGAATTACGAGTGAGCAAAGTGATGTTGGACAGAGAGCCTGTTTTATCCACACTGATATTGGAGTCTTAAGTCTGTGGACATGCAAAAAGTTTTCAACCCTCCCCACCTTGAAAATTCATATTTTGGCACAATTTGTGGAAATATTCCTTGTGTGTGTGTGTGTGTGTGTGTGTGTGTGTGTGAAGGGGGGAGTAATGCGGGGTTGTTCCAATACGAAGCTCTTTCTGTTTCGGGGTTTGATCATTGTAGACGTGATGCTCTAAATTTTTCGCATCATCGAACGACACCCACGGGTGTGTTCGATATGGTTTCCTTATTATGCCGAGTCGCCTTACATTATCCGAATCTCTTTATTGTTCATCGATTCATCGACTAATCAGGTTCATGTTGCTGCTTTACGCTTTCCGCAAACAGAGTTGTGATGTCTGTCACCGAGAAGAAATGTCACAATTATTGATTTACGTGACATCATGATCCGAGACG
>JAAUXT010094416.1_pt1 | contig 25267 bp, 22 predicted proteins | sample 7278171 | NCBI WGS metagenome assembly JAAUXT01 (sample SAMN14350112, study PRJNA611818) | marine sediment metagenome | isolation source: surface marine sediment (1.8m) | place: French Polynesia: Moorea | collected 2018-08
ACCCCTTCACAGCCCACCCCTTCACACCCCACCCCTTCACACCCCACCCCTTCCTGCGCAGGAGCACCTGGATCCCTGAAACATGTAACCAGATATAGGCTCCACCCCCACCCACAGCACCAGACCCCAGCTCTGCCCCCGCCCACAGCACCAGACCCCGGGATCCGCCCCCGCCCACAGCACCAGACCCCGCCCACAGCACCAGACCCCGCCCACAGCACCAGACCCCAGATCCACCCTCGCCCACAGCACCAGACCCGGGCTCTGCCCCCGCCCACAGCACTCAGCCCTGCACGTTAGGAGGCTGTGTGTTCCTGGATGATGTATGAACACCTCGAGCTCCCACACGCCTCGATCCGACCAGATTTATGGGAGACGAGGCCGCAGTGGCGACGGTGCCGAGACCGAGGCCGGGGTCACAGTGCGTGCGTCGTGCGTCGTGCGGCATGTGTCGTGCGTCACGTGTCGTGCGTCTTACGTCAGGTGTCGTGCGTCGTGCGTCGCGAGTCACGTGTTGTGTGTCGCGTTCCTGTGCAAATCGATGGGCAATGGACGGGGCTGCATGAGGCCAGGTTTACGTCAGCGTGCATTCTCCGTTTGCCAAGTCACTGTTCCGTGTCAGTCAATGGGTTGCGTTGTGCGTCGTGCGTCGTGTCCCTGTGTGTTGGCGCAACGTCATTGAGACCTGATTTGCACTGGATGAGCCACGACTTGCGTTCCTGCGACAGATGCGTCGCAAGTGACAACGCAGCTCTCTTGACTTGCGCACACACATTTTATGTGATGCTTCCAGCGTGAAACAGGCCTTAAATCTCACCAGCCAATGGCTAGCCTGCGTTCGCCCAAAATCACATCCAGTGTGAAACAGGCCTCCAACCCAAAAGTCAATGGGCGTTACGTTTGCCCCAGACCATGGGCCGGGAACGCACACAACGCATGCGCGATGGACCCAGTGTGAATCGGGCCTCACTCTGAAGTCACCGGGGCCACACCGGGCCCGCAGCCAGCACCACCACCACCATGTGGATATCGATGCGACAATGCTACAGTGCTTCTCTCCTCCACTTAATCTCTCCACACACGGTGTACAGCGCGGCCATGTTGAGAGGGACGAACACCATGCTCACTGACAGCTGTAGGCCTGTGGTGCTTGAAACCGTGGGGACTTGTACAAATCCATCCTCGGTGGTTCACTGCACGTTTGCTCGTGACAGTAGAAAACTGAGAACGCACGAGGACGATGTCTGCTCTTTTATGCTTTGCTCCAGTCCTTTTGCCCCTTGTAGACAAAGGTCATGTGATCTTGACTGTTTGTTGTGCTCCAGAGGCGAGGAAAAAGCAATTAGGGTTTTCACATTGGCTGGGCGGCATCAGAATTTCTGACACGCGCGTCAAAATTTTGATGCGCATGTGTCAAAGTCAACATGACACCCAATGGAGAGCATCAAATTATCAGTCCAGACTGATCACAAATTTTTGATGTGGGCGTCAATTTTTTGTTGCTGCATCACCAATGTGAAAACCCTTAATTGTTCTGTGCTTGTGGTACAGTGTCCAAGTGGGGGAATCCCCAGGATCCAGGTTCCCTGACCTCAGAGCAACAAAAACACCACACAGAATTGTGTAGATCCACCTCGAAGGATGAACCCCCACTTCAGACTGGGTCACCGCACTGAGAAAACCCCTGGATCCGCCCCTCGACGTTTCCGCCCCTGGATGTCTGACCACGTTATTGCTGGCAGCTTTTCATGTCCAGGCCACGGTTTCAGCACCAACCAAATCTATTTCAGATTGCACAAATGTTTCTGTGTCAATGAGACAATGTCAACTCTCAATTCCCTTTTGTCTTGTCAAACAGAAGTCCAGGGTCGGGTTTTGACGTCAAAATCGAGGGCTGCTCTGTGCGCTCACCCTGATATTCAATTGTGATCACTAAAACTGCTGCAAACAGCAATACGTCAACCACAAGCTGTCTCGAGCATCCCTCTGGCTTCATACTGCGTGCGTCACGCGTTGCGGAACGCGTCAAGCGTTGAGCTCCCTGCAGCAGAAATCTCAAGGACACGCGTGCACGTGAAACTTTGCTCGTCACCAACGTCTGGCCTGCGCATGTTGTGCTGAACTGCCTGACGAGTGCATGGTACGTTGTCGCTTGTGCCACAACCCACTGGAGTGTACAGGGACGCTGCGCACGACACAACCTGTGCCAACCAGACCCCTGGACTGACTCAGTTCAAGGACACCACGTTGTTGCGTCGCGAGTACCGACGCGGGAAACTGACCTGCACGTGCAACGTGGTTAATCAAGCAGCAAAGCAAGCCCGTTGACTTGACGTGCACAGTGACACAATGCCAAGCGACCTGCGCAGCTGCTGACGCAACGCCAGGCGACGACGTAGCTTCCGTTGACGTGTGCGTCGCCGCAGCGCACGACGCGTCCCGGGTGAACCCCGCCTCCTCCTCAGCGTTTATTGATCACTTTATCGGCGCCTTCGAGCGAAGGGTCAATTTCCATCAATTTTCCCCAAACAATCAAAGAGATGAATGGGACTGGGAATGGGCCCACCACCATACCGGACGATCCAGGGCTGGGGCTGGGCCCAGCACCACACCGGACGCTCCGCCCTGTCAGGACCACGGCAGGGCCACACCGCGTGCGCAATGCTGTGTGTCCCGACCTATGTTGATTGGAGCAGGGAGTAGCTACGCTCTGCTGGACCCCTTGCAACACTGCAGGAATCCAGGGTCTGGGTTCAAGAACCCAACCCACAGTCCATACCTGAGGCCAGTCAAGGGGGTACCCAGCCCAGGCTCGATTCCGACCCTGGAGGAGGGGAGCGATCTGGTCCAGACTGGAGTCCAACTGCGTCCAGTTCAGACTCAGAGTGGTGACCTGGTCTTGACCCTGACTCAACCATCTGACCCTTACTGACTGGAATCTGATACTGGATGCCTGACCATGTGGGGACTGAATCCTCCCTGGTAAACTGCGAGGGGGAATCTGGCAAAGCTCCAACTTCACACGCTTCACTTTTTCTCCAAGGGCCCGAGGCTTCCTGGATCTGTTGGAGGTCCGGGTACTCTGTTGCACCAAACAGGCCAAATGCGCATCCAAGACGTGAGACCAGTTGAAGTACATCACACACTCCGCCTCAGCATGAGAGTTACAGTCCCTTCATAATATCTCCACAACTCAACCAAATGGCTCTGGAGTGATTTGATCATCCATGGCCTGAAAGGACCCCTGCAGCATTGCAGCTACACAACGCTGGGATCACACTGGATGCGTCACGCGATGCGTCCCTGTCCAAATTTACATTATCGTCACGGTCCAAGACAGCGACGCAACACCATTTGCGAGTTTAAACAGCGGCGTTTGGAGCCCAAACTTCAAACACCGCGTTGACTTTGGTACCCTTTACACAGAAAAATTAAAAACACCAACCTTGGTTTTGGGTCACTTTTGTTCAATAATATTTTGAGAAGGCAGAATCACTCCCAAAATAGGGGAAAATAAAGGCTGCAAAAAAATTTGACGTTGAGGTTGACATTTTCAATTACAAACGTTGTATTTAAACTCGCTATTTTACACCTCATCTCGCTCCCTTCATTGTCGTAAAATTTGTCCGGACCACGAAATTCCGGATCAAACAAGATCTCTTGCACGAATGAGACGGGGATGGACCGGAGTCCAGATTGTTTGCGGTGGAACCAACTGAATTGGGTCGATGTTGTGTGTGTGTGTGTGTGTGTGTGTGTGTGTGTGTGTGTCTGCCTGTCTGTCTGTCTGTCTGTCTGTCTGTGTCTGTCTGCATCGCTGTGTGTCTGTCTGTCTGTCTGTCTGTGTCTGTCTGCATCGCTGTGTGTCTGTCTGTCAGTCTGTCTGTCTGTCTGTCTGTCTGTCTGCATCGCTGTGTGTCTGTGTGCTGGGAAGCATAGCAACGCGAAACGCACGTGGTGTGACATAGGCCCACGATACACAGAGAGAGAAAGAGAAAGCGGAAGGCTGCAGGCTGCAGCGGTCACCGTAAAACACGCAGATCAATCTGTGCAGCGCGATAAGGGATTTTCCCACGAGACCTGCAGCGCCGTCCACGTCGCGTGCGAAAACCTGACGTGTTCCGTTCACAAAGGAGTCTCAACCACTGACAAAATTGGCTTCATCTTCTCAAGGGTGAAGTTGACTGAATTGAGCAGCAAACGCCTCTGTACGACGCTCTGCAATTTGAAAACCCTCTTGAATTGGTCTTCATGCGCAGTCATCAGGCGTGCAACTCTGTTCACCAAATGCCGTTGGTTCAACCCAAGGGAAGCGTCCAGATCTGTGGGGACAAAGGCAGGGAATCCACTTCCCTGCAAGGACGCTGGAACAGCGCCAGACCTTGTGACGTTGGCAGTGCGACATCAACACCAACCTGCAAGGACGACGCGACTGTTTTCCTTGCCCGGCAAGGAAGGTCCTGCCATGCCACCCCTGCTCCAATAATGCGAGGGCAACACAGCCCCATCTCCCTCACAGGAAATGCACGGTTGCACCACGCACCACACACACACGCACACACGCACACATGTAAACACGTATGCACGCACACACAACACAAGAACACAAGCGCGCGCACACACGCAATCATGCACACGCACACGCCCTCACCTACCAGTCCTACCCATACACAAACGTACACCTCCCACACACACGCACACTCGCTCACCCCCCCCACACACACACACACCGCGAGGACGGCGCTGCATCCTCACACACGCGCACTCGCTCTCACACACGCACCACACACACACACACACACCGCGGGGACGGCGCTGCATCCTCACACACCACACACACACACACATACACACACACAAACACACACACACACACACACTGCGAGGACGGCGCTGCAGCCACACACACACAGAAACCCGCCTCTGCTCCTCGGAGGATTACAAGTTCGTGACAACATGAAGTGGAGCGAAGAGAGCGCGCGTTGTTGACGTCGCACTCGACGCGATTGTGCGTCACGTCAATAAAGGTTGAGATATGACGCGCAGATCGAGTGCTCTGAACGCAGGGCCCTGTAGCTCTCCTCCCAACTGCAGTCTTTTCTTTGGTCGTGTCAAGATCGCATTGAGAATCTTCTTGTTGTTGGGAGTGTGTTTGTGTTGGGAAATCAATTGCCAGTTCAAGTCCCTGTGCTTTGGGTCTTTGTTGTTGTTTGCTGAGTCAGGGAAGGCAAAGGTCAGTGCTCGGGGCCCTTGTTTTGATGGGGATTGAGCACGTGCAGCGGGCACTTGCAGGAGCTTTGGTTCAATTGCCTTGTGTGTGTGTGTGTGTGTGTGTGTGTGTGTGTGTGTGTGCGTGCGTGCGTCCGTGTGTGTGTGTGTACACGCTCTTCCTTGTGTTCTCGCCATTCTCCGTGACGTGTGTGTGTATGTGTGTGAGGTGTGTGTGTGTGTGTGTGTGTGAGTGATCGACACCCTCAGCGCACAATGATGATGAGTGTGCGCGTGTGCATACGCATGTGTGCGTGTATTTGGGTGAGTGCGTGCGTGTGTGGGTGTGTGTGCGTGTCTTGCTCACCTCGAACCTTCATGTTCTCCACGTTTTCGACGACGATGTGGCCCTTGATGGTCTCGCCCGCGTAGTAGTGGTCGCGCTCGAGCACGATGTCGAACCGCCGGATGTAATCCATGCTGCTGCTGTTGCTGCTGTTGCTGCTGCTACAAGTGCTGTTGCTGCTGCTGCCGCTGCTGCTAATGCAGCTAGAACTGTTGTTGTTGCTGCTGCTGTTGCGGCAGGGTGTTTATCCCTGGATTCTCCCCAGATCAGTCCGGATCGGCTCTGCACAACTCTCTGCACATGTCAGCGCTGTGTTCGCTTCTCATAGCTGCAAATAGAAATGGGGAGAATGTTCATTTTGGTGCTTTGGATTGCACGGGCGTGTTTGTTTTGCACGCTGTGCGAAAAACTGAGGTGTTCCTTTGTGAACATTGACCTTTCTCACGGGTCCAGAACAGCGGACGAGTGGGAGACCGTGCACCCGTGCATATCCACGGCCAGCGGTCCGTACCACTCGCACGCACACAGACGCCTTCACAAACGCACGCACACCGCACACACACACACACAAACACACACACTCGTGAATGCACGCTCACCACTTGTTGTCCTGTGCACACAGACCTTCCTCCTCCCTGCAACACAATAGCACAACAACAGCGGAGTAAGTCTTTAGTCCCCATCATGTTCCCAGCCGCAGCCGCTGCCGCCCCGATCCTCACAAATCTTATTAGGACGCAATTTACTGCGAAAAATGTCAATTTGTCTGGCTAATAATTTCGCCAGAAAGAGACGTGGAAAGACAGAGGCTTTTTACCTGTCGCTAGTGGGGCCGAGTTACTCAGTCCTGCTTCACACCGGAAGCGTCACGCATTGGGTCACTGCGCATGTCAACAACGCTGCGTCGCCAGGGTCAACCTGGCGTCCGTGGAGGAACGCTGACGCGCAGCGCGTGACGCATGCGCTGTGGGGCGAGCCTCGCTTTGGCGCGCCCCCCTCCGGCGACGCTGCCCGCGCGCGGGCCCCGATTTGTTATTGCTCGCCCCCCGGGCTGGAGTCATCTGTTAGAGGCTCGTTTAGCGCTGCGCGTGTAGTGAGAGGAGCGGCGGCTCCCGTCCCGAGATGGGACGGCGTCCGCACTGGTTCTGTTGATACAGGCTGCCATAGTAGACCCAGGCTCCAGTGGGCTCATTGCAGGGAGCAACAAGCCTGCCCTCCTGACACACGCGTCAAGTCCCCCCCAGCGATTGTGTCACACTGCAGGTGGAAATCAAAGTTGGAGTTGCCGCCTTCCCCAAAGGTTGGACCCTGGTCAGCTGGTCAGGGACAGGCGGTTTCACACCCCGACTCCTTTGCCTGGAGGGCTCCATTGGTGTTGGACGCCAGATTAGTTGACGCAGGGGCGGGTCGACGGTGAATCTAAGGAGCACCTCGAAAACTCCATTGGTGCCAAGATGTGTCATGCACCAAAAGAGAATTGGTTGTCAGACCACATTCATTCCTTTGCAGTGGGATTGCATTTGTGATCTGCCCCTTCGACCAAAACAGTGGACCCGCCCCTGTCGTGGTGGTTCTGTTTCCTTGGTGACCGCAGCCAGCAGGGTCTCGTGAGGTTATCTGAAGGTCCATGCAACACCTGTGCGCCGGGCAACGAGGAAACAAACGGATCAGGTCAAAGAATCTGCACATTTCTGTGCGCTGAACTGGATTGGTCATGGACACGCGATGTCTGTCACGACAGACTTCCGGTCAATGGGTCCTGCAGGTCCCTGAGGCCTGGTTCGTGCTGCGTCACGCGCTGCGTTTCTGTGGAGGTCAGTTTGCGTTGCGTTGGTTGCAATGAACGACGCAGCTCCCAGTGACCTGTCCATCCAGGGACGTGATACTGCCTGACGGATGGTGCAAAAATGACAACAAGAGAAGCGGTGCTCAAGGCAACTGCGGGTGCGATGTCTTCGGCGTGTTTCCAACACACACAGGGGTTTGTCGTTGCCGACACAGGGGTTGCTCATCCAAGGGTTGGACACAAGGGGAACAAGCCATCTGGCTGACCTTGCTTGTACCGCACTCCACGAAACGTTCTGCCCTCGATGGACATCGCACAACATATGTGAACCTGCGGCACAAAACTGTGGAGAAGGAAACATTTTCCCAGGGTTCGGTGGTTGGACCTGCCCCTCCGGATCCGCGGTTGACCCCCCCCCGCCCTCCTCCGCAGGTCCTTCGGAGCGACGCGTCCTGCGCGACCATCAGGCCCCGCTAATCCGGGAGGGTCGTAAGGAACGCACCGCAATCAATACGCAGAGATCTGCGCCGACACCAAACGGCGTGAGGCTCTCCACCGCACCGCCGCCGCCGCCCACCCGCCCACAGTGCGAATTCTCCCAAATGTCACTGCAATGGGCGGAATACGTCATGCGTAGGTATTTCGCGTGAGGCAATGTATTTTTCGCACGGGGTGCGTCCGCCTCAGTGGGCGGGGCTTCACACGAGATGCGTCGTGCGTTTTTACGCGCTGCGTCGCCATAGGCACGCAGCGCCCACGTTGCCCTATCTTTCGTGATCCGTCTGATGTTTCCGTCCAGGGTCGTTCACGGCACTGCAGATTTACAACACTTCAAAACGTGTTTCAGGATCAAGGATCGAGGAGGTTTAGTTGCAACACGTGGGAAGGCAAACGTGTGACGTGCGACGTGGCTTTACAGGCTGGAAATCAGTTCCACCTGTTTTCAAATTTTGAAAATAAAATGAGCATCGCATCGACTGAACAATGCAGTCACTGACAAAAGCACACACACAGACACACACGTACACACAGAGCGAGAGAGAGAGAGAGAGAGAAAGAGAGAGAGAGAGAGAGAGACAGACAGACAGACAGACAGACAGACAGACAGACAGAGTTTACTGTAGAAAGCCCAGACTCCTAGCCCTGAAAACTTCAACATGTGCTGCAAACAATGCAAAATATTGCACGAAAGTTTCAATCCAAATTGCACCTCTCTTTTCTTCATATCTACCAGGTAAATATATCAAGAAATCTCAGAACGCAGATTTGCTCCTGATCACTTCACAACAGGTCAATGAAAATGTCAGCAAAAAATCCCCCGAGCTGCCTGGTTTCTAACACTCAGTGAGCGTAGATCTCCCCAGTTCTGTGGGACTGACTGGCTGACTACGTATCGTGGCGCAGTTCCAGGAATCCACAGGAATCCACAGGAATCTGGAGGAATTCTGAGAGCAGAGGAAGGAGCTGATTATCCAGATGATGGCGGCTGAACTATCTGCACTGGTGCCGAGAGAAAAGAGTGAGGTTCCTTCGGCTCAGGCCATGTTCAGCCGGGATGCGTCACGGACTTGCGTCTGTGGGAGCTGCGTCTCCAGGTCAGTGCAGGTTCCTTCAGATGCAGGTCACTGGGTCTGATTGCGTATTCCCAGGGCACAGCACATGTCGCATCCAATGTGAAATAGGCCTCACATCCGGGTGCGTCATGGAGTTGCGTCCACGTGTCCCAAACGCTGCATGATTACGTCACGTGCACGCACCCCTGCGCAGGTCATTGCGTCTGTTCTGCTTCTTCTCAGTGCAGGTTGTGGCTGGTGTGTGTGTGTGTGTGTGTGTGTGTGTGTGTGCGTGTGTGTGCGTGTGTGCGTGTGTGTGTGTGTGTGTGCGTGTGTGTGCGTGTGTGTGTGTGCGTGTGTGTGCATGTGTGCGTGTGTGCGTGTGTGCGAGTGTGCGTGTGTGCGTGTGTGCGAGTGTGCATGTGTGCGTGTGTGCGAGTGTGCGTGTGTGCGTGTGTGCGAGTGTGCGAGTGTGCGTGTGTGCGTGTGTGCGTGTGTGCGTGTGTGCGAGTGTGCGTGTGTGCGTGTGTGCGAGTGTGCGTGTGTGCGTGTGTGCGAGTGTGCGTGTGTGCGTGTGTGCGAGTGTGCGTGTGTGCGTGTGATTGAACCCAACGCAAAGCGCATCGAGTGTGAAGCCTCAGGATCCACTCTCCCCAAGACTCACACAGCAGCCATGAGATTCAGTACTCGGCGTATCCAGTGTGAAACAGATCCGGCTCACATTCCCTTCTGATGTAGACAGATTGATAGTACAAACCAGCGCCACGCCACCCATTACCACAAGGCCCAGGGTCCGGGTTCAGATACGTTGTTAGCGTTGAGCCTTGTCAATGGACGCGGCGTCTTTGCTCTGGGTGCGTTTTGTTCTGTGCTTGCAGGCCGCCATTGCCATTTCACGGATTCAAATCTGGCGCATCGAGCACGCGGCGACGTCAGTGCCCACTGTGCAGGGATGTAAGACTACGCTTGACGCATTGGATGTGCACCCAGCCCGCGCCCCTCCCATTAGAATGCCTGATTTTCAATGACCCTACCAACACGTGGGGCGGACACCGGGAGACACAGGGGGCGCGCCGGTGATGGAGTGTGATGGATCTGTTCAGGCTCACGCCAAGTACAGCGGATCCAGGGTCCGGGGTCCAGAGTTGAGGTCCAGGGTCCAGGGTCCAGAGTCACGAACCCAGGGTCCAAGGTCCAGGGGCCAGGGGCCAGGGGCCAGGGGCCAGGGGCCAGGGGCCAGGGGCCAGGGTCCAGGGGCCAGGGTCCAGGGGCCAGGGTCCAGGGGCCAGGGTCACGAACCCAGGGTTGGGGAGGGAACCAGGATTGGAGACTAGAATTGGGAGCCCTGTGTTGCAGATCCAGGGTAGAGATCCAAGGTCAGGGTATCCAGGTTTGGTGATCCAAGGTCAGGGATGCAGGGTTTGGGATCCAGGGTCAGGGTTGTGAGGGAAGCGGGTTTGGAGACTTGGAACTGGGCAACAGATTCAGAGCAGGGTCAGGGATCCAGGATCTGGGATCTGAGTTTGAGAATCCAGGGTCAGGGATGACGACGCCACCAAATCACAAACGAAGACCATTGATCTGGGTCAGGCTGGCCTGACCCCCGTTTCCAAAACAAAGTCCAGACCCGCCCCCGCATCAAAGCTTCTCCCATCATCGCTGCCTGTTCTTTGGCAGCACCGAACTTCCCCCGTCAATAGCTAATTACCTCCAGGATTGCCCAACCTGTGTAGCTTCTCCAGGTAAAAGTCCCTTTGACTTTGGGTGCGTCACACGTGGTGTTCTAGCACGTGTCAGGAGACATTGCGTTGTTCTGTCCACACCCATTGTTTCAAAGGCCGGATTCGTATTGTACGGAGCTGCTGGACCAACATCTGGCGCAGGTTCCTCCAGGTCCATGTGCTGGTTAATGCGGTGAAGGTCACTCTGCGCATCTGTTGAGATGAGCTGCACCAGCAGCTGGTGAGGGGACAAACAACTGACTGAATGAAACTCACCAGCTGTGGTGGGGCACCCGTATGAATGTGCGCTTTCACAGGCCTCAAAAGGTTGGGTCCCCGCAAGGTGCGATATGGCATGAGGCAGCCGCAGTTCCAGGGACAGGGGGTCCACCAAACCTTGTGGACTGTGTCAGCCACCCCCTTTCCCGTCTTTTCGCAGAACGAGCGCCCTTTGACCCCAGCCCACACTAAATGCTGGACCCGCCCCTGGGCGGTCACTAGCTCGCACCCAGGATTGAAGCTGAAGCAAATCCAAATCTGAAATGCACCATGGAGTTGGGGCAAACTCCAGCTCAAAATATTCGCATGCAGCACAACATGAGTGATGTCATCATTTTTGCTCGTGGATTGAGGGACTCCAGGCCCCCAACCCGCCATGATCCGCTGGAGGTCGGTGTCCGCGGCTGAACCATCGTCTCGGGTTCACGCGAACTTCTCCATCATCGCCCCCCCCTCTCTCTCTCTCTCTCTCTCTCTGGCAGCGCCGAACTTTCTCCGTCAATAGCTAATTACATCAGGATTCCCCGACCTGCGCACATGGACCTCGTAGCTTCTCCAGCAACGCCTGCTTCACACTGGCTGCGTCGCTTCAGGATAATGAGGCTGGCTTCATTTAGAGCTGCGTTTTGCGTCCTGCGTTTTGCGGCATCATTGACGCCTGTGTCCGCAAGTTTCTTGCGGCAAGAATCAGCTGCCAGCAATTATCTGTGGCAAGCTACCTGCGGCACATTGGGTGTCATATTAAATTTTGACGCTCCCATGACTTTTGCCACGAAGCGCAAAACGCAACAAGCTTGCCGCAGCTCCATATGAAATCACCATGATTCTGCATCACACCAAAGGAAGGACGTCGCGTCGTTGTCCACGTCACGTCTTGCGTCGCATCGTTGCTCGTGACGTATCAGGTGCGTCCTCTGTTGAGATTCAGCTCAGGGCGTCACGACACTGGCGCAGCGCTCAACCACGTGTGTCGTGCACGTAACGCATTCATGACGCATTCTGCAAGACCCAGGGACCAATTGCCACCTCCCCCATTGCCGCATGACGAAGCAACAGCACTTGAACAGCGCACAAGTAGATCAGATCCACGCGATGCAGAAATCGCAGGTCTGAGGGCCGCATCCGGTCGGTGCTGCAGAGCTATGCTGGAGCAGTGATGGATCTAGTCCCTGGTGGAACAGAACAGACTCTGTACATGTAGCTCTTCATTCATCCCAACAATGTACAGCAGTACCATGGGCTCGGATACCAATGCCGTGCAATGTCTGTGAAAATTATGTTTGACCTACTTTCTTTGACCTCCTTCCTGACAAGTTTGGGTTCTTCTGTGCTGGGGCCTTCCCTGGTTTCGGTGGGGTCTGCCTCAACTGACGGATCCACCCAACCCTTGGGCGGGATCTCCTTCTCACCACGCCTTTCCCATTTCGAACAAATCCTGGATCATCACCCCGCCCCCTGTCTGGTTCATTGAAAGACAAGCAAGATCAGCCCTGCCCCCTCAGCAATGTTCTCGATTGTGCAACTGTGGAGCATCCCCCCACCTGAATCCTCCCTTCTCTCGGGTTCCCCTCAAGCACAACTTTGGAAATCGGGTCAACCACAATCTGAATCTCCCATTGGATTTTCCCGCATCTGTAGGAGGTCCATAGCGCCGCGCCGTACTCCACCCAGACCCGCCCCTGTTGGACTGTTCTACAAGGGCCACATTCTGGATCCCCCCCATTGGATTCTTCCTTCAACCTGTACCCACCCCTGCTGCACTGTTCTACAAGGTCCATTGGATTTTCCCTCCACCTGGACCCGCCCCTGCTGCACTGTCCTTTCCCATTCAAACGCGTTATAACAAGGTGCGCGGGGCCTGCGCGGCGGCATTACCGTCGCGTGACCCGGCAGATCGTCGGGGCGGAAGCGATCGCTCAGGCCCTCGGCGCCGCCCGCCCCTCGCGAGCTAAATTGATAATTTCACGGGTCGATTCTCCTGCTGAAAGACAATGGGCCAATGTTTCCGACGTTTGATTACAGGGGTCTCCAAGAGGTGCTCTTTATGTTGGGCCCTCACACTGTGGAATTGCAGTGCTCAGCCCCGAAATTAGGTCACGGACCCGAGCATCGTTGATTGACCCCATTCCGTCAGCGTATGTTTTGCCCCTCAAGTACCTGCGTGTACAGTAGCAGTAGAACTGCTGGCAATGTTAGCTCTCTCAGAGACCACCCAGGATTCGAACTGATCTGGGGAGGTCTGGGTCACACTGGTAGACCCGGTTCTGGGACACCTGAGGCCTTTCAGAACTGGGCGTCTCTGATAACCGTTGCACCGGAAAGTTCCCAGTGTGAAACACGTTGCGTTGTGTCACGTGATACGGAAGTGTGCAGCCCAATACGAGACTGATGACCCTGGTGTTCTTTTGTGTGTGCTTGAATTTATGTGAAAATGGTATTTTGGTAAGGGTCCGAGAATGGGCCCAGAGAACGGGTTTTAACCTCAGGAAATTAAGGTAGAAATCGGACCGGTGGAAGTTGTGCGGATTTCGCTTTGGAGTGTACAGTATCATCAGATATGCTTCATTGAGTGCTGTAGCAGCCTGGTGGACAGTGGACCCGATCCCGCCATCCATTTGTCGCTGGGAGATCAAGCAAAACACACGTATCCGTAGATTTTCTGAGGGCCCGGAGATCCGTGAAGACAGCTCCCAACCACATACGGTTTTGAAGTTTGCCCTGTCCCTGTCCCAGTCCTGGAAACCAAGCGACAGTCCATGTGCCCAGAGGCGGTTCCAGGGGCACAAGCCACAACCCCAACCAAGGCAAAGCCACCCTGACCCCACCTCACCCAAACATTTTGAACCACCATAGTTTTGCGCCTTGGACACCATTTTTCATTGACCAGATTGTCGCCCCCCCTGGTGCTGACCTGTCGCCTCACAAGCACAACAGTAGCATTGGTCACAGCAACACGAGGCCGCCTCACAAACCTCATTCCACAGGGACCGGTGTGGCGTAAAATGGAAGGTCAACATTGTGGATTAACACGCGCCGTGCCCTCAGGCTCAGGATTTTCACACTGTGCGCCAACAAAGCTGGACGAGTCTTCCACGGACATGGGCAGAGAACAAGAATGATAGAACTGCCTGTTTCTGTGTGTGTGTGTGTGTGTGTGTGTGTGTGTGTGTGTGTCTGTGTCTGTGTCTGTGTCTGTGTCTGTGTCTGTGTGTCTGTCGCTGTCTCTTTTTCCCACCCTTCTCTCTCTCCATTTCGCCTCTTTGTCCTCTCCTTTCCTCTCTCTCTCTCTGTCTCTCTGTCTCTGTTTCTCTCTGTCTCTCTTTCCCCAGTCTGTCTGTCTGTCTGTCCCTCTCCTCTCTCCTGTCTCATCCCCTCCCCTCCCCTCTCTCTCCCTTCCTCTCTCTCTCTCTCTCTCTCTCTCTCTCTCTCTCCTCTCTGCCCTCTCTCTCTGTCTGTCTGTCTCTCTCTCTCTCTCTCTCCTCTCTGCTTTCTCTCTCTCTGTCTGTCCCCCCTCTCTCTCTGTCCCTCTCTCTCTCCCCCTCCTCTCTCTCTCTCTCCTCTCAGCCCTCTGTCTGTGTGTCTGTCTGTCTGTCTGTCTGTCTCTCTCTCTCTCTTTCTTTCTCTCTCTCTCTCTCTCTCTCTCTCTCTCTCCCTCCCTCCCCCCCTCTCTCTCTCTCTCCTCCCCTCCCCTCTCCTGTGACAGACTCCGCTGCACCCCAGTCATACATTACCCGGATTAGCTCTGTGGGGAGATTTCCTCTCTTCGCGGCTCCGCAGTGCAAAGCGGATTCCGGGCTTTTCTTCATGATTTACGCCGCGCTGCGCGCCGCGTGCGACGCTGCGTTCACGCTGTGTGCCTCAATCCGTCACGTCCCTGCGCACGTCAATGGGCGCTGCGTCACAAGGGAAAGACGCAATGCTCGTTGGCTTGAACAGCGATGCAACATTGTGCACCCTGCTTCAGCCACTCAGAGTACATTGAGAAACATACGCTACTTGCAACACGTCCAGGATGAAGCAGACTGGACCGAAGGCTCAAACTGTGGGGCAAATCAAAAATTTGGTCAGGGACTTCTCGACTCCCGTTGATGGGAGCTCAACTGCATTTCACACACAACACACACACACACACACACACACACACACACACATACACACGTACACTCTCTCCCTCTCTCTTTCCTCTATCCCTCCCTCTCTCTCTCAGTCTGTCTGTCTGTCTGCCTGTCCCTCTCCTCTCTCTCCTGTCTCCTCCTCTCTCTCTCTCTGTCTCTGTCTCTCTGTCTTTCTCTCTCTCTCCCTCTCTCTCTCTCTCTGTTTCTCTCTCTCTGCTGATGCACATGACGTGAACTCCCTCCTCCTCCTCCTCATCTCTGGTCTCTGCTGCAGGAATGATTCCCCACAGCATGTGGACGCCATCATAGCTCACCCCGCCCCGCCGCTCGCTGCCTGACAAAACCCACAAATCAGCGCCTCCGTCTCTCCCGGCTCCTTTTACGGTGGATGCGACGAGCGTTGTACCCCCAATACCAACCAGTTGTGGACGCTGCGTCATCCCTTGCGTCACAGGGGCTTCCCGACTCTCGTTGAGGGGAGCTCAACTGCCTTTCACACACACACGCACACACACACGCACACACACACACACACACACACACACACACACAGACACAAACACACAAACACGCGCGCGCACACATACACGCACACACGCACCCACACACAGGCACACGCGTTTGCGGGACGTTTTGCGTCAGCGTCTGAATGACGCAGAGGTAGCAGTAAGGTGTGTGTAGCTGCGTTCACAGATCTTCCAAAATGGGTTGCCAAACGTCCCTGAAAATTACACACGGGTTGCAACGCTTGACTAATCTGTGGAAAAGTCCCGTGCTTGCTATGCAGCACAGATTGACTTGTGCAAGGGACGCAGCACCGCACGCGCCGCCTCTGGTGAAGCAGGCCTTCCCGCCTGTGAACACTTCATATTACATGCATGGAAACGGCGCTTTATCTCTTTAATCTTCCTCATGAAAATGCAGTTGGGGGATTTCCATTTGAGAGATAGCGCTGCGAGGCGCCATGCCACTTCCGGCTGGGCGGGAGGACTTCCGGCGGCGCCCGGTGCTTCTGACGCTTCTGCGCTACGGGCGCCTCGTTCTCGATGCAGATCTGCCGAGCGACCCGGGGACCAGGGCGCCGGGGGGGACCCGACCACATTTCCATCCCGCCACACGTTCAACAACAACAGTTTTCTGGAAAAACAGATCAAAATATTCAGGACCCTTCCAAAGGTGTTGGAGGCCCTTTGCCTGGCAACAGACAGTTGTCCGAACCCTGTGCACGGGTTGGTTCCCTCTGTTGCTCAAATGTTGGATCCATCCCTGTTAGTTGAATACAAATGCTTCAGATCCATTAAAACAGCCTTGGCACGCAGTATCTTTCGGCGAAAGGGGTAATACGAGCCCAAGCAGCAAGAGATGTGAAAAATTCATGGATCTGCTTCACACTGGATGCGCAACACAAGTCCGTGTGGAAACCTCAGTGTTCCTCACTGTATGCGTCATGTGCGAAGTCATGGGGAGTTTGTATTGCGGTTGGTTTGCGTATCTATGAGTACAAAAGTCAGCGTCGGAGGCTTCGTTGCAACGCCCGTTGGACGCCGACAGTGACACGTGACGTGACCCGTCGGCGTGACGTATCCGGCGTGACGCGTCCAGCGTGACGCATCCGGCGTGGAACGCCCGGACTGTCGATGTCGGGCGCAGGCGCGGAATCGATCGCGACGGACCCCAAGGTCAAGTTGCGATGATCGACGCCTCGCGTCGCGTCCGGGCGCCGCGCCGCTCCGAGACGCTCGGGCGGCGTTCACAGCGCCGGCGTCGTGCGCCGCGTCCCTGTGGGCGTCAATGGACGCTGCGTTCCTGTACACACCAATGAGTGCGGTATCCCTGTACACACACCAATGGGTGATGTGTCCCTGTACACACCAATAAGTGTTGTATCCCTGTACACACCAATAAGTGTTGTATCCCTGCACACAGCAATGAGTGCTGCACACCAATGGGTGTGGCATCCTTTGCACACCCCAATGGGTGAACTACCCATGTACCCACGGGTACTACATCACCACTTGCAACGCAGCGCCCGTTGGCGTGCACGAATGCGCAACGCATCACCCACCCACTGTGAAAGAGGCCTCAACGGAATCTACATCACTGAGTCAACGTAGACTGACAGGATCGACGCAACGCAGTGGGGAGTTTCAGCAAAGCGCTCCGTAGATGTAACACGTACACGTAGCACGTAGCTTGTGGATGCAACTCCCCTGTGTTGGAAGAGTCCACAATGAAAAAAGATAATGATTCTCCTGTTGGTGACCTGAAAAATACCTCAAAAAAACTTGAAAAAGGATTACTTTTCAAAGGGCTCACAAATCCTGGAGCTATGTCTTGAACATTTTGTCAATAAGGCTCCTTTTCCTGTCTGTGGACCCCACCAAACTAGGGGAGTTGCATCCACACGCTACGTGCTACGTGTACGTGTTACGTCTACAGAGCACTTTGCTGACACTCCCCAGTGCGTACCCGTGTGTCGACGCAGTGCCTTTTGACCTGCACCGTCGCACGACGTCGGACGTACCCGACGTGTCGCGGGCCTGTCGAAGCCTGTGGATCGATACGCCTGGAGCTGAATAGGCGCGGACTCCGGTGCCACGGATAATCTCCGTTAATTAAAGCAAAACGGTGTGAGGGGATAGAGGGGATTGCGTCACATGATCGCTGACTGGTTCCCGTGGCTGCGGGCGCCGCCGCGTGGGAGATACTGCAGTGTGGAGGCAGGGGAGCAGTGAAGCGTGCTGTGTGTGTGTGTGTGTGTGTGTGTGTGTGTGTGTGTGCGTGTGTCAGTCAGGCAGTCAGTTTGTCTGTCTGTCTGTCTGTCTGTTCACCAGCTTGTCAGTGTGTCTGTCTGTTTGTCTCTGCTTTTGTGTACATGTGTGTGTGTGTGTGTGCACGCGTGTGTGTGTGTGTGTGCGTGTATGTCTGTCCGCTCCCTACCTGCCCGTCTGTCTGTCTGTGTCTCCTTGACTCCCTCTACACCCTAGCTCCCTCTCTCACTTTCAAAGCAAGAACCAAATGCAACTCACATTTGCACACCAACACAAGCCCTCACACACGCACACCACGCGAACATACCCTCCTGAGTTTACGACCTTCTTCCCGACATTTTGTTGTGCTCTCACCTGGATTCGTATCCTTGACAACATACACAGATCCTCATCTTTTTTTCTGAAATCCGTCACTGCAATTCAATTCCAGCAACAAAAAAATCTTTCTCAGTCTGCTGAAGAAAACTCCGTGCATGCGCAAAACCTCTATTCCACATACAGCTTGATCCCAGCAGTACGTATAGAAGCCTGGATCCGAGGCTGAGGAGCGTGTATAATCCCGCGCAGCCTCAGCGCGGTGCTCACACCACAGCGCACAGGGCCCGGGATACGGCAGGTGCACCACGGACTCAGCACCCTTCAGCCGAACTCGCCGCCCGCTGGGAACCCAGGCCTGCGCGTCGGTCGGTAGGGAGGTTTAGCTGCGTGAGCGCGTTTCGTCCGTGGTCACACTTGGGAAGATCGTGGGGGATAGGCTGAACTGCAAAGGGTTTTGAGTGCTGGATTCACCTCAACTAACTTTTGCCTTCATTTTTGCTGGCAGACCTGTCAGGTTCCCTTGCGTAGATGCACCCCTAGTTTTTGTGCTCAATTTCAGGACAAAAAAAGGTCCGTCTTGTACTCGCGTGGATACGGTAATTTGAGCAAGGGATCAGTCCCATGTGGCGTTGCCTCGTATGCAAAGGTGCATGTACGTTCCCCATAGATCAACGTTAATTTTTACTCAGCATAACGTACTTGCAGATGTTGCGTTTCTCCACATCGTCACGACGTCAGTAGGGAGGTAAAGCGTACCGAGGTGCACACGACGTGGCCCGTCCCACAAACGACCGGAAATAACAGCAGAATCATCCACATTTGAAGCAAATTTGTTCTGAAGACTGTACCCAACATCCAGGGTACTGGCAATGCCTTTGATACGTGCTGCGTCACTGCGTCACTGCGTCACTACGTCACTACGTCACTACGTCACTACATCACTACGTCACTGCGTCACTATGTCACTGCATCACTGCATTACTGCATCACTGCGTCACTACATCACTACGTCACTATGTCACTGCGTCACTATGTCACTGCGTCACTGCGTTACTGCATCACTGCGTCACTACGTCACTACATCACTGCATCACTATGTCACTGCATCACTGCGTTACTGCATCACTGCGTCACTACGTCACTACATCACTGTGTCACTATGTCACTACGTCACTGCGTCACTATGTCACTGTGTCACTGCGTCACTGTGTCACTGCATCACTGCGTCACTGCATCACTGCATCACTGCTCACTGTGTCACTGCATCACTACATCACTACATCACTGCGTCACTGCATCACTGTGTCACTGCATCACTATGTCACTGCGTCACTATGTCACTGCATCACTGTGTCACTGCATCACTGTGTCACTGCATCACTATGTCACTGCATCACTACGTCACTGCGTCACTGCGTCACTGCATCACTGCATCACTGCATCACTGCTCACTGCGTCACTGCGTCACTACATCACTACATCACTGCGTCACTGCGTCACTGTGTCACTACATCACTACGTCACTGCGTCACTGCGTCACTACGTCACTACATCACTACGTCACTGCGTCACTGCATCACTGCGTCACTACATCACTGCGTCACTACGTCACTGCGTCACTGCGTCACTGCGTCACTACATCACTGCGTCACTGCGTCACTGCGTCACTACGTCAACTCAGCAACACAGCGACACAGACTCTGGGATGCTGTTCGTGATGCACAGATTCCGACCATGCAGGCAAAGCAGGGCCCGAGGCACCAACGGTGGATTCTCAACATGAATCCGTGCTGGGATAATAAATTACCTTCCACAATGAGGACTGCTTCACACTGAATGCGTTAGTCAAGCGTTGCGTCTCTCAACTCAACGGGCGCTGCGCTGCCTCAGTTTCTGACGAACGCAACGCATGATGCGTGCATTCTCCTTTTCCGTGCTTGGCCAAAAAACAAACCCAGTGCGTCATATGTCCCTCAATTCCTTTGGGCCCATTTCCCTGATCAACTTCTCAAAAATAATATTTGCGGGCTTGTGCCTTTCTCGGTGCGACATGCGTTGATTTCGTGCCAGTGTGAAACTACATGGTGTGAAGCAGACCCTGCCACATTGTACATGGAGTGTGAACGTGACTGGTGTGAATCACACTCCGCCACAGAATCAGCTGAGTGATTATCACCTTTCATGCTGGGACTGAAATAGAGTCGCAGTATCGATCAGGCGCGTTGTTCCCTGCGCACCGCTTCCGCGCAGCTTCCGTCTACGCGCGCGCGTGAAGCCGAGCAGCTGCGCGCAGCGCGCGCGCACCGTGATTCCCACACCCTCACACCTCCAGCACACTCTCGCGCGAACCATGGTCACACACACACACACACCATGACCACACCCTCCCACCTCCAGCACACACACACGCACACACACACACCACTCACCCCCGCCCACCTTCGGCACACACATGCACAAACACCACGATCCCACACACACCTCCAGCGCACATACACACACCATATCCCCAAACACCTGCCATCACTTCTACACACACGCACACACGCACACCATGATCCCACAACCCTCCCACCTGCAGGGCACGGATATCACAATCCGACACCCAACAAGGGGGGCCAGAGGAACGTCTGAACGCCGGGTCCACAAATGACATTAAGTGCTGCGAACATTTTTCTACATAGTCTGAGTTCTTCTGCGCTGTTTCCGGATGAGAATTCAGGACGTTTTTCTCAAGCCTCGTGTTGTGTTTGAGAAATCTCACCCCTGTGGGCACACACGAGAACCCTCAATGACACAGAGATGCTGGACCGTGGCCTGCTTCACCTTGCTTTTCCCAGCTTCTCAACCAAACAGGCGCTGCAGCGTCGTCAGTTTGACCTCAGCGACTGTGCACCGACTTACGTAAACAGCAACGCAACATGCGACGCATGCAGTGCAAAAACGGGTACGACGACTGCATTGGACAGGCTCAGCACGCTTGACGCAACTTGCAGTGTAACACAGGCCGACACAGATGAGCGGCTCTGTATCAGCTCTGTATCAGATCCTCAGCCTCGAATCACGTGACCTTGTTCCAAGGTGAGATGATCTCTTTTGCAGGCATCGACACAAGTAAGGTCGGAAGCACCTGCAGTCACCTGCAGGGCAGAGCACCTCTGCCAGCTGAGCATAGGGAACCCCTCAACGTTGCGCCATCAGGTTCACACAATGGCTTTTGTTTGTCCGTGTTCAAATTTTGGGTCGTAGTCGTAGTCCCGAACAAGTTCACGCACCCGCGGTCAAGCTTCCTCCAAACTCCATGTCTGGACGCGAAAGACTTGTGAGCCACAATGACATCATCATTTCCTTCGCCTGTTCCCTTTTGAGCAATTTTTCCTCTCCCCACGGACACAAATTATTTAGAGCCTTGTTTTATGCATGGCGCATCCGGTGTGAATAAATTGGACGTCAGACAGGAACTTCCTGTACGTGTCACGCTGGGTGCGTCACACTCCGTGTCCAAGGTTGTTCGCGTCGTGGCTTATTTGCGTTGACGCCGCTTTCACACGTGATTCGCTGGCGACGCAGCGCCCTTATATTTATGCAGAAACGCAAAGCCGCAAAGGCACGACATTTCCAGGGCGACGCAGCGTTCATTGGCCACGTGTCAGCGTCCACGTGGTGTCAGCGTCCACGTGGCCACGACGCAACCAGACCGAGTACATCGCAGAGATGCAATACAGACGCTTCCACTTGTAACAGCACGGGGCCTAGCATCGCCGTGCACAGGGACGCAGCGTACAACGCGTCCAGCGCCCGTTGACGTGCACAGATACAACAACGCGCGACGCACCCAGCGCACAGAGCAGAGCTCCATTGACGTGTGCAGCTCTGGACGCAACGCATGACGCACGCAACGCGACAGCGCTTCTTGACATGCGCACAGACACACGCCACGTGACGCCTCCGCTGTGCGCGGGCGTCGCTCCCACTGATGGGTCCCCGCGGAGATCGACACGAGGAAACGACGATTGATTCCGACACGAGATACGCTTTGTGTGGTGCCGCATCAAAGGCTCCGGCGCAAGGTCACTTCCACGAGCGAGCGCGCGCGCAACAGATACGGGACGCAGAGGCGACTGTGCGAGCGAAGCCAGGCAAAGTCTTTTTGAACATAACAGGTTGTCAGGTACGAGGATTTGAGGCAGATTTGAGACAGGGTCAGGGGGCATGAGTGGGAGGCGACTTCATTCTTGAAAGGCTTGCAATTCACAATGAAAATGGTGCTGTTCGCGGCCTCTGGCTCCTTGAGTCAGCTCCTGGTTCCCTTGGGTCCGCCCCTGGTCTTTGGGTCCTCTCTTGGATCCACTGACACTCCGGATCTTCCTGCAGACCCTGGTTCCCTGCCATGGGGCCTCTCCTGGTCCCCCAGTGCTCCAGGTCTTCCTCCAGATTCTGGTTCTTTGTGTTTTCCCCTGGTACCCTGAGTACCCCTTGAACCCTGGTGAGTCCAGGTCCACCCCTGGACTGCATGCTGGAATCTTGAGACAGCCTCAGAACAGAGCCTTGGTACCCTGGAAAGTCCACCCCTGGATCCCTGAGTCAGCCCTGGAACCCAGGTCCGCCCCTGGAACCCTGGCAAGTCCAGGTCTACCCCTGGAGTATATGCTGGAATCCTGTGACAGCCTAAGAGCCCTGGAACCCTGGACGTTCCGCCCCTGGGCGGCAGAGCTTGAGACTCTGCGCACGTCAGCTCCGATGATGTCTGCAGCACACTTGAGCGCGCATCGCACCCATCTATTCTTGTCGTTTTTAATTAAACTTTTTTTCTCCCTTCGCTCCTGGAGTGATGAATGGGGCTTCACTTCGTGTAAATCCGCTGTTGGGCCGGAGCCTCAGCGCATGCGCTGCGCGTTGGGACTCTGCGCAGGTCAATAGGCGCTGCGTCGTCGCGTGGGTATGCACGTCAATGGGCTTTGCGTCCTTGCGCACATCAGTGGACGCCGCATCTCTGCACATGTCAATGGGTGCTGCAACCCCATACACGTCAATGGTCGTTGCATCCAAATGCAACTCAACAGGCGCCCTGTGCCCGTCAGTGTGTAGCGTCCATTTGGAAAGAAATTGACGCTGACATGCCCAGGGACGCGCAGACGGATGCCACGCGTGACCCGGGGCCTCACTCCCCAGACTCAGTCCTACAGCACTGTCCGTGAAGAAAGAAATTGTGGCTGCACTTTGATTTTTGTCCGTATTTACGGCATCCGATGTGGAATTGTCCCAGATCACGTGTATTGATTTGCGTCTCGTTCCGCGTGCACCGCGTAACGATAAACATCACACGGTCTCTCTCACGACTCACTCAATGATATTGAAGATCAATTGCAGCAGCTGAGCCAACGACGGAAATCCCATTATTATGTTCTCAATGCGATTGATACATGCGACCTGAACAGGTCAGGTCAATGATCTCATTTATGCATTTCAACATCCATTCGACATTCACAAAAGCACAAAAATTGGGGGAGGGCACAAAATAATTCCAGATGACAGGGGGGTCTGGTTCTCCATCCATTGAATCTGCTGAGGCCACATCAAGTCGCATGTCCCGAAACTTGAAGGGAAGACAGGGAATCCTTGATGACCCCAATTGGACTTAGTGTCACCCATGCGCATGCGCACACTGTACGCGTCACTGCATCACGCACCTGCTTAAGTCACGTTGGCTCCTGCGTCTACCACGTGATGTCACTCTGTCCCAGGAGGCGTGTCGCGTCCTGTACGAGTCCGAGGCGTCAGCGACAGGGCGACGACCGGAAGCCCTGCGCGTGCCACTTCCTGGAAAAGCTTTCCTGACTCCGGCTCCTTTTCGCTGCTTCGCGGTGGCGCTATGGGGCTTCGTCAGGCTGGGTTCACGCAGGGTGCGTCATACGTCCTTGTGTCGTCGCTAGCGATACAACGCACATTGACCACACAGCCTGAGGTCGGGGTACCGCAGGATGCGTCACGCGTCCCTGCGCGTTGCGTCGTCACCAGCGACAGCGCGCACACTGACCACAGCTCGTCGTCCCTGTGTGATTTGTCGTCAACAGCGACCATGCAGTACTCTTTGACCACCCAGATGCAGGGTTTGCATGAGATGCGTCATGCCTTGGGTTTCTGCAACTCAGTGGGCGCAAGCAATGATACAGGGTCAATGGACCTGTGCAGGAGTGAAAGGCACTGACACACACACACACACACACACACACACACACACACACACAATGTGAACCCTGCATCAGGCTGCTCAACGGGCACTGCATCGCTGGCGACTACGCAGCGTACAGGTCCAAACCACGTGACGCATCCATCTCAGGTCAATGGGCGCTGCGTTGCTGGTGCCGACACTGGAGCACGAAACGCATACAGTATGAAACAGGCCTGAAGCAGGACACACGTGGTGACTAATGCCTTCTTGAAAGCTAATGTTCGGCACAGAGGCAACTGGGACCCGCAGCGGCACTTTTCTTCACTTCTTTTCTTCTGCTTCTCCTTTTGACTTCCTGCTCCCATTGAAGATGCACAAATGCTAAAAGTCGTGGAAGTAGGGCACAGGAGGAGTGGAATCAGGGGCTTCAGGGTCACGGGGGTGGATTCAGGGTTCTTGGGGCTCCTCACTTCACAACCATCGTGACGCGTACTGTTGAGGTCAACTTCTGGGCTTCCGCGCACGTACACGCACACACACGCACGTACAACAAACCCGTGTTGCGTGGTTTGAATACATCTCCCACTGGAGCTGGAGTTACGGGTTGTCCACACAGGTTCCGTACGATGTTCCGTCGCGATGTTCCGTCGCGGAACACAAACTTTGCGTAACGGCATTTTGTGCGCTACGGAACATTTTGCGCCACACAGGTTCCGTGACGGAACATTGCGACGGAACACATCGTTCTCTGCATGATATTTGTTCCGTTTTCACGTCGCGTTGTACTGGTTTTGGGATGCCGCGTCCTGTGTTGTACGTTTTTTGAAATACAGGAAGTTCATTTCACGTGTTCATTTCTGGCGTGGTGATGTTGCCTCGGAAAAGTCGACCTTTTTTTCGTCGTTTCGACCGGGACAGGTCATCTTTCAGTTTGCGGGCACGCAAAAAAGCAAGACTTGTTTCTCTTTTAATTATCCTTATCCTCTCATCAGAGGAGA
>JAAUXT010128568.1_pt1 | contig 25261 bp, 29 predicted proteins | sample 7278171 | NCBI WGS metagenome assembly JAAUXT01 (sample SAMN14350112, study PRJNA611818) | marine sediment metagenome | isolation source: surface marine sediment (1.8m) | place: French Polynesia: Moorea | collected 2018-08
CCCCTCTCTAACCACCCCCCTCCCCACTCAGACATCCGAATCCCGACGAAAAGGGTACCCCCCACGGAACGTCAGGGTCAGTTCATTCTGCACGAAGAGCAGAAAGGGGCCTGATGTCAACACTGGACACGTTCCTTGGAGACAAGGATGTGCAACTCAAGTGGCCTTGTCGTCATCTTTCCTTGATGCAGAAAGTTGCTGAAAAAATCATGTGGTGTGCTCGTGCCAGTTTGTAATTTGAATTTAAACAAATCAATTTCACGTCAACGTGTATTATGACACAACTGTGGTGTCTTGTGGCATCAGATGAAAAGGAATCCACTCACCAGGCAGAGACCACAAAAGTTTTCTTCTGTGAAACTTTGCAGCAGATTTGTTCAGCTCCGGGAAAATCGAAGCTTGGATGAAGTCAGCACCACTGACACAGGCACAGTAGTTTTCTTCACTTCAAACCTCCTCAGTTCAAATTCTCTTCTCCTGGAACACAAATCGTGTGGTTCTCAGAGAAAATTCACCACACAACAACTGTTTTAGCGTCATTAACTTCGCTTTTCAACAGAAACTTTTTACACCTGAAGGCTTCAATGGGTCAAGTAATCAATACGTTTGAAGCATCACCTGTTTTTAAATCAGCATGCTTCCCTGTTGCTTTGTGTGTCGGGCGACAGAAGGTTGCGGTTTGAGCATCACTCTGTTTGCAATAGGCCTCCGGTGATTTCATTGAAGGAACAGCGAGTACAGGCTAATCGCCACAAGACACGGAAATTTCATTTGAATCGCACTTAGCAAAACACAAGTTCAAAATTGTTTCACTACCCGTGCTACAAATTGATGAAAACTGTTGATTGCAATTTGTACAAATAAAAATGAAGGCCGCTTGGTGAATTTTACTTCCAAGCAATTATTTTTGTGTTCTTGTGCGAGGACTATCAAAGGATGAGCGACGCTCAATATATTCAAAAATTCGCTGGTCTTTGTTCGCAGAGTACTTGAAAATAAAATTCGCAGTCGCAAAAGGGCTCCTTTTTGCTTTGAAGCAGGTTGTAATTTTATACTCTTCAAAGCCAAACTTTCAAATGTCGACACAATGATAACCTTCTTTGTGGGCGTACCCGCCCGAGCTTCTTCCAAATAAGTTCATCAGATCTGCTTCATTGAACACGACCCAGCCAAAATTACGGGCACTACTACCTTTCCTGTAGAACGTGGTGCCACAACCATTCTGGACAAGGGTTCCATAATTTCGTGTTCATGATCCGTTTTTGACATGCTTTCGTCATCAAAAATCAGTAAAACATAATTAGAAACTGTGATGCTGGTCCATTCTGACGTACACACAATCTCAATCGGCGTTTTAATCATGCCAAACCGTCATTACAGGCTTTGCACCAAAGATTCAGTCCCGAAGGCAACGGGGAAAATTAAACATCATCTAATTACATTGTGTGCTGGTGTACAAAGAGGAAACGACACTGACATGCGGAATTTTGTGTCTGTGCACGAGACTTCCAAATAAGGCAGTTTATCTGGTGGCCCGAAGCGCAGAAGCTTTGTATTAAAAGGCCCGTGGAGTCTGCACTCTGTTCTGCCGAAAACCATAATTGCTCTGCACAGATGCCAATTTCTGTCAATTGCGCGCGATAAATCAAACTGCAAAGGCAGATGAAGTTGCACTGCTCAGACGTTTCTTCATTTAGCGTGGTCATGACGACAGGATCACCAGTTGAAGTACACAGGTTGTACAAGTCTAAGTGCCGCTGTGAGCCAACGTATTCACCCGGCAAAAACCGAGGGAGTCTTCAAGAAAGAAACTTGTGTGTGGTTTCACGAAACGTGCTTGGGATTTGATATGTACTCATACGAGTACCTGCCAACTTTTGGCGCGTCTTGCAACATGGTTCTCTTGGAATGTGGAACCGGAATCACGGAGCAAAGACAGTTGCTCCATTCGATGGTTCAAGATTCGAGACATTTTTTCTGTATGCAGATCTACAATCCAATCAAGCTCTCGTGCCAAAAAAAAATCACTTTTCATTTTCACAAGTCGTTTGAATGCAGATGTGAACATGACGGTTTGAACGAACTCCAGCAACAGTTTCTCAGGAACACCTTTGTGCACATCATTTGCGCAGTTTAAAGCATCACCTGTCTTTGAATCAGCGTGGCTCCTTACAAACACGCCTTGTGAGCAACACATGGTCCTCAACGCACTGAAAACCGCATTGACAATAAAGTTCACCGGCACATTTGAATGTTTCACCTCAACCCAAGACAGCAGCAGCAACGGAATGAGCGGCATAAAATTGCCCAAACCAACTCATGTTCACGCAGACTTCAAACAGACTGTGCTCCATATTTGCCCAGAGGTGTTTTCAAAGCTACTGAAACCTAAAGTGAGGTTTAAGATGTTGACAAAATGATGTTTGGTTAAATGCTTGATTTCACTTAGACTGACAAGAGGGAATTTAAGCCATATTTGTTCGCCGTAAATCTTGTTGATTGTTCTCTTCCTCCACAAGCCCCGTTTTCCTCTTCGTTTATTACACTCACAGCAGCGTGTGCACAATCATTAAACCGATAATGATGCGGGTTCTGTGCGAGGCTTTGTCTCAACAGGTCCTTGCATGCTGTCCATTCGGCATTTGGCATGCTACTTGCCTCATAATAAGCGTAACATTTCAAACACTGGTCATGCGTAGGTCCTAATGTATGAACAACCAGACTCTCCAAGCGAAATTTGTTGCTACAACAGATAATTTATCTCGCGTGGTCCTGATAAAGAAAAGCCGGGTCGTTTCCATATTCATGGCGGGATGACCCGTCGCTCTTGGGAGGACGAACAATCATGTTGCACAGATGCTGGGCTGCACAACTCGCGCACAATAAATCAAAGACATTTTCAAAGAATTAGAAAGCTTACTTTTTCAAAAGCCGCTGGCAGTGTTCTGACTTGGCAAGATGTCATGTACGGGTTTACGATGCTAATCTTGTGGGTTTTGAGCGCCGTTTGTCCTTTGTGATGAAGCCTGGCTGAACAGAAGTTCGCATGTTCACTGTTCTCTTCAACATTTTGTAGCGCTTGCAGATTTCGGTTTTGTGAAAAGGATGAGCACCTTCAAATCTTCTCGTCACCGATTGAGATGATATTTCACGAACAATGGAAAAGAAGCCAAGGCATCAGACAGTAGATCTGGGCAGATTGAAAATCAAGTGGCTTCAAGCAGACTTGCAGCATTTGTGCTCTTTCATTGATCAAGTTGGTACAGATCAGTTTGACAGATAAATCAACCGACATTGCTGAGTAAATGTAATTGGTTTTGTCTGCTGGGAAGTAACCTGGGTAATTTCAGCAATTCTGTTCCACTTGGCCATTGTGTAGAGTGAGTCCTGGCGGCGCCTTGTGAAGCAACAGCATCTGAGCCACAGCACGCGAAAACCAATCCCGCCAAATTTTGCTTTTGCAAAACTTCGCAATGCAGGGCGTCACCTGCAGCAGCACAAAACGCACATTCAACAGGCGTGCAAAAAAGGGCGGCGAAAAGAAGACGGCTTGACAGAGTTTATGTTTCTATTGTTAAACTGGAAAATAAAGTCAAAGGATGGAAAGGCAATCCTGCGTGTGTTTTGGTTTCTGCCAATGTCAAGATGGTTGCCCGTAGAAAGATGCTTCACTGTGAATGCACGAAGTATCTGAAGTGTTTGTCGCACAAAGGAATCAAAAGTCCGAACACATGAACATGCGAATCCTACGTTGTTCTCTTATCAGAAATCTGTATCTGTAGAGTTTTGATTGAAACACTTGTGCATCAAGGACACTCATTCCTCAAACATGAAACTTGAAAAGGAATTGTCTCTACTTGTTCTCAAATACACAAAAACTGACACGCCAGAAAAAAAGCTTGGTTGATGACCACTTTTTGCCAGCGAAGTGTTTTCCCCAACAGACTCGATGCTCAGCATCCACCACCTGTTTAAAAATCAACATGACTCCATTTGAAGTGATAACTGAGGGACACATTTTCACTGAACGAGTTCATTGAAGCCATAAGGCTCTCAACTGCAATCTCCTCTATTGAACCACTTCACATGCGTCCCCTGTCACTCCCACTGGAGCAGGGGAAAAGAGATGCTAATTTGCTTAGATGCTCCCATTGCTGAATGGAATTTAGGGTGCTGGGCTGGAAACTCGCGCCATCAGCCTTTCGTATTCAAATCCGGAAACTCCATCCAGTTATTGATTTTCTTTTCCACGTTCTTTGTCTTTAATTTGTTGCAAGTGAATTAACAAATTACATGCCACGGCTTTCAATATCTGCCTGCACGAGGGTGGAGATCCGTCCGTGGAGATTGAGCCCACGCCAAATGGTGGCGAGATAACTTCATTTGTTGCTACGTAATGGTCATAAAATTGATTTTTACACGCAAAGGTGAGTCTGTTTGAGGACGAGTAGCTGTGAGCATCTGATGAAGTTTGTGGAATCTTGTCAATCCACGCTGTGCTTTGCAAAAAAGGGAGACAAAAACAACAAATAACAACCAAAAAACAACCAAGAACACAATTCTTTGTTTCGATGGTGAGGAAACACGCCGACTATACACGATGAGTATCGGTGTATCGATCACTATCGATTGATCGGACGGATCGATGTTGGTTCTCTTGGATCTTGTTGCACAGGTGCACTTTGACAGAAATTTCTGAAACAGATGCATCCGCATGAAAACTGGCAAGAAAATAGTTGCCACAAAGGCAGAAGGAAATAATTATTTTGCATTCAAACTATTCCCATCTGGTCCTTATGTTTCGCTGAATATCGATTTGCCTGACTTTGTGTTCCCGAAAATGGGATCGGCTCCTCCTCATCTTGGACGCCATAATGAACCGACGCGACGCACTCTTGTCTGCAACGGCAAAGAGCCGCGTGGAAACCTTTGTGAATTGTTTGCACGCAATGTGACAGTAAACGTGTATTCTCATTGAGCCAAGCATCATCTGACCGTACATCAGGTGTTAAACACTCGTGATTGTCAAAGTTTAGCCATTCCGTCTCCTTTATCCGCTCACGAAAGCCCCGTATCAAACTTTGCGACTGTTTCTTCAGGAACAATGGGCGGTTTGAGGGATTCGGAAAACCGAAAACCGAATCGACAAAGGACATTGAAAGAGGTTCCCATGCGACCATTTCAAAAGCAGCAGTTAATTTGGCCTTTAACTGGTGTGTTTTCAATGGATTTATGATTTCCCCTCGACATGCATTTGACTTCACATTCTCCCAGCACCGGACAACAATTTTCGGGTGTTGTGTGCATGCCAAACAGAGATTACGGGTTATCATATGTACAATCTATCTTGTACCTTTGTGACAATGAGAGCTTTGTCCTTATTCATGAGGACGTGGTGAATTCTGTGGAAAAGTACGTTGGATGCTGTATGACAAACATTAAATCAAACTCCGCTTCAAACAACGTGTGTCTTTTCCATAAAAACGCGGTGAATAATATCGTTTTGGGGTTTTTTTTCTTCACAACAAGTGCCACGGTTGAGGTGTTTTCAAACCAAACTGACTTGAACATCGAACATCGAAAAACTCGCCGCTTCACACGAACAGACTGTGAAATAGTGCAAAACAAACACACGGCAACAGATTGCACTAAAATTTCCTGGTCGGAAGATCATAACCGTTTGGATATTGAATGCGATAAAACACAAGGAAATCCACTGACACGCCGATGAGCTGGATCATCAAATATGCGCTCCCTAGATACGGGACCCTTGTGAGGAAACCTCGCAGGGCAGTTGACTGAATCATGAGTAATTAAATTTGCGTCTCGAGAAATGTGGTGGAATTGCCTGCAGCATCGTTTCTTTGTTACAGGTTTTCAGCGGCCCTTTTGTCGAGCAGGTTCACAATTCCATATGATGAGTTTCGTTGCCTTCCCGTTCCCTAATTGCAAGGCAATGTTGGACCATTTTTACACGCATGTAGGATGTGTGTGTAGGTGTAAAACTGCATGCGGGTTTGGACAGTTTGCCTGTGGTCTCTTGATCTAATTCGCATTTCGGTTTTCTGTGAAGCTCCGCGGGCGTCATAGTCTATTCCCTCAGAAACGAAATTGCCTGGAAACAAGAGGCAGATCGGCCAGAGATCCAGAGATGTGGGTCAGAGGGCATCAGAGTGTTTCCTTTGTGTTGAGTTTCGTGTAATATTTTTGCTTTTAATTGACATGTTCCTCCTCAAGAAAGGTTGAACTTTTCCGTGAGTTGCTGAGTGCCAGGTCGACTCGTGCTCCAAGTTGCACGTTTCTCGAGCAAACAAAGCATGTGGCGTGATTCCATCTGATGTGCACAGGTGAGCTTTATTATATCTGCTCTCCTTTTTCGCTTGGGTTTTCGAACAAAGCGGCTCCGACTTTGAATTCGTCGAAAAAATCTGATGAAAAACAACTCTGGTTCATTCACTTATTCTGCCCGACACCTGGACCAGATGTATAGATTATACATTACATGTACGTTGCCATCTCAAACCAACGTGCGACTGACTGGAAACGAGGATGTTTTGTTTCTGTGGCAAAACATAGACATATAGCACTTTCATGGAGCGTACAAGCGAGCGGAGTTTACTGGTGGCGCGACCGCGGTGCACTTGTCTTGTGCCGCGGCGCGCCTGGCCTCTCACCCGAGGGTCAGGGCAGCGCCGCTAATTGTGCGGGGTGAAGAAGGAAGCTCGCCGCATTCCGCGTGTCGCCGCCCGGTTACAGCCCCATCCCGCTGCTCAACAGCTACCGACACTCGGCCGCTTGACCCCTGTGAATTCTACATCTATTTACACCAGCAAACACAAGTCGCGACCACGGCTGAGACTGATCCGATTGAATTGCCTCATCCTCGAGCCTGTGCACCAAGCAAAGGCTTTGGTGTTTTGAGTTTGCAAACACAATTTTGACTGCGACGTCTACATTGTCGTTTTATTGAAAGCTGCATCAATTATGCATGAATAACAATTGGGCCTCGCAATCTGTGAAATCAGATACTCTCGGTGAAAATTGGCCGAGCAGTCATTTATTCTGTTGTTTGATCCGCAAAACATCGATTTTCTTGAAATTCAGAGGATGCATGTGATTAGCAGAAATGACATGGCCACCTCGCATTTCACTTGCCATGGAGTCGCGAAACAAAACGATCAGTCATTCGAGTCCATTTTGATGAAGTCACAGCTGTATTTAACGTCTAAACACAGACTTGTTTGCCTTGATTGTGTTACAGGTTTGGCAAATCAGCCATCTTTTTCCTCTTTATCTGTTTGGGGAAGCGTGGTGTCATTATTCATGGGGAGTTGCCCTCTATTTCCCCTGCACGGCCATAATGGTACGACACAGATGTCCCTTATGAACAATTACCATCCTGACTCTCAAGTGCTCTTGCTGACGTTAATGCGATTTTGAAAAGTGTATTGAATGGATTTGGAAGCGTCTGGGAACGGGCGCATCAAAACTATTGATCCAAAATACGTACTTCATTATTCACCAACATACTTGTTTGTACTTACAGGTAGAACTGATGGAGATTTGTTGTACTGCATGGTGGGCCTTTCTCTGAAACGGCTGGCATTGCAAACTTTTTTTCTTTGGTTTATGCTGACAGCAATGGCTGTGCCTCTGGTATTTTGAAGCAAACAAGGATCTCGCCGGTTGATAGTTGACTGAGTACAAAGTGATCACATCGGAACAACGTGTCTGTCCTATTGACAACACTGTTTACGACTGAGGATCAAACTGCGTGATCTCCAATCATGATGATTACACAATAGACCACTTTTGAACGCAGTCTGGAGACATCAAAGGCAAGCAAGTTTGTGAGCAGAAAACTGCCTGGGAATTAGCGGTACGAGGTATGCTCGGTGATAAGTGCGCCAGACACCCTATTGTTGTGGCCTGTTTTCTGGGTCAGGACCTGCCATCGTTTCATCGTTTCGTGGACGCGAATGTTTGTTTTCTGATTGTAGGAGTCAGTGGGAAGTCTTATAAATATTTTCTCGTTTCTTTCCTCCTGTGTTTACATCAAGCAGATTCGTTTTCAATGGAGTTTTCGATCTTGATCCTTTGTTGTCTCCTGATCAATAGAATAAGCAGTGTTTGGAAGACAGTTCACTGCGTCTTCGTAATTGCCATGTTTTTCCCGAGGTCCGCTCTCGCGAATAACAACTGATAAACAGTTCTGTTTTTGCAGCTCACATTGTGTTCCTTGTATTTTCGAGTGCGCATTTATCGTGACACGAGCACTGAATCATTGATAAGTTAGAACAGATCAGAAGTACTCAGCTTTCCGACTGCTTTTCCATGCCTGGCAGTGATGAATCCGATTGATCGCAGCAACCTTCAGGTACGCGGAAAGTGGTTGCATAAAATTCTGCCGTTGCGAAACTGTCTTGGCGGCAAAAAGAATCGCTCGGTGCGCCAACTCCACTGGCGTATCCTGTTTCAGGAAACGTTTTTCTTGACAGAGTTGTTCTGGACCAGCTTTTGTTCCAAAATTTCCAAGTTCAGGAAAGTCAAAAAGCAATTTGCGCATGTGAAAAAGACGCGTTGTTGCTCAACTGCAAATTCTCTTGAGAAGTAGGAGTGAACTACGAAGAGGAGAGCTTGGCAGGAACAAGTACAAATCTCAGTCTGCTGTATTGATCACCAGAACAGTGTTTATTTCCGCCTGCAGTGGTCCGGGGCAGTCCACATCAACGCGTGAAATCCCGTCAGGACACTCAACTCTTCCAAGGCAATGGATCGTTTTGGAATTTTTATCGGGCCAGGACCACTAAACAAAGACTCATGGTGCCAGCGTTAACATTTAGTGAAACAATACACAAACATCTACTCAGAATAATCCAGGCCACACATCTGCAGTGTAAATATGTGAATATGTAACCGGAGCACTGCAGCTTATGCAGGCTATCTACAACATGAAGATGAGATTTCTCTTCGGCCAAGCTGGAAGCCTTGTTATAGGGATCAAAACTTTACCTCTTTACTGATCCCTGTTAGCTAAAGCAAACAGCTACTACAGATCTACTATGTGTAAATTGTGCAAAAAATGGCATTGCTGCGCCTCGTTTGTTGCTTCGCATTTCTCTACCACTGCCAACAAAGATTCACACCGTAAGACACACAGCATCACACAGAGCACAATTTGTTGAAAAACAAATATCCCGTCGTTGTTGTCGTTGTTGTGTGGCGTTTTGGAAACTCAAAAAACTGGCATTTGTTTTGATGACAAAAATTCTGCGAAATCGCTCAACAGCAAACAACGACTGTTCGAAATCAAGATCTTTTGCGTTCTTCGGCCGACATCTTTGTTGATCTAATTCGACACGCACCCAAAGAGATTGAAAATTGGTTCGAGTTTTCACCTCCTCTGTGGTTTCCTGCTGGAGGTCAGGAAGACAAGTTTGGGACTTCACGCCCACAGATTGTTTGAACACCTGAGGCACTCAACCATGAAAAGTTGTGGACGCAAACGAGAAGTCTGAGTGTAAAAGACAAGATTTGCGTCAAGAGTACTTGTTTCGTGTGGAGCTTTTTGGAGGAAGGTTTGGCATTTTTTCTCCAAGCCTAATGATGATACCTGGCGCGTGATTTAAGCTGCTCAGTTTTGTGACCCACAGAACAGCTTTGCGTGTACTTTCTGTTCAACCAGCTTCTTCACCCATGCCAAGAAACAGGTAGACCTCATGCCGAAACACGCTTGCGATATTTCCGTTCTGAGACTCTGTGTTTGGTTTTTGTCTGGTGCTGCACGTTGAGGGATGCGTTTTTGCTCTTCGTTTGAGTTCACAAGCAAACGTGAAGAAAACGACAGTTTCCTCTGGTGGCACAAGCCGACACGTTTCCTGACGAACAGAAGGAAATGCTGTAGTGGCATTATGCCATCAGACTCAAAAGCATTCAAGGGGTTTGACAACCAGTTTACGCTTTCACGTTTCCGTAAAGAAGGTACGACTCGTAAATTCAATTTCATTTTGCAAAGAAGACGTTTCTTTTCTGATCGAGTGTTCCGTGCAACCTCTGTTCAATTTGACGGTGCAAGTTTGCGATTAACACGTACTCGGGGAGTGATGAAACTTGTCGGGATTGCAGTGCACCGGAACCGCATCGTGGGCACCGCCGGGTCCGCTACAGGTGGATGCAGTCAGACCTGATGGTGAGTGAACACCATGCCAGCTTCTGCGAGCTCCAACAACCCAACTACCTAACTTTTCAGTGCAAACAACACAAAGAGTGCGGTTTTCACGGCACAACCTGCAGTTGTCCTGTTGTACGAATCTTGTGTTGCCTTCTTCTTTGGTAAAAAGTGCAGGCGATGTGATAGATGCCAAGTTCACAAGGAAGCCAATTGCGAGTTCCACGCGATTGCTGAAGTAGCCAGCGAGTAATCAGGCGTCTGTAGTGTAAATATGTGAGCGTGTAACCTGATCATTACAGCTTATGCAGGCTATCGACAACATGAAGATGAGATTTTCCTCCAGCAAAGTGAAGAACCTCACCACCGGGATCGGAACACCGATAGAGTGATCACTATCATCCGGCGAATCTCACGCTTTCAATACTCGAGATTGCACTGCCAATGCCACGCCATTCAGTCAGCCGTTGACTCAGATTCGAGGAAATACGTGTTTTCTCTGCAAATGCGCCCTTGGGGCAGGATGCACTCGCTGAGGCGTCATAACAATCAGCAGTTGCGGTGCAGGGATTTTTCGTATTTTTACAATGTTCGAGCTCGCAGAAGTTCACAATGAGGTAAAGCGCATTTGGTTTTGACTTTCTGGTGTCCGCCCAAGTGATTTGCTTTGAATTCAGTTGATCCCGTCCTTGGCACATTTTTTTTGGTCACCAACAAGGCGCAAACAAAAACACAATGATTCCATAACGTTTTGTTTTTCAAATTTATTGATTGCTCCGTGTAATTTGACCCTGACGAGGGCCTCATATTTACAAGGAAAATAAAGAATACCACAACCTATTACTCTGTGTGTAGAACTTGTGGGTCAATTTCCGCATTGATTGAACATCATGATTTCGTCTCACACAACCACTTCTCATGCTGCATTACAATGACACTTTGATTCTGAACTGAAAACACGGGGATCTCAAAGGACAGATTGTATTTTTCAGCTCGTTTTTTATTCCCTTGGTCGGCAATACCGGGACTTGCACCTTTCATCTGTGAGTTTGAAGCTGGATGTGGGTGGAGCAGTTCCTGATATTGCCATTTCGCAAGGAAAGTGGGCGGATCCCAAAGCAAAACGTAAATGGAGTTTCAATCCATTTTCGTGACATTTCAATCACGAAGGAAGATGGCCGATTCCGATGCGTCTCAACTCGTGTGAGACCAAATGGCATTACAGGCGACTGTCACTCTGAATTGGGGCGCAAAAATTTGATAATGAAACACTTACTTCATTGCTGTCAGTTCATTATTGCGAAAATACCAGGACAGTTTGCACAATAACTCGCCAGTCACGGCTGTAAATACTGTGAACGTAGTCTCTTTGTGTCACCGACATTTGAATTTCAGATGAGTGACAATTTCCTGCTGAAGACACATGACGCACATTTGATTTGCCAAAAACACGACCACGTTTTCCATTCGACAGGGACACTTGTGTCAAGAGACAACGCAGCATTGCAAACAAAGATTTGGTTTCACATAACATAACGTAATTGATACCGGCAACTCTCGAGCGCAAAGTCTTTGGATTTTCCAACGAATCTACCTGTCTGGCAATCAAGATCATCTTCGGGAACCTAATGCTTTCTGGTCATGACGTCTTCGCTTTCTTTGCCTTCTTTTGTGTGCGAACATTTTGGCATCAAACGTACCGGTAGCTGACGCACAAATCACGAAACAGGCACCATCTCGCCACCTTGGTGTCAGCAGTTACATCAATTTGAGAAAATCCTTTGAGGATTTCCAAGTCTTGTTCGGATTTGTACTGCACGGAACGGCAACGACATTTTGTTTGTTTGCCAGGAGGAGCACATGTTCCTTGCGCACGTGCTTCGTGTGAGATCCATATCGGTCTGCACTTATGACATGGCACACGTGTTCGAGGTGCACCGTTTTGTCAGTGGAAAAAAGCGGAATTCAGTTTTGGATGAGTGCAGTGGTTATTGAGTACGGCGAGCCATACATACGTTGTCGGGTTGCGGGTGTGGAGAGGTGAGAGATGCGCCTGCAGCGCGGGCTGAGCGACCCGCACCAGCGGCAGCTCCTCCTCACTCGTCCCCCACACGCCCCGCGCAACCTGCACCCCGTGCTCTGCCTGCACCCACAACAGCGCGTCAATGCAATTCTACAGTAACAATATCAGACAAATGTTCCTCAGAGGTCTCGCGAGGCAGAGTTCATCTGAGCATAAGCTCAACTCATTCCCAACTCCTGCGTGTTTTGGTTTCCACACCACATTTGCAGAAACAACACCGGAGTGGGTTTCTTTTCTTGCCCCTTGCCAGCTTCACTGATGTCTTGTTTCACCTTAGCAATAAAGTATTTCTACCTTTGAACCAACAATGCAAGGTCGCTCAACAAATTTGTCACTGAGAGTTTTTCTTCCAGGAATCTGCTCAATGTTTTTCCCTGGCGTAAAGTGCACTTATTCATTGTAGGCAATAGGAAGCAGAGCCAACTTGTGTATGTTTTCTCTGTGGTAGTTTTGCTCCGTTAGTGAGGTAACTTGACTTGAGAGCTTTTGCCGGAATTCTGATACCTCTCTGGTTGTTGTGTCTGTCTTTCCTTCATGGGCGCACATGATGTCAATAGCTTTTGTTTGTTCTTTTCATTGTTCGATCTGTTGGTAAAACACAGCACCGGTTTGTTCCATTCCGGGTAGGAAGAGGAAAAAGTTCAGGAAACTGTCGGCGGATGGTGTTGAAAAGAAAGACTGCACAACATTGGGATCCACGAATGCGAAGGACTAGAGAGAGACAAGTGGTCTGTGTTGACGAGAAAGTCAATGCGCTGGCTTTTTTACACACCAGTCACGTAACGCTGAGAGTTCTCCGGAGGAAAGCCTTGTCAAATCTTGTTGCATGTTCACATCTCCAAACAAGTAAGCCTATTATGCTGAAAGGCTCCTCTCTTCCTCCTTGAAATTTGCCCATTTCACTTTGGTCCACTTTCGCCTTTCTTTTTCCAAACGACAACAGTGAACCTTTCGCGAGCGTCAGATGGATGGAAGTTTTGCGTTTCTGTCTCAGTCACTGTCCACTGATGCGTGTCTGCCAGGATGGGGCCGGAGATTTGTTCGAGTACAGGTGTCGATTCGGGTTCCATTGTTGGCGTGGGGGCAGGAGGTTGGAGGGGAAACGAGCAGGTGAAACCGGGAGCTGATGGGGGATGCGGCCTCTGCGTTCAGCATGCCTCAACATCAGCGCAGTTCACTGTGAATACGGTCAAAGGTCTCCCGTTGATGAATTCAATAAGCTTGTTCCCACGGGAGGATGGCACGGGCTCCAGCGAGAGATTAGCAAATCCGCTCGTCAGGAATCATCCAACCGTCCTTGTGTTCAGTGTTTGTCAAGTTTGTGAAAAATAAATTGTTTTGTTGTCCGACATTAGCAACTGAGGTGGGACAGAAAAATAACCGCCAACTTGCGTCTCCATTGGCCGCAAGCGTCACAGCCAGAGTTCACGTAACTTCTTCAGAGTTAGCACCTCGTTACTTCTTTCATCATTTCCTACTGCACAAAAAGTCCACTCGCATCACATTATAGCATTAAGTTTGGTTGCAGCCAGCATCCGCTCACTGTTCTGTCAATGTAATCCCATTGGCATTGTGTTTGACAAAAGCACATTTGATCACAATTCAGTACAAATGGCGTTTTATCCTCCAATAAATACATAAATATCTGTCTTTTCAGTCTTTGTCAAGTCAGAAACACTTCATGCTTCGTGATGACTTCCTGTCAGCACACTGAGAAGGTTGTCCCACAGAATATCCACTTGTCGGCTGTCCGACTCGTCGAACGCGGAGGCGGGTTTGGTGCCGTCGCCGCCTTCAGAGTCAGACGGAGGCGACGCGGGCGGCGAGCTTCCCTCCGAACTCGAGTCACTGAGACTGGCGCACGAGTCCATGTCTTGGTCAGCGTAGGACGATAAAGGGTGGTCAGTGTCCAGAGACGTGTTCAAGTGACCGCTACTGCTGCGCTGTTGGCTGTCCTCGTCGCACATGGATCTGAGCAGTGACTCGGACAAGTCGTCAGCCAGCTTCTCCATGGGTCGCTCAGGGTCCTCATCACAGCACGCCGAATCCTCACGGAACATTTCTGAGGCATCAGGCCCAGAGTCTAAAGAGTCAGTGCTCGGCATGGAGCAGGCTAAACTGGATGGCGATGAAGGCAAATGCGAACTGGATGAAGAGGAGCTGAGACCCGAGTCGCAGTCCGTCTCCATGTAGGAGCAGGATGTGAGCCTCTTGTTGAGGTGCGCGGGCGGCGAACTGTAGAAACAGTCCTGCTCCACGACGGCGCAGTCGGCGTAGGACGCAAACGTGGACGGGTAGTAGGTCTGCGAGTAGCCGTAGCCGTAGCGCTTTTCCTCGCGCAGTTCCTTCTGCATGCGCTTCGTCATGTTGTTGATCAGCACGGAGCGGCGCAGAAATTGCTCGGGGTCGTCTATGCCGCGCAGTTTCTGGATGGACATTTTGAGCACGCGCCGTTTCTCGTCCCGCCGCTGCTTTGGCGTGTTGTGGAACGGCGAGATGCGTTTCGGCCGTGGATCGCAGTCATCGTCAGCGGCGTAGTCGGACAGCAGCGTCAGTTTGCGCTTCAACGGCGACGCACTGCGACTGCTGCAGTTGCTGCCGCCGCTGGAACAACTTGATGAGGAGGGCGACCCCATTAGGCACGGGCTGGTGCCGCACATGCTACCCACTGGAGTGGGGGTGCCGCAGCGGGGCAATACGCTCGGAGTGCTGGGCCTGGCGGGTGTCGAGATGACCAGGTTGTCCGGAGACAAGCTGGTGTAACCCGGTTTGGGAATGGCAAGTTGTTGCAAGAGACTCGCAGTGTCGATGGCTGGAGAAGTGCGAGGTTGTTCCCCTCCAGAGGACGACGCTCTTCCCTTGACAAGCACGTTGTTGTTCAAACCACCTGTCATGGAGATAAAAGGAAAAGGTTGCATTCAGCGTGACAGCCGAAAGCACATGGCGTTTGAAATTCAGTGCTTGCACATAGCGCTACACTGATGACATTTGTAAGTACAGGAGGATGGGGCCTGGCCTGGCCTGGCTGGGCGGCGCACCAAGTAGTTGCCATGTTGTCTGTATCCAAGCCAAATCAGTGCAACTGTCTTGTGATAAAACCCGAGGCCACAGAGAAGCCCGACTGGGCATTTAGTGTTTGCACACATGAGTGAGCCCATCATTTCACAGCAATCGATGAAAGCGCAATGAACATTACTCTACGTGCCTCTTCACTCATATCTGACAATAACCGCCGACAATACCCAACTGTTTCTATCATCGTGTTTGCTCAACTTTCACAGGATATGATGTTTACATAAATGGCATCTTCTGTCGCTCGCACGACAGCGCGAAATTTTTTTTTGCCCTTTGGCCTGAACTTCTAGTGTGGAACACGCCCCAGAATCAGAGAGAAAAGTGAAAACATAAACACACGTTTCAACAAGAACGCTTGAAGACAACTGAACAAATTCCAATTCCGTGAAGAGTTCGCGGGTCAACCCACTTCCAGGCACTGCGTGCTGTCAGACAAAGAAGTGATCCAGTCAACAGCTCCGTTCAAAACAAACACCCTCCCAGAGTTGGTTCCCTTCCAGACGCGCACTTGCACGTTAATTCCTCCTGAATATGGAGCTCAGGCTGGTCAGTAATTATCACGAGAATCTTTGCTCCATCTCGCTGAGCCTGATTGTTTCCGGTCAGGATTTATGACGCTCCTCATCAAAGTGTGCGCAATTTACAAACAGTGACATATGTTTTTACAAGTACTTCGCAACTGATATACCAGGTTGCGAATCACACCAACAAAACTAAAACTGTCTTTTTATGTCCACAAGTTCGACTGAAATTTTTCCAGGGCGTTCGGAAAGAAGAAAACTAATATTGACGGAAATGCTTACCTGAGATCTGGGTGGTCTCTTTGTTGCCGTGATTGTGTGTATTCCAGGTGGAAAAGACGGAGGAGTCCTCTCCCAGGCGAGACGAGCGCATGGAAGGACTGCAAGCTGGTATCGGTAATACGAGTGTCATCCCTTGACTGTCATTGCATTGTAATCCTGGAGTAATGAGATAAAGAGACGGTAGGTTTAAATCCCCATGCACCGAGTGATGTGAATGCTTCGGAAGGCAGCAGCTGAATGAGGTGCCCACTCAGCGAGCAAGTGCCTTTGTCCTAAGTGAGTGTGTGTATGAGGTGGGCTGGCAGCCAGCAGCCACCGCGCTTCAATCGATACCACCTACCCTCCTCATTCTCTCTCCGCTTGCGCTCGATAACAATAAATACGACAGATTTCCTGTGAATGATCAACCATCGGAGATTGCACGAGATAAGATGATAAAAAGTGTTGTGTTGTGCTGGTTAGTAAATGCAAACTTTGTGAACAATGACTTGCCAAATCACAGTCGACACCAGCGAGCGTGAGCGTCATGTGCCAAATGTCTTGTGCCACAGAGCTTTCTCAACGCTTGACATCAGCATCAGGAAAACAAATCTCGTGTTTGGTTTTCGTTTCCCAGTCATTGTTACAAAAATGCAGTTTTTAGAATCCGCTTGTAACTCGCTTGCTTCTTTCTTCCAAGAAGACGATTTGGGGAGGGCGAAGCTCAATTCAAAAATGTGACGGATGAGTGCGCAAATCTTTTTGCCAAATTGAAAGCCCCTGTGACAAAAGGACAATTCACGTGTCGCCCAGTTGTGTCAGCACAAACTTCAAAATGTCATCAGCAAGAAAATGACGATATCATGTTTGCCAATGAACGAGGTGAAAGGAAGTGATCAAATATTAATGTGCAGATTGCGGCTTGAAAAAACTATTTGGTCCGTCTGCAAGTGACAGCATGCGAGTATTGTTTTGGCCAGCATTTGCAGAGTAAGTTACAAAGTTTGGAGACAAGTCACTGAGAATCAAGTCACCTGTGTGCACATGAATGTGCAGCCCTACAAACTGACACACTTGGAATCCACCTTGGTCCATTGTTCACACCGCAAAAGTTTCAAATGCAGACAAAGCATCGAGCTCGGGGCTTCCAAAGCTGAAAGAAATGCAAACTTTTTGTGCCAAAAGTGAACTACTCTTCTTACCTGAACAAAGATTCACTGGAATTTAGTCCAACAAAGTTTCTTTTGTTGATTTCGATGACAAGTATCAAAATGTACTTTTTCCGCAGTTGGATATCAACAAGTTCCCCAGTCGCTGCTCACGTCAATGTTAGTGCGTCAAGTGCCTGTTAATAAATGCTAACTGATGTGTAATTGTCGGCCTTCCAAGCATCTCGCTCGCCGATTATTTGTTTGCTGGGCCACGCGTGTTCTATTTGCCTGACAATAGTTGGTTACACAGCTCTGCTGTTCATTGGACCACCTCCCTCCGCAAGAGCCGAGCCTTTCAGCACAATCACGATGGCAATTTGCGTCAGTTTAGGGTTTCGCGTGGATGAAACCTTTATTTCCTTTGTGCGATTGGTTTGTCCAGTGAACTATTTTTGAGCTCCATTTAATTTGCAAGTTGTAACTGATCTTGCCCCTCTTTCACCACAACGTACTTGTGATTTGATTCACATTTTTGTGAGAGCATGAATCGAATTGTCGACTGCATGCCAACATTAAAGTGCCATCCGATGACTGCTGCTGCATGCAGGTTCTTTCAAGTGAGAAGAAGTCAAAAGCAAACCTTGCGAAAATTAGAATGTGTTTCCTTGCACAATGGGCTGCACTGTTGATTAGTATTTCCTCCTTGTAAGTAGCAGCGAGGGAATTGAAGATTTGCCTGCCAGCCGTCCTTCTGTGGCAAGGGGGATGCTATTTGCAGTGAATCTGCGGTTAAATGACTGTAAGAGATGATTGACAATGGAGTAGGAAAAGCAAATCAGGCGTCGTGTTTTCCCTCCGCTGTCTCACCCTCGGGGAATTTAATACTGGCTTGCAGGCTTCAAGATAACACAGCCACCAACAGAACGATGTGAGCATTACGCCACTCTCGGATTTTAGTTTTCCAAATCATATCGCTGGTTCTGTTAAAAAAGCAAAAACAACAGAAAGATGCGGGTTTTTTTAAACGAGATCTGAACTATACGCAGAAGTGTTCCACAATCTCAATCGTTTTTGGTTGCACGTACGTAATTGTTGCCGAAGTTTGATGATCTGGTTGTTGTTTTCAAAAGTTTGGCAAGAAACCACACTGGCAGTAAACATGATTGTTTGTTTCTTGCTGTTCAGCTGAATTTTGCGCACAAGAGCACAACAATGATACCACAGTGTACACGGATGCAAGTCATCCTCAAGTGCAAAATGTCAAGTACAGGTACGGTGTAGCAATTCCATCTTTCAAAGATACTTAAATGTGTCATGTGTGCACTGGGCGAGTTTAAGGGGAATGTACATGTTCTGTTAAGGATTTGGAGATTTATAACAGGCAAAAGGCACCTTTGTTCATCATGAATCGTTTCCTTGCACAACTCACTTCATCGGCAAACCAAAATTCTGAGCATCTTTGATGCTCCAGCCAGGTGATAAGCTTCCTGAGGTTGAGTTTTGCGTGTTTTCAGTGTCCAGAGTACGTACAACGCACAAGTGACTGATAATATTGGAACATTTTTTCAGGAAACAAAAAAGACAGTTGCCTTCAACACAGTGAAGCCTGCCAATGCCAGTTGTGTGTGTCAGGTGTGGCAAACAATTAAATTTCAACTTCACTCCACTTGAAGGAGCTGATCCAGGGGGGGACGTACCTTCACACCAGACCCCCACACGCGCGCACACGCACAGCACTTTGCCCTCACAATTTTTGGCAGCAGGCCTTTCTGAGTTGTTTTTCCGAAGTTGTATTCGCCCAGCTCGGCGGTCCCCCGACCAAATTCTGCTTCATTCGTACGCCTTCGCATCGTCCAAGTCCATCGAGATGAAGGTGCAGCATCTTTTCGACGCGTGACAACTCTCACTTACCTCGCAAATTGTCTGTTTGGATCAAGAAAAAATTTTCCTTCGCAGCAAATCACGTCTGCGCAACGTAATTTGCTGTTTCAACTGGCGGTAAATAGAGCGTTTTATGAATGTGCTCGCCCACTGTATTAAGGACATTCGGTACAATTCGGTTGTCCGCATGAAATCTGAACATGTCAGCTTACTTAGCACAATTCACTTGGACCACTTGCGTGGATTGAACTTTTCACACTGGCTACAGCCCTTCGACGGTGGTTGGCAGCGTACACTTCGGAGGGTGTGTTCACGCTTCTGACTTTTCTGTACACCAAGTGAATTTGAGAGAAGGCATTGGTAATTTTCTGTGGAGTCAGAGAATCAGTTGAGTCCGAAAATCAGTGCCGTGTGTTTCTTTTTCCAAGTTGACTAGATGTGTTGCGACATGTCAGGAGATACTTGAGATACTTGTCCCTGACAATGAGAGCCAGGTACGTCGTACGTGTTCACCTGTTATCTTGAAGACAAAGATCAATAGCATCCAACAAAAGGTACCGCACACTACCAAGTGCAAAACAAAAACAACCATCTCGACACCCACCAGCGATACACATGCACGTGCACGTACGCCCTGTTGCAGTTCATGCTGCCTTTGAGTAATTCACATCACTATGCGATGCTTTGTGGCTGTTTTCGCTGAAGATCAAGCGTATGCAGAGAAACACTCCTCCGACACTCGAGGAAAAGCCAGAGATCTACAGCTCACGCTATTTGAGCTTCGTCTTTGATCTTGAAAAACATTTTGTGTCGGAGTTATCCCCTTGCAACTGCAGGAAAGCTATTTTACACTTTGGTTGATCAGTAAATCACTTAACCGAGCCGATACCACAAGTACATAGCAGTTAATCACGAGGTCGTTTGCACTAATTGCACAAAAGTCGAATGTAGGCTGCCTAAAGGTGCAGAACTACGAGAAAAAGACTTCAGCATAAGCTTGAGGATTTGTCAATCAGATTGCAACTGACGAGGACAAAATCCGGAAACAATGTTTAGATCGAGTGAATCAAGTGTTTCCTGTCTGTTGTGGTAGGAGGTCCGTTTGCAAACTATTTTCTTGTCTTTTTGGTGAAATTTGGCGTTGAATTTGATAAATTTATGATGCTGGTAAACAAACACAAACAGTCAAGTGAGGTTCACAACTGCAATATAAGAACCTGCATATTTACACTCATGCTGGCAAATCCGAAAAGTAAACATACGTTTGGACAAAGTCTTCATGATAATGCCAGAGGTTTGAATGCACTCTTGTCGACACAGATTCGCATCGCGAATGGAGCGCAGGTCTTGAGTGGCTGACGCAAAGAGAAATTCATAAATTACCACTTCTCTCCTCGTTGCTGCGGACTTGACAGGCTCCACTGATAAAGTGCAACAATAAAAACGTTAAATATTTTGCTTTAGGCATCAACCACTTTTCATTTGCATGTATCTGTAGGTGCATTGTATGTTTCGGTGATGTCACACTCAGTAAACTCTGCACAGAAACATCAAAGACCTATCAGTGCGAAAGTATGCAGCAAATGTAGGCAGGTACCTTTGAAAGAAATTAGCAGCGTTAAACAGCACTTTTTTGCCATTTCTTCACAACCTTCTGAAAGTCTTCTTTGCTTGAGGCATCCAAAACACAAGTTCCCAGCTCAATGGAAAAAGCCAGCAAGAACAGTTTTGCGTTTTGTTTCACTCTCGGACCAAAATTCAGCTGAATATCACATTTGAAGGAATAATCCAACGACAAACGTGGCAGAATCTCTTTGTTCTTGTCGTTGGGGCAGAGCAAAAAGGTGTGCACGCCAAGAGAAAGTTGAATCTTGTGGACAATCTTTGAAACTTTTCAACCGGAAATCGGCTATGCTTTTGGTCACATCACACAACAATCGAAAACACGAGGGGACAAAAATGACTAGAACAAGTAAAAAACGAGTATTCACGTGCAGGGCAAACAAGCAAACTTTCAAGACCATATTCATGCTCACGTGACATTCGTGCACTGTGCATTCCTGTGTCTGGCAAGAACTGTGTGTATATGAACTTCATGAAGTACCCTCCGACCACACACCTTTCTGGTTTCGCCAGTTGCAAATTTGCCTCAGTCGGCCGCAGTACAAGTAATGTCATAAGAGAAATGTGCATTTGCTTATTTTCTTGGTGTACTTTACAACTTGCACTGCTGATCTGTACAATCAGTTGCAAGCAGCAGATTGTCTGAAAAACAAACACCTGTCATTTCACACCAGCAGGCTGCATATCCTTCAGCACGGTGTGTTGTGGGCACCCACCACCGGTGGAACGCAGAGCAATAAGTTAGGGATCATATTCAACAACTGATCTGGCTGAACGTTTCAGGAGCAGCCCACGCGTGTTCTGATCACGATTGATAAAGTGTACTTGTGTGCGAAGCGAAACTACGGTCGCATCATGCGGTGCTTCACAACACCACGACATGATTCTTGAGGCAACTTACTCACTGTCACACCAAACACCCTGGGTGTTCTGTCACAACTCAGTTTCGTGTAAGGTTGTCTTTCAGCCGGGTTTCTGGAGGTTACTTCAAAAGGACTCTTTGCAATTAGACCAAGACCCATGTAAGCTGGAAAGAGGAGAATGGGAAGGAAGACCAGAGGATGTTCTTGTAAAAACAACAACAAACAAACAAACAAAAAACGCCACAACACAAGTTTGGAAAGGGTGTTACAGATAATCAGTTTTGAGTGGTAACTCTGGTTTGGCCATGTCAGTGCTACCATTTGCCTCATCAGGTTTTCTCTGGGGAGCAGTGAACGAAAGTAGTGGCAAAGGGGAAATGTCTGTCCCCATACTCTGATCTGGGACATAAGGAGGTCCATCCACACTCTGATCTTGCCTGGCCTGTGTGAAGTTTTGCACCGGGGGGGGGCAGGTCATTCTTCACGCGCTGACTGCGAAGCTTACACAGTGTAAAAAAAAGTTTGAAGAAAAAGAAATCGAAAAAGTTCAAATAAACACAATAAATTGCTTTGCGTCCATCAAAACATTCTGTCGAACACACAAAAAGCAGTTTTCGGCAGACACGCGCATCACCGAGTAATCAGAGTAGTGCTAACTTACCTTGCACTTTTGATCTGGGTTGGTAAACCAGCAGAACTATTTACAAGGCTGTAGCTGCTGGCATCACAAGGCATTGATACAATCCAAAGGCTGAATCCACATACAGCTGGTGAAGTTTGGTGAGAGTTTATCTGGTCTTTGACGGGCAAAACACTCAAGGTATTCGGGAAGCTGCTGATAATCTGCACGGAAAAAGTTTCTTGCGTTTTCTCTCAAGGTACAGCGATGTTTGTAAAAATATTTGGCCCTGGTTGCACCTTCAAAACTCTTGGAAAATACAAAGACAATGTTCCAACCAATAACACTGCTGGTTGAAAGTGCGAAACACGGAAAAAATCCCGACAATTCAGAACCGTTTCACAATTCTCTTCCTGTGGGAGCAGTGGTGACAAAGTTCCAAATTTGGACATGTCGCCACGCTCAGTCGATCGGACTGGTGAGTGGGATGATAAAAGAGCAATTTACTTTGCTCGTTCGTTTTGCGGAACAAGAGCACGAACTGGGCGAGATTTCAAAGAAACTCACACGTAGACATGCAGCCATGGCCCGTGACAGGCCTGGTGTGTCCAGCATGAACAAGAATTTCAAAGCACTTCACACACACACACACACACACACACACACACACACACACACAATACAAAAATGGATTTGAAACATGAATCAGAAGCAAACATTTTCACCACTTAGTCGAAAAAGTGCTGCCCTCTGACGCAAAAGTCGCGAACCAACCCTGCGACAATTTCCCTGCACAAATAGCGATGGTGGGAACGTTGCTGCTGTGACGTCAGCGTCAAAATCCCTGCATCAGCGTCATGACGTTGGCAACGAAAATCATGATCCATTTTCTGGCATTTCTTCTTTTTCTGGCACTTCTGTTTCATTTTGTGCCACTGCACAGTGATGCGACGACGGACTTGAACAAGCACCAACTGCGCTATGTGGCCGACCACCTGACGAACAGTGAATGCAAGAAGTTGTACGAAGCACTGCAGATGAAGAAGTTTGATCTTGATCATCATGTGACGGGCAAAGGCCAGCCTCAGGTGCCCTGCATAGTTCTCCTGCAGTACTGGGACAAAGTGCAGGCAAAGAAGGCCGACTTTTCGGTGAGTCACCCATCAAGAACTTGAAAACCTCAGTGCAGGGGGACCCAGGGGCGCGAAGGGGGAACTCCCTCCAACTTGGGGAGAGGGTTCGTCCGACCATCCAACTTCACAGGGAAGGGGGGGGGGGTCACCACACCTTCGCACTAGATTCTAGGGGTGTCTTCAGGGGATCCAGGAATGAGGCAGGGGGGCCCAAATTTCAAACCGGATCTCAGGGGGCCAGATTACAGTTCGCAGGGGTCCAGAATTGGCCGGGGGGTGCAGGCGTGGCTCAAGCTGGCTGAATGTCTTCAAAGGGTGGGGGGGGGGCAGACTCAGGGGATCCCAACTTCAAAAACTTGTTGCCAAAAAATTTGCATTTTTGTTGTTCAGTGAACCTTGCTCCTGCGGATCCGCCAGCCCTCCATGGGCAAGAGCTTTCTGGCACACAAAAGCCATGATTTTTACCGTGTTCCGTTGCAGGTTCTCACCCTGCGTCTCCGAGAGATTGGACGGGACGACCTCGCAGACAAGTTGTCCGAATCGGTCATGAAGGAAAAGGCTGACGCCGCCGAAAAAGCAGTGAACGGCAAATCCATGCAGAAACTAATTGTTACCAATTCTCCCATTCTTCTTGACTCTCCAAAAGGTGAGTGCGGATCCTGAGCAGGTGGAACCCCCCCCCCCCTGCCACCGAGAAAACGAACTGTCATTTTGTTTTTCTGAAACTCTTGCCGACTTTGAGGGTGTGCGATAGGCTGACACAACAAGCAGATTTGAATCAAACGCGAGGGGGTGTTGGTCAAACCGCACGACACGTGTATGCATGGAGTTGCATTTTCACGGTTTGTCTTCAGATCACCCGTCCTTTCGGGAGAAGGACGCGCAGCAGCACCAGAAGCCGCCGGGCTGGAGCGCCGTGCACACGGGCGCCATCCTCTCCATCGCCACCAACGTGTTTCTCATTTTCCTCCTCTTCGCATGGTCTAAAGGCTGGATGGCAAAGTGGAAAAAACAGTTCTGGGAAAATGTGCGGAAAGAACAAGGCAAGGAAAAGAAGAACAAAGACAAAAAGGACAGCAAGAAAAAGGGTAAAGAAAGTAAAACAGATGCAAAAGCTCAGGATGCGAAGAAGGATGAGATGAAAGATGAGAAAGAGGACGAGAAAAATGAAGATAAAAAGGATGAAGAAGAGAACGCAACGGAAAATGCCACAGAGAACACGCCCCTTCCAGTTTAGTGGCTTTGTTTCCAGACGGCAGCATTGCATGTGTTCGCGGAAGGTGGCAGTGGCGACGAACACATCAAGCCTCTGACGCACATGCAAAAGTAAGAAACAATCAAGAAGCATGTTTTGCGCGAAAACATGAAAAAGCGCTGGTACAGCTCGCGCACGGTGTCACGAATCGATGAATTTTGGCATTTTCTCCACCAAATCACACTAGATCTTCACAATTTTTTCACACAACCAAGAAGGAGTGACTACCTATCTGATTTGATAATAACCTCTGATAAAGAAAACAGACTATTTCTTCAGGTAAAGAAATTAAAATGTGAGTGGAAGATTTGCATGCTGTTTTGGCAGCTATAATAGTTTTTGGTAGCTTCTGAGCATGCTCAGTAGGTCAACTGTATCACTGAGTATGCTCACTGGGTTAGTTACTATGGAGATGTCTGTATGATGTCACAATTTCCAGACAAATTTGGTTGTCTTTTCTCACTTCAAATTTATTTTGGTTTGGAACAAGAAAATAGCTTACTGTTTTCTTGTATGAAATGAATTGTAGATAGGTAGTCACTTACTCTTGGTTGTGTGAAAAAATTGTGAAGATTGAGTGTGATTTGGTGGAGAAAACGCCAAAATTCATCGATTCGTGACACCGTGC
>JAAUXT010097472.1_pt1 | contig 25254 bp, 27 predicted proteins | sample 7278171 | NCBI WGS metagenome assembly JAAUXT01 (sample SAMN14350112, study PRJNA611818) | marine sediment metagenome | isolation source: surface marine sediment (1.8m) | place: French Polynesia: Moorea | collected 2018-08
TCCCCAACTCAAAATGAACCAAAAGAGTCCTTAAGATCCCAAATCAATCCTCATCTTGACCATAAAAGTGCTGCTGACATACTTTTGGAAGACGCTGCCTATAGGTGCTTCGTTTTGGCTCGCACCGATTTGGCTCATCAGCCCAAATCGTGCAACCCACCTCAAATCACCTAAAAACGTCTGCAAGTGCAGGTGGACAGTGCTCAAATATGTTGGCCTGAAGACTTCAGGAACACGCAAACCACAAACAGGAAGAGCATGGGTTGGAGTCACATTCGACCTTCCCGCTTTCTCCTGCTGAAGCTGTGGAGCAGCTTCACCTGAGAGAGTACTCAAGAGTAGCCCTGGTACAAGAAGCTGTCCCGTGAGCAGCTTGAGGTTATTGTTTTCCTGTGTACTTAGAATGATGAGGGCTCCTGAATAAATGAGCTAAAAGACTAAATTTTAACAACTGGACTTGTTTGTTCAAGGAAGGCGTGTCGTATGAGTGCGTTATGAAGAAGGTTTGGAGCTGGACGTGAGAGTCGCTGGGTACGGTCGGGCACGCCCGAGGGTACGTGCGGACCCCCCCCCCCTCAACACTGAGCCGCGCTCGTCTGCAGGCTGCTCCCCTGCGTCAGCTCCGAGTCGTGCGTCGTGCTCCGTTCGTTTTTACGCCTCTCGCGGGAGCTGCGTCGCAGGTAGATGTAGACGATGAGGTTAAACGGACCGCCCATGTTCGCGAACAGGACCACCACCTGCAACAGGACGGGACACAGCGTCAGTCCATGGATCTTGCTGTCCTTCAGATGGTAACATTGCAACGGTGCCTTTCGGTCCAACTGTGTTCACGTTTTGTCTGTCTGTTGCACCATGCAGTGATTTCCTCAGAAGATCCTCAACATAAATGTTAATGACCCCATGTCCTACAGGCAACAATTGATCCAGGGCGGACCCAGCCGGGGGTGCCCCTAACCCCTTGAGCATTCTTTGCCCCCTCGAATTTTGTCCCACAGCCTCGGATTGCTTCGTTCTGTCACACCCATGTCAAATTGTTGAGCTAAAATTGGCCCCCAAGGGGCCTCAGGCTAGACCCTGCAGACCCTGGGTCGGACCCTGCAGACCCTGGGTCGGACCCTGCAGACCCTGGGTTGGACCCTGCAGACCTTGGGTCAGACCCTGCAGACCCTGGGTTGGACCCTGCAGACCCTGGGTCGGACCCTGCAGACCCTGGGTCGGACCCTGCAGACCCTGGGTCAGACCAGCAGACCCTGGGTCGGACCCTGCAGACCCGGGACACACCAGTGAACCCTGCAGACCCTGGGTCGGACCAGCGGACCCTGCAGACCCTGCAGACCCTAGGTCGGACCCTGCAGACTCTGGGTCGGACCCTGCAGGCCCGGGACGCACCAGCACGACGGCGATGGGTGGCGGCCGGAAGTAGGCCCAGACGGTGAAGACGACGAGCGGCGTCCACTGCGCCGTGTAGGCGACGCAGAAGACGACAAGCCGCCCGACCACCGCCATGTAGCCGTCAGGGGAGGAACGGGGCCGCTCCTGGAGCCGCTGCAGATACAGGAATCAGTGATTCACCTCGCATGGCCGGACAAGATCAGCACAACAGACATGTCCAGGGACCTCCGGGCCGGGCTTCTGACCAAAGAAGTGAAACTTGTTTCAATGTCTCGTTTTCTCATGTGTCCAGCTTTTCCAAGTTGAGAGTCCCTCTGTGAAGGTTGTTCGTTGTTTGTGATTGCTGTTGATTGACCACTGTTCTGGTATCTCCAACACTGAGAATAAGACGGCGGATGCAGGGCAAATATAGCGGAACGTACGAGTAAGCCTGTCATTTGAAGAGACGGATTCGTTGCTGCTTGTGATCGCCCAACCCTTCGAGCCACAATGAGCAGAACATCAAATTTGTGTGTGTGTGTGTGTGTGTGTGTGTGTGTGTGCATGTGTGTGTGTTTGTAAGTGTGTGCGTGTGCGTGTGCAGTGTGAGTGCGCATGTACAGTGAGTGCAGTGTGTGAGTGCGCATGTACGTACAGTGTGTGTGAGTGCAGTGTGTGAGTGCGCGTGTGTGTGCGTGTGTGTAAATGTGTGTGTGTGCGCGTGCGCAGTGTGGTTCTTACGCCGACGCGTCGCTTGGTGGAGACGACGGCGACACCGACGGCGCTGTAGGCGACGATGTTGACGATGAAGGCGGCGAGGTGGAACGAGGACGTGATGGTGGTGGGGACCGAGCCGTGCTCCTTCCTTATGTCCCCGTGACACCTGGAAGGTGTGTGCGTGTGTGTGTGTGGGGCTGCATGTATATGTGCGTGCGTGTGGTGCAGGTGATCGTGGTTCTCGGCAGAGAAGGACAGCCCTTCCTTCTCCAAGTCATGAACAAGATCGGTGCTCGCAGGTCGTGCAGTGTGTGTGTGTGTGTGTGTGTGTGTGTGTGTGTGTGTGTGTGTGTGTGTGTGTGTGTGTGTGTGTACAAGGGAGGCACGTTGTACTCCACCCAACTGGTGTTCGAGTTGCTTGACAAATGCAAACTTGTACACATCTTGCTGTTCCAACAAAGAACGCTTGTTGACTCATAGAGGGTCGCACCCGCCTAGTGACACACAAAAACCAGCCCTCCCTCCTCTTTTGTCCACACATGCCAACACAAATGTGACTCAGGAGTCTAGGCCCTCAAAAGGAGGCGCCCACCAGAAGCCGTTGGGCCCGAGCAGCCCGACGCCCATGAGCACGAAGCCGAGCGTCGCCGGAAGTGCGAACGTGGCGACGAGGAGCCCGGCGTCGCGCGGCCCGAAGCCGACGTGGCGGCTGAAGACGACGGCGACGCACGACGACAGCGACGTGCCCATGACGAGCACCGCCTGCGACGCCGAGAACGTCTGCGAGGAGGAAGGAGGAAGGCGAGTTACGAGCCTGTGCGCTGATGCATCTGGATGTCATGTGGACCTGTCTGTCTGTTTGTTTGTCTGTAGTGTGTGTCGTCTGTCTGTCTTGTCTGTCTGTCTTGTCTGTCTGTCTGTCTGTCTGTCTGTCTGTCTGTCTTGTCTGTCTGTCTGTCTGTCTGTCTGTCTGTCTGGCTGGCTGGCTGGCTGGCTGGCTGTTTTGTCTGTCTATCTGTATGTCTGTCTGTTTCTCTCTCTCACTCTGGTTTGCAGTCCCTGTTCAGCCTACAGGAAGTGAAACGGAGCCAACCACGGGGTAACTTCAAAATTCGTGTGGGCAACTCAGCCACAGTTGGCGTTCATCCGTATTCACTTCAATAAACGGAAATATGGCGTGAGCTGCGTCAACCCGACGTGCCCCTGTGACACACGCGAATTTCTCCAGCAACAAAACGGCACAGAGCTTTGGTACACAGGTGAACTTGGAAAGGTTTGTTTCACAAAATGCATTCTCAGTCCCTCCGTCGCGCGATGTACCTAACGCGTGAGATACTTTGTCATCTTTCTGGAGCCTTGTCAGGACACAACACAGTGTATACTCGTGCGTGACTCCCTCACGTGATCACAAACGCAACATCTGCCCACCTGGAGTCTATCAGACTCTCTCTCAGAGCAACACAAGAAACACTTTCCGGCAACTAATGTGATTTTAATTGAGGAAGCAAAATGTTCCGGGGAGTTTCTCTGTGTATCTGCAGCGTACACGCGAAATGGGCTTTGATGTGTGTGAGATTATTCTGTTTGCTGAGAAGAAGCCTAAATTGGGACTGTATTGAGCTGCCACAGTTCAAACATACCAGTTCTTCATCCCGCACATCCCCAAATCTGTTTGTTCTCGTAAATCCAAGATACGTGCGTGTGTGTGTGTGTCTGTGTCTGTGTCTGTGTGTGTGTGTCTGTGTGTCTGTGTGTGTGTGTGATCTCTATTTGCAGAGAAAAAGCCTAAATTGGGACTGTATTGAGCTGCCACAGTTCAAACATACCAGTTCTTCAGCCCGCAGATCCCCAATCTGTTTGTTCTTGTAAATCCAAGATTGTGTGTGTGTGTGTGGGGGGGGGGGGGGGCGTGTGCGTGTGTGTTCGTCAGTGTGGTATGGGGAGGGCGTGACCGAGATACCCACTTTCCAAGATTACGAACACGAACAAAAACATATTCACAGCCCAAAACAAATCAGAGATCAAGGGCCAGCTCAGCAGAAAAGTGAAGATGGCACGTGTGGTCATCGGCGGGGGCAGGCACTCATGTTCCTGGAAGGGGAGGCCTTGAATGCGCCCTGGAAACAAACCTGCAGGCGGCAGTACGACAGACAGACAGACAGATAGACAGACAGACAGACAGACAGACAGACAGACAGACAGACAGACAGACCGACTGACTGACTGACTGACTGACTGACTGAAAGACTGACTGAGACACACACAGGCACACAAGCACACATACTCATACACACACACACACACACACACACACACACACACACACACACACACAGATCATCACCTGCACTAGGAACGCGGCGGTGACGCACATGACCTCGAAGCCGACCTTGACCTGCAGCACGGAGTAAAGATGGTCCATCAAGTGCACCACGTCGTGCAGCACGTTCGCCACGTCCAGGTACAGCAGCAGCCGATGCCCTGGCACCAACAAGAGGCACTTTCAGCAATAACGTCCGGTCCTTTTTGCAACGGTGCTCCTGTTACCAGTTTGATCAACACAGAAACCATTTGGTCATTGGCTCTTCAGTGGAAAAAAAAAGAAATTTGTGCCACTGATCTGGGCGAGTTCCATTCACGTGTGCTACGAGGTCCTTCGTAAAATATTCCTTCTCTTTGCGATGAGGGCGTCAATTTGCGATGTGGGAATGATCAGTTGCGTACATTGTGAACACATTTGTTTGCTTCAAAATTTATTTGAACAACATTTGTGCAAAACAATTAGCAACTGCTTAGAAAAATAGTTTTTTGGAAGTCATCTCAGATACCATCAGCGGAGCATGGCGTCAACATATCAGACCGTCCTTTTGACCACATTTGGTCAATTTTGCACAACTGGATCAGCTGGCAAAGAAGGTTAGCAACAGAAACATTCAGTTTGCAGGCACTCTGTGTCCCTGTCCCTCAAAGTAATGACCCCTGACACTGACACATCGTTGGTATCTGATGGCCAGTTGCTGGAAACAGAGTTCAAAGTTAGTCTTGGGGATGGATATGAGCGATCTGCGCACAGCTGTCTGAAGGTCTTCCAGTGTCTCAAAGTGATGTCCGCGCAGTGTTTTCTTCATTTCTGGGAAGGCAAAATAGTCACATGGACTCAGGTCTGGACTGTAGGTGGGGTGGTCCCAGAGTTGCATGTCAACAGACTCAAAGTAGGCCATGGTTTCGTCGGACTTGTGGGGTCCAGCGTTATCTTGGAGCAGGATGAAGTTGCGGTCATGCCACAGGGTCGGCCTCTTCTTGTGCAATGCCTCTCTCATTCCACGCAAAGACTGGATGTACTCCTCTGAATTGACAGTTCCTTTTTGCACAAAGTGGATCCAAATGATGCCTTTGCAGTCAAAAAATAAAATCAGCATACATTTTTTCTGAGAGCATTCCTTTTGGGGCTTGCGTGGGCGTGGCTGGTCTCTGCGCACCCACTGCATGTCAGCTTGTTTTGTCCTCGGATCGTATGTGAAGCACCAACTTTCGTCTGTGGCAATCAGTCTCTGCAACAATGTTCCATCTTGCTGGATTTTGCGCAACTTTGAAGTGGACACATCCATTCTGGACTTCAGTTGGGCATCCGTGAGCAGCTTCATATCCATTTTAGGCGCAATTTTGGTCAGTTTGAGGTCTTTGCGCAACACTCTGTGTGCAGAATCCTTGGACATTCCAGCGATCCTTCCCAATTCTCTGTGCGGCGAGAGTCCTCCTGGATGGCATTCTGGATCAAGTCAGCCTTTGGTTGTGTCCGCTGGGATTTCGGTCTGCCAGTGTGTTTCTCATCCTTGGTCCCTCGGTCAGGGTTCTGCTGGAAGCGCTTGAACCAAAACCGGATTTGCAGACTGGAAAGGGCGTGGTCAGCAAAAGCAGCTCGGATGGAGTTGACAGTTCTCAAGGGGTCAAACCCCCAGTTGACACAGGCCTTGATACATGCGCGCTGTTCCAGGCATGACTCCAGAGGTGCAAAAAAGAGCATTAAACTCACCAAAAATGTCCCTGTCGCCATCATGCAGGGTTACTCAGTGCCAGACATGAAATTAGGTTGACAACCAGGTCAATGTCTGAGACTGACAGTGGCCTTGATCATCACTGACATCCCAAAGTACCCATTTGTGCAAAAAAAAAAGTTTGCAAAAAACTACCCCAAAATACGTGCGAAAGGAATATTTTGCGACGGACCTCGTATGTGGGCGATGCCAACCAATTCGGCCAACTCTGACAGCCGCATGTACAATGGAACAAGGTCACTGCAACCATTGTGACTGAGAACCAGGGAGTTGGTGTCATGCAGTGTTCCATTTTGCGCATCCCAGCGCCGAGGGACACAAAGTCTGTCCTCAGTGACAAATGACTGGTTTGTTGTTAACTTAATAATGCAAAAAAGCTTTCAGGTTGACATGCGTATGTTTGGCACCACACAAGCCTCTGGCAGATCCCAGGACCCGCGGGGGCTCGATAATCAATACCTGAGCCTTGGGTGGTGCCAGACTCTTCTTTATTGTCTGCCAAACATCACAACAAGCTGAGTCTTTTGGTGGAGAAAAAAGTCTGTTTTTGCTCAAAGAAAGTCCTGATTCCTGCGTCTCTGCTTTCCCCTTGACCATGTTTGATCTTGGACCACGCCAGAAATCAGCAGATAAAAGGGCAAGATTCGCACGTGAGATTTGGTTCAAAGAGGTGGGTTTCAAAGAAACTGTGCAGGGATTCCTGCAGGGTCTGATCAGAAGGGGTGACTGCAGGGGTCACCCAGAAATGGCTCACCCACAGAAGCGGTCGGCCTTGTAGAAAAAAGAATCGTGCACAGGAACTCAAACATGCAATGGAAAAAGAAACAAAACAGGGAACAAGGTGTTCTAGTTGTCCAAAGAATGCGCGAACGTACCTATTTTCCACTGTGACACCCTCCTACCCTGCGTCCTGTAGAGATAGACCCAGATGACGACATCCATGATGAGACTCAGAACGAGGGCGGCGATGGCGAGCGAGTGCACCGACAGGAAGTGAGGGTTGTCCGGCCCGAACAGAACCCGGATGTCCTGCTCTTCGGCTTCTTCCGGTGGAGCCTCGTCTCGGAGTGTTTCGGCGCAGTCCGCTGGGTGCGTCGCGTTGGAGCAGGCTCCGAGTGTGCTGTTCATCATGCAGCAGTGATGGACCACGCACTCAGGCTGATGTGATTGGAAAACAGCATAGTTCACCTCAATAGTCACTTTTCACACAAAGTTTGCGTGTTCTCTGGAACTGTTGTACGCCAGTGTCAGTGTTGCCTTTTGGGGTTCCGATTTGACCCGTCTAGGTGTGCGTGCAGCTTGCGTGTGTGCGTACGTGTGTGTGTGAACTGCCGATTCCTTTCTTTTGAGACCAGAACAGCTAATTCGGTCCGACTGCAGATGATGCTCAAGGCAAAACTGCTTCGTTCCGTTCTGTTCTCATCACGTGCGCAGCGCTGGTCACGTGATGATCACGTGCGTCAGTTCGGCTCCCGTTTCACACGAAGCGCATGCGCACCACAAGTGCGTCGCGTTCCCACGGTTCCTGACGACGAGCTTTGCATGGTGAACGCAGCTTCAACAACAGTTGACCTCATTACTTTCACGCTTCTATTGTTCGAAGTGTGTTGTGAATTTTCAGTCTCAACACAGCACTAGTCTTGTGAAAGTAATCAGGTCAACTGTTATTGAAGTCAGTTCATACACTTGAAGTGAAGTTTGACTGGCAGATCGCACCACTCGAGGCTTTGCCTCTCGTGGTGCAATCTGCCAGTCTCACTTCACTTCCCGTGTGTGAACCTTTACTTACATCCAACCACGATGCAATGTGGTGTGCGTAATACAACCTGCAGTGAAACTAGAAATTTCTGTAAACAGATCGACTTCAATTTTCTTGGCAGAACATTTCAAAAGAACTCGTTTGTGCATTTCTGCTTTTGTCTTCGTTTGACAGTGGAATTATCTTGTCTGAGGAAAGAACAGCAAACTTCGACTCAGCAGCTCCGAGTTGGATGTTACCGAACAAAAGGTGGACTGTGGCGTCGAAATTCGCTGCCCCAAGGACTGCCCCTTTTCAGGGAGGGAGGGGGCGGGGGCTCAAAGTTCTGTACGAATTTTGTCTCTGTCTATGACACAGACGCCCACTTCTCTCAGAGACCCTGGATCTGCCCCTGCAACTTGTAGTTGTGCGCAAAAATTCTCACATTTGGGTATTTTGCCAATGTACAAGAAGTGTTCAAAAAGGTGTTTTTGTTTGCTTTTTGCCAAAAGGAAACCTGCACAGGACAGATGTTGAAAAAAACATTCGTTGGAGAAAACTATTCTGCAGACGAATTTGTTAACAGCCGACGTTTCGTTGTCTGTGAAGAGAAGCCCAACGAAGCTGAAACGTGTTGTGGCTGGCAGAAAGAAGGAAGGGAGGGGACCTGGGATTGAATCCAGGGGCCGGGCCGGCGCTGCCCATGCTTTTCTTCTCAGCAAAGAGTTGAAATCTCCACAGGCAAGGAAAAGTGCTTTTCTAATTGAAATGTTCTCGTCTTGCATGGATAAGCCCTTTCCGAGACAAAAAGAAAAAGGAAGCGGAACTCACGCAAAAACAAAACGAGTTGCCTTGACACGAACGCTGCACGCAGGCAGAGCCAAGCAGAGGAGTTGCACCGAAAAGCTCGTTTTTGTTGTCTCTGAGGGGCAAAAGCAACGAAACAGCGAAGGTTTTTCGGTAACATCTGCAGCATTGAGATAAAACTCACAGACTTTGAGTGGGAGACTCATAAGATCACTCAGTGCACAAACGTATGCGATTACTCAGGCTTACGTATGTCAGGGAATCCTCGCCCTTCCAGGACTCAACCGACCAGGACCAGGACCCAAATCAGACCCGGCTGAAAGACAACTCCTTCACACACAGTACAGCGTACGCGCACACGCGCACGCGCACACGCACGCACACGCACACGCACACGCACACGCACACGCACACGCACACGCACACGCACACGCACACGCACACGCACATGCACATGCACACGCACACGCACGCACGCACACGCACGTACACGCACGCACGCACACGCACACACACGCACGCACACGCACGCACGCACACGCACACACACAAACACGCGGGCGCAGCAATAACACGTGTGACGGGGAAGACTCCACAGACTGATGCCTTCATCGTTTCAGATCAGCGAACCCGAAAAGGAGTCAAGATCTAGATCACACGTTTCAGACACCGCACACAATCGACTTTCAAGTGCAATTGTTGCATTTATTTTTGATGTCCCACATGCACGATGTTGTTCTGTGTCTTTGGCTCTGACTCGAATTCTGAGTCGTCAAATCTGTGTTCAGCATCGTGACCTGTGCAGGAGGGAAACGCTGATGCAACCAGAGTGAAACAGGCATTCATGCACGAGCGCAGTCAAATAAACTTAAGTCTGTCAAATTTTGACAGTGCACACTATAGCAGTGGTTGTGTTCTTTATACGTGGGAGACGGTGAGCACAAATCCACACAGCAGGAGGACGCGATGCTGGGCGCAGCGACCCTCGCCTCGTTCGTCGCAGTGATTCTAATCGTACAGCTCATCCGCAGATGGCTCAGACGGCGCGGGTACGTACGGCTCCCGGGCAAATTTGCGGTAATATGTAGAAAGACAACACAGAACAAACACGACAAGCACGCTTTTGGGTTTTCACATAGGTGACGCGCGGTCGTTTTCTGCGCTGACGTCAAAAGTTTCATCATTTCAGTCAATGTTAAATTTTGACGCCGACGTCAAAACGACGACCGGGCGTTACCAATGTGAAAACCCCAAATCACGTCACACAGACCCAACTGCTGTTGTTTGGGTCATTGTTTGACCAGTGATTGCGAATATCATGCTGAGGTGGGAGTGGAGTCTGATCCTGCAGTGGGAAGTCTGGGTCAAAATCTCAGCGTGAAACTTCCGCAAACCCGAACGATGCAACCGCGCACGATGGTTATTTCTACACGGGGAAACTTCCTTCTCCCCAGCGTTCACTCTTGCTCGGGGTGAGGTGGGGGGCTGTCCCTTGTGTCGCCCCATTTTTGTTCTGTCGTGTGTTGTTTTCTCTTAGAGATGATGTCCTGAGGGTCAGACATGCACACCAGGCCCTCTGTTTCTCGAATCTTGGACGACCACGCCCACACGGCCACGCCCACTTTGTCTTCCAGACTGCCGCCCGGCCCGCGTCAGGTCCCGTTGCTAGGCAACGCGCACGAGATGAAGAGCGCGAACCCGCTGCGCGACCTGCACCGCTGGAGGCAGCAGTTCGGGGACGTCTACTCCATCGGCCTCATGGGGCTGGACGTCGTCGTGGTGAGGGTCACTTCCGGTTTCAAACTACCTCCACTTCCGGTCGGAACCTTCGTCTCAAAGTGACAGGAGCAATTCAAGGACCAGGAGATCTGCTTGGTTGGCTCTACATCTGTGTCATTCCGTGAGGAGATTCTGTTCCTGTTTGGTGCAGAGTTAAAGAAGAGGGCATACAGGCAGTTGAACGCGGTTCAATGGGGCTTTCAGGTGCAACATGAGTCCAAAATGCTGTGGTGGTTGACTTCAAAACCAAACAGCCCATGTCACACAGGATTGCTGTGTACGCCCCTGAACAAAGACACGCAACGCACAGGGCACGACACGTCCAGTGCAAAACGCCAATCTGTGTCACACCTTGTGAAGTTGTTCCTCATTCTGCAGGTGAGTTCTGCACGGCTCATCAGGGAGGTTCTGCTCACGCAGCAGGACGTCTTCTCGGGACGCGCGCACTACGTCAAGATCGCACCGTTCCTGCGTCACGACGAGGACGTCAACATGGCGGGCGGCGTGACGCGCACGTGGCGTGAGAAGAAGAAAGCGCTGACCACGTCCATGCGCATGTGAGTCGGGGGGGGGGGGGGTGCGTGTTCGATTCACCCGCCACGCGCACCGCGCATGCGTGCGAACTGCCCGCGATGCGTTCCGGAGTGTTTCCGGAGGGTGAGGTCAGGTGTGGCAGCCACAGAATGTACCTTTTCAAGCCGTGTCCGCCAAGTGCTATCGCCATCGCTATGCGCGGAAGGGGGGGGGGGCGCGCATGTGTGTGTCTGTGTGTGTGTCTGTGTGCTGCCTTTTGTCCAGGCCTCAGCAGAAGTACTCAGCATACGATCTGATCTGCACCCAGAGAAAGGGTTCTGGCACCAAGGTCCAGCCACAGGACCAAACATGTCCCCGAGTGGAACAGCGCCCATTCTGGGTGCAGGACAACGTCAGTTCCAAAGATCCAGGACACGCAAACAACAAAGAGCACGTGGTCACACATGCACGAGTCCTGAGCCCAGAACTGCAAGTTTCTTCTTGGACAAGCGTGTGGGATCAGGGCTGTGAGAACGCTGTGTGTTTCAGGTACGGGGAGGAGCTGAAGAAGCTGGAGACGGTGACGCTCGGGCTGATCGAGGAGACGCTGGACACGGTCCGCGCCGCAGCGGGCACGCCCTTCAACCCGCGGGAGAGTATCCACGTACTCACCGAGCAGATACTCGCCATACTGGTGAGTACTCACCGAGCAGATACTCGCCATACTGGTGAGTACTTACAGAACAGATACTCACCATCCTGGTGAGTACTTACAGAGCAGATACTCGCCATACTGGTGAGTACTCCAGCAGGGCGCCCTTCAACCCATGCGAGAGTATCCACGTACTCACAGAGCAGATACTCGCCATACTGGTGAGTACTCACCGAGCAGATACTCGCCATACTGGTGAGTACTTACAGAACAGATACTCGCCATACTGGTGAGTACTTACAGAGCAGATACCCGCCATACTGGTGAGTACTCACAGAGCAGATACTCGCCATTCTGGTGAGTACTCACCCCAGCTCGCTCTCCCTCGCCATACTGGTGAGTACTCACACTCCAGCATGACACTCCATTCAACAATATGAGAGAACTCGCCACGCAAGTGAGCAGAACACGGCCAGGCGTGAACTTTACACACAGATCTGAACCACGATCACGTGACTTTTCACAAAGCTACTACCAAAGGTCAAACGTGTGCGTAATTTGTGGCTGGTTGGCAAAAAGATGTGTCTCACGTGAAATTCCACGTCGCTGACGTCTGGCAAAAATATGGGTCCAACGTCGTGCACCACGTCGCTGACGTCACTGCGTCACGTGTCTCAGATCACGGGGGCGCGGTTCCCGGCGCCGCGGCTCCGCACGCTCATGGCGGCGCAGGAACTCGCCGAGACGAGGCACTACACGCCGACCCCGAGCTCCAGTTCTTCCCCTGGTCAGTGCGCGCGCAGCCAACAGGCTCAGATGACGTCAGGTCGAGGGCGGTGTCCTGCAGGGGGGGGGGACAGGCCGCCCCTCGCTTCAAAAGACGAATTCATCCAAATTTTTACCTTCGACGGTCGCACGCCACGACCCCTTCATCCAGATCGTGGTATTCCAGGGGTGCGAAAAGTGCCCCAATGACTTTCCGCGTTGAGTAAACTGATACCATATTGATCCTTGTGGGCTGCTGTGCCTTGGCTCCACAGAAATACAGGTGCTGTATGGTTTGATCAAAGTTTCTCTTCAGGCTGCGTCACTTCGGGCACCCGGTGTGGAAGGAGATCGAGAAGAACGTGGAGGTCATGTGGGGCATTTACAACGACATCATCAGGGACCAGAGGGTCAGTACAACGTGCCCAAGTAACACGTACTGCTCTGACAGGTCGAGTGCCTGATCTCAGACACTGCGGTGCGTGTCACGTGAAACAGAATCTATTGTCGTGCACAGAAGCACGTGGCGCAACACACACACACACACACACACACACACACACGTCAGGTACACACATACAAACAAGCACGCACAAACTCACGCACGCATGCCTTTACCCGTCCCCAGGCGCGGTGGCACGACACAACCACAGACATACATACACGTACAGATGCGCGCGCACACACACACGCACGCATGCACGCACACTTGAAGGCACACACCTCACCCCCTTCCCCTCATGCAGGCGCGGTAGCACGGCACGACTACAGACATTCACACACACGTACACATATGCACACACGCACGCGCGCTCGCACATACACCCACACACCTCCCCCTCCTCTCGCGCAGGCGCTGTGGGACGACACCACACACAAGCGGGCACGCGCACACACGCACGCACACACACACCTCCCCTTTCTTCTCACGCAGGCGCGGTGGGGCGACACAACAACAGACACACACACACGCACACTGCCGCACCTCACCACCTCCCCTCCATCTCGCGCAGGCGCGGTGGGACGGCACGAGCGCGGAGTGCGTGCTGGACGGGCTGCTGCTGCTGCAGCGCCACGAGGCGGGCCCCGCCGCCGGCGCCGCGCCCGTCCTCTCCGACCAGATGCTCGGCTGCCTCCTCTTCGACCTCCTCGAGGCGGGTGTGTGTAACCAGGGTCAAAACCCTCAAACCACGTGTCTACCGTTGTCTTCAGACCATTGATATCCCAACTTCACCCAAACAAAAATTTTACATGGTTTGAAAGCTTTGTCCAATGAGAAGCAGTGCTCAAGGCAACTGCAGTGCGAAGTCCCTTGCAGCGTTGCAGCGGCCTTAATGTCATCAATTCTTCTTTGTTTATCAATTCTTCCTGGTCCTCCTTGTCCTCCACCAGCCATGCTGTCTTCTGCAGGGGGGGTCTAGCTGGGGGGGGGGGGTTATGGCCCGGGGGGTGGTGGATGGGGGGGGGGGTCGGGGAAGGGGGGGGGGGCAGGGGACATTTTGGTCCAGCAGCCATATACAGCATTACCACATGGTGCTTCGCCCTAAAGGGACTTCGCACAATGAGGCAAACTGGCGACCAAAGGCCCGTCACCGGCCACAAACAAGAATCTTACAAGATGACGCCCCCTCCTTTCAAATGCGCTCCGCCCTTGTTCTTGGTGCCCAGGGCCCCTTTCTCCTGCGTGTCTTTGAAAATTTGGTCTCTTTATCAAACAGTTGAAGATTTGAAGTTATTTTTTCGCGCGAGCACTGGGAAACTGTTGTTTTCACAGACTTGGTCTGTTCTCTGCAGGAGTAGTGACGACCCTGAGGACGACCCTCGCTCTGATCGCCATCCTCGCGACGCACCCGCAGATCCAGGGGCGGCTGCAGGACGAGATCGACTCCGTGCTGCAGGGAGACACCCCGACGCTGCAGGACCGACACCGCATGCACTACACCTCCGCTGTGAGTGCGCGTTTCCAGGGACAACCGGTCACACTGCTTGACCACCGACATTTGGCCCTGAAAGGCGCAAAGAACAAGCCTGCACTGGCAAAATAGCTCGACACACGGCGTTCTGAACTTACTTCCTGCAATGTCATACCCCCAAGCTCCCCCCTGAAGGACAACAGTATTTTGAGGTACCAACTTCCAAGGTGGTTCCTGCCCTCCCGCTGATGTCCTGGTGTGGAGAGATTTTTAAGCAGCCCCTACCCAAGCACATGCTTCACAAATGTGGGTGGGGCCGTAAGGAGCCCTGAGGATGTCATCCTTCTGGCCACGCGCCTGTGCTCAAAGCTCTGCTTTCTTGTCCTTGTGCGTTGGCTCGACATTTCTTGTGGTCAGTGCTTTTCAGATCCACTGACCCCCCCCCCCTGTCTTCCAGCAGCCAGTGGCTCAGTTTTGTCAGATCTGGAGAGCAGGGGAAGACAGACACCACCAGGCTACTGCAGAGGGCACAGTCTATCCTGAAGACAACAGTGTTGTGTTTTTCTTCACGACGTAGAATCACACCAGAAGCTGCTTTTATTGCTGCCCACAGGTTCTGATGGAGACTCTTCGCTACGTGTCGAGTGTTCCGCTCATGATGCCGCACGTCGCTACCGAAGGCGGACAGCTCGGACCCTACTACCTCCCGAAGGGGACACAGGTCAGGCCTCGGGTCTTGAGATCAGAGATCAACGAGCCCGCGGTGACTCACCACCCAAACACGTGGGAAATTTACAGATTTTGGCCTGATTTTTTTGGGGTGGTTTGGCCAGGGACGGGGCAGGTGGTTGTCACTCAATTTTATTCGTTGCTCGAAACTGGAAAGTTCTGAGCTCAAATTTGTTGGGTGACTTTCCCTCCTCCCCCAGGTATGTCACCCTGGTACACAAATACGCACACTGATGGTGATTGCACTCAGCCCGAGGCCCAAAGGCCAGGGCGGTGGCCCAAAAACGGTCAAAAGGCTGGTGGAGGTTTCTCTCAAGACCTCGGACTGGTGAGTTTTATTGCACCCTGCAATTTTGTGGTGGGAAGTCGCAGTGGAAGCAAGATTTTAATGCTGTCGCACACACACCCAAGGCGCCACGCCTCTCAACCTGTGAAATTCAGTCTGCCCCCCCCCCCTCAACCAAACTCCAAACAGAGGCACTTTTGCTTGGTATGGTGTGTGGCTTGAGGTCACGTGATGAGACAGAGATGGGTTGTAGGCTGCAGGTCCTTCCGCCAAGAGGGAGAAGCTGCTCGGCTTGATTTGATTGGTTGCACCACGACTTGTTCGCCTCTTTCTCTCAACAACAATAGTGGTTTTCACACAGGCAGGGCGGCGTCAGATTTTTTGACTCGCGCGTCAAAATTTTGACACGCGGGCATCAAATTAAACTTTTACCTAATGGAGAGCCCAAAAAACGGTCCAGCCAGTTCCTGGCCTCGGGTCAAAATTTTGACGCCGCGTCATCTGTGTGAAAACCCAAAAACGTGTGCGTTTGTACGAGCAGATCTGGTGCAACGTGTGGGAGCTGAACCATGACCCCGACTGCTGGGAGGACCCCTGGACCTTCAAGCCTGAGAGGTTCCTGGATGAGCAGGGCCAGCTGGTGGAGCCAAGCCATCCAAACCGCAGGAGGTGGGTTTCCTCAACCCTCGCCCCCCCCCCCCCGATTTGGATGTCGTCAAATCCTTCCCCTTGGTGGTCTGCGCATTCAGTGCAGAATTTCCGAAACGTTTTGACATGCGCGTCCTCTTTGTCTGCCAGAATCTTCTGTCTTTCAACAAATCACTGTCTGGCCGTTCGCACCCTTTTGCAGGTTGTTGAACTTCGGTGCTGGCAGGAGGGTTTGTGTTGGCGAAGCTCTGTCGAAGAACCGGATGTTCCTCTTCATCACGTGTCTGTTCCGGAAGTTCCGGTTCCTCCCAGCGGAGGGCGCCACGGCCCCGGACCCAGACCCCAGGTCCTACCGGTTCGCTCTGACCCTCATGATCCATGACTACGAAGTGATCGCCGAACCCAGGGACCAGAACCTGTAGAATCCGACAGGCCAAAGACGGACAGAAGGGACTCAGTTCCTTTGGAGCTGATCCAGTGTCTGAGTTTTTCTTTTCTCTCAAAGTGTCATTTGTTGGCTTATCCTGTCGCCCAACACATTTTTGCGCTGTCAGCAGAAAATTTTCCAGCGCTTTTGATGCTAATAAACACGAACACTTTTCTACCTGGTCCAAAATGAGTTGCTTCTGTTCCGCGCACCGTTTTTGGTTCGACGAAACTGTTCGAAGGCCAGTTAACCTGATATTTTTGCTGTTCACATTTTACCGTGCGCGCGCGCGTGCGTGTGTGTGCGTGTGTGTGTGTGTAGGTGTGTGTGCACGTGTGTGCGTGTGTTGGGTTCGTTTTTGTGGACTGGGCGCCGAGGTATCACCGGTCCTCACTCCCGCGTGAACGTTCGTGCGATTCCAGGACGTTTCAGTGACATGCGCGCACAATGTTGTTCGATGACGTCATTGACTTCAAGTGCCCGTCAGACAAAAACCAAACAAAATCAGTCACTTTTCATCACCCAAAACCTTTAGTATCGTCTTTTGAAAAGCAGCAAACACAAACAAAACTTAACAACGAAAACTAACGATCGCAAGTACGTTAACACAATCACAACACGTGGGAACAAAAACAAAGTTGGGACGTGTGAATAAGCTTCCACTCGGCATCGCACAATGCATAACACACCAAAAACAAAACATTTGGACGAACTGTACACATCTTGACCAGAAATCTGTTTTCACAGCGGGTCACATGAGCTGTCGTGTGTGCTCGCGTCATTGCGGGAACAGGTTCTCACTTTCCTGCTCAATCACTCTTTTTTCCAAGCCATGGTCTCGAGGTCGTCTCATCTCTCCCCAGACCAGGTCTCTCGTCATTGATATGAGCAGAAGCCCAGCAAGGCGTCTCAATGGACCTTGCGTCGGACCTCTTCATGGATTTCTTTCCAGAGTCCTCATTGGTCAGTTGTCATCGGAGCTGTCAGAAGACATGACGTCATCATCATCGTCGCTGCTGCAGTCCTCACTCTCGTCCCCCTCAATACGAATCTGGACTCCTTCGAACTTCTCCGCGCAGCGCAACGTGAGGTCAGGGTTCAGACCACAACCCTGCACGAACACTCTTTTGATGTCCTTGCAGTGAACGCGGCACGCGGCCACACACCTCTCCACCGCTTCCTCCAATCCGCGCAACGGATTCCGTTTCAAATGGATGCTGGAAAGTTCGGGCAGTTTTCCAGCCGTCACAGCTGCTGTCAGACTCTCCACGTCCTCCAGGTTCAACTCAGTCTCATCCAGGTCCAGCACAGACAAGTTCAGAAATCCAGGTCCTCGGAAGAGGTCCTTCACACACCCAGTGAGGCGATTGTGGCCCAAGAAAAGCAGAGCCAGATTCGGAAAAAGCTCCGCTTTATTCAAGGACTGCAAGTCATCCTGGTTCAGAGCCGTGTTCTGGAGGTTTAGGTCTTCCAAGCCGGAGAAGCCTTGACAGTCTGGTCCTCCGAACAGATGCCTCAAGCAGCCTGTGAGAGTGTTGTCCGTCAACCATAGTCTCTTCAGCTCCGGTAGTTTCCCGCCATTCACCGCTTTGCCCAGTCTCTGAACATCATCCGCCGAGAGTCGAGTTCCCTGCAGGTCGAGCTCTTCCAAATAAGGGAATCCAGAATGGTCATCTTCTTCTCCGAACAAATCGGACAGGCAGCCTCGAAGTGGATTGTTTTCCAAATTCAGCTTCTTCAGTGTCGGAAGCCTTTGGTTTCTTGCAGCGTTGTTCAGACATCGCACGTCGTCCTTGTTCAAGTTGGTTCGCGCCAGAGACAGTGACTCCAGCGTTGGAAATCCCGGGTGGCTGGATTCTCCCAACAAATCAGCCAGGCAGCCTTCGACGGGGTTCCCGCTCAAATCCAGTTCCTTCAGTCTGGGAAGTTTGTTCTTTCGTAATGCTTCGTTCAAACGCTGCACGTCAAGCCTGCACAAGTCGCAGTATTTCAGCGACAAAGACTCCAGAGCCGGATGCTCCGTGGCACCGACTAAATACCTCACGCGATCTCTGAGGTCAACCACGGACAACTCCAAATTCTTGAGCTTGTTGTCTCTGACAGACGAGCTCAAACTCTCCAGATCCGTGTTGCTCAACCGTGGTTGCGACAAGTTCAGCGCACGAACTGAGGGGAAGTGATTGAACACGTCACGAGCAGTGACGTCATGCTCCCTCAGCCAATCAAACTTCACTTGGGACGGGTTGTAGCAGTCACTGCGCACGCAGCCCACAGAGACTGTCCTGACGAACTCGACCGGACACGTGGACAGTCCGCACGCAAACTTCAACACGTCCACGTGGTCGTTGTCCTCAGCCACTCCAACCGGAAACTGCTCCTTCAGCTCCGACTAAAGCCAAGGAAAACTCAGTTGCAATCGAAGAGCATTTCTGAGAAAATCCAGGACACAGACACACCACCCTTTTCTCGAGCAGTGTTTGGGGTGTGAGTCCAGATTTGGGGGTTTAAACAAATCTTCTTTGAAAAACTGACACGTCAAAAGGTGTCACGACTTTTTTCAACAGGGGGGGGGGTGCTGGGGGGGTCGCCCAGTCCCTCCCTCCTTCTGACTTGGAACCCAACAAAGCTCCAACTCATAATGGTGTCCTAAAATGCGTCCTCATCTGCTGTGCGTGGCTTTCAAAACGTGTTCCAAGCGAGCAGGACTTTAAAATAGAGGACAAGAGGCGTCTTTTGCAGAAATTTTTTGTGTTTTTGTTTTTGTTTTGTGCTCACCTCAGGAAGGGTACTGATGTACTTCCCAGCAGCGAACTCCATGAAGGTGAGGTGGTGGAAGCTGAGCACTTCCTGCTGCTCCTCTTCGCTCGGGTCGTCCTCGGTTCCCGTCAGCAGCCCAAGCCTCAGGGCGTCCGGACCAACCTTCTCCAGGATCTCTGCCTGAAATAAAAGCGTGAACATATTATAATAGGGACCTTCAGTTGCAACACGTGTGACGCCCCCGTGCCACGTGCGACGTGCCATTACAGGCTGGAAATCAGTTTTGTCCTTTTTGAAATTTTGAAAATGATGTTCAAATTTTCTGAGACAGAAACCCACTTAAAAATGGAAAGAATTGGTGAAACAGAAACAGCTTGTGCTCCCAAAAGAAATTCAAATCAAGAATGTCTCATGATACTGAGTGAAGAAATTTCAGCACAGATTTTCCATGGTGAAATGCCACGTCACACGTGGCACGGGGGCGTCACACGTGTTGCAACTAAAGGTCCCTATTGGGCTCGTTCCATTTGCGCATGCGGCTGGGCGGCGGTAAAGTGGTGGGGTTGGAGATGGGCGAAGTGGGCGAAGTCAGCCATTTGGGCTCACTCCATCAGCCGCGGCACACGCAAATGGAAAACTGCCATTTTGGGTGCCACATCTCACACTTGAAAACTGTTTCCCACAAAACGTTATTTCTGACACTTTGGTCTTCTCAGCGATGGTTGCTTACTTTGGTGAACAGCAGGCTCTTTCTCTTCTCCTTCAGGCGCTCCCAGGCCACTTTTCCAAGTTTCCGCAGTGCTTCGTCAAGGGTGTCTTTCCTTTCTTCGTCTCTTTTCGCCTCGGCTCGTGGAATGGCTTCCCAGTCAGTGGACCCCTGAACAAATGCAGCTACGACACCAGTTTTGGTTCCAGGGATGGGGATTTTGCGTTGGAATAGGACGCAGATCATGTGAAGGAACATCGGGATCTTCATGATGCCGCAGTCATAAGGCCAAATCCTTCCTGCAATGCCGCATTTTATTGCGTTTTGAATGAGAAGAAGACACAAGTATTCGTTTCCCAGAAACTTTGTGATATACTCCACAACTCGTTCCGGATCGAATCCTGCTATTTGTGCTTCACGGTTCATGGACTGTCTCAGTTCTCCGATGTCCTTGGTGTCTCTGGATGAGACCAAGACGCAGCAGTTCGGAACGCTGCCCCGTTTCGTAAGAACATTGTCTATGTGACTGTTTGATCCCTTCTTGTACTCGTCATATCCATCAAAGAGCAAAAGGACTCTTGGATGACCTTCACCTTCCAGAATGTTTCTCACATCACAGGGGGAAACTTTTCTGTTTTTCAGCGCAGTGTGTTGTTGCAGAATGAGATCTTCCAGGGTGCTGTTGTTTTGCACGGAGTTCAAGGCCAAATAGAACACGAGATCAAATGGCTTCAGTTCTTCTGACTCTCGCTTCGCCCAGGTCATGGCTAGACGCTTCAGGGCTGTCGTCTTCCCAATGCCTCCAGCTCCTGCATGGGAGAGAAAAACGAGTGCAACAATAACAAAAGAGCCCGACGAGTTGGAGCCCAACAAACCCTGACCACGATGAACATATTGTGAAGAATCAAGGAAAATTTTCATCCAACAGAATTTACAATACTTCCACCAATAGGGGTTTTCACGTTGGTGACGCGCGGTTGGGCGGCATCAGAATTTTTGACGCGCGCCTCAAAATTCAACATGACACCCAATGGAGCATTTTGACGTGGGCGTCAATTTTTTGATGCGCGCGTCACCAACGTGAAAACCCTTAATGCACAAGATGATAAAAAGCTGGCTCCACAACTTTAAGGGATTTTCACATTGGTGACGCGCGATCGTTTTTTTTGACGTCGGCGTCAAAATTTAACCTTGAACCCAATGGTGGAATTTTTGACGTCAGCCCAGAAAACGACCACGCGTCACCAATGTAAAAACCGCTTTACACATGCATGTAGAACACCATCACAAATTTAACTGTATAGAAATGCCAACGGAAAAGTGTGTTTGGGAACCAAAAAGTTGTGTGGCATGTACTAGTTTTCAATTGTGAATCAAAGAAAATTTCTAAATCAAATGAATGAATCGACCCTTGGCAGCGGCCCCTTCGACTCACTCCCAAATCGGCGCCTGGTTTGGATTGAGACTGGTGAGGTGCAGCAAATACGTCCCGTCCTTTTCCGACGTGCCCCATATTGCTGTCAGATCGACACAGATACCAGTGGTCACTTCTCATTGGTTCTCAATTGCATGAATGTGATGCAAATTTGGTCATCTGTGCCACCAATCTGTCAATTGGGGCACCGCATGTGTAAAAATTAAGCCATGCTGAACCTCACCACTAACGTCCTGACGTACCTGTGACGCCACTGACGTCCTGACATACCCGTGTTGCCACTGACGTCCTGACATACCCATGACGCCACTGACATCCTGACATACCCGTGATACCACTGACATCCTGACGTACCCGTGATAAATGCAACTGACGTTCTGACGTACCCATGATGCCACTGATGTCATGTCATACCCACAACACATCTAATGTCCAGACGTACCCGTAACGCCATACCCGTGACGCCACTGACGTCCTGACGTACCCGTGAGAAGCATGCGGAACGCCGGCGTCCCTGCGGGGTCCTGTCTGAAGAGGTGCGTGACGTCAGAGAGGTGCGTCCCGTCTCTGCCGTCCTTCCGTAGGAGACTCACGGGCGTGTAGAGCTGCTCCGGGGAAACACCAGAGGGGGGCGGGGGTGTCCAGGGTTTTACCCCCGCCATGCTGAAGCTCTGCGCCCGGAAAGACTCCCTTGTCCATTTTTGGATGTCGGACCATTCTGGAAATAGAAGTGTGTTCCATGTGCTGTCTGCTCTTGGAGCAAAAAAACTTCGGGAGGAGCGGGGAAATTTGAGAGGTATTCACAGGATGTCCCAATTATTCGTTCAATGGTGTCAAGCGCTGACGGATGCTTGACAACCACTCAAGGCCTCATTCTCAAAGTTTAGCACAACTTTTGGGGTTTTCACATTGGGTGACGCGCGGTCATTTTTGTCAGACGTCAAAAATTCTACCATTGAGTTCTGACGCCGCAAAAAACGACCATGCGTCACCAATGTGAAAACCGCCTTACGTTTATGTTGTGAAACATTCATACTCTGTGGAGAGAAACTTGAGGCTCCCGAGGAACCCTCAACACCCCGCAGCCAGACAAGTGTGGCATCCTTTTTAGGTGATTTGAGGAGGTTGCGCTGTTCAAGGGAGCTCAATATTTGAGCGACCTAAACAGGGTGACCAAGACAAATCACCTATTCGCAGCCTCTACCAAAAGTATGTTTACACCTGTTTGATGGTCAATATGAAAAAGATGTCCGTCATAGGGGCGCTTTCAGGGGAAGGAGCATGTGTGTGTGTGTGTGTGTGTGTGTGTGTGTGAGTGTGAGTGTGTGAGTGAGTGTGTGAGTGTGAGAGAGAATGCATGCGTGCATGTGTGAGTGTGAGTGAGGTGAGTGAGTCAATGATTGCAAGTGTGTGTGAGTGAGTGCCTGTTAGAGAGTGTGTGTGAGGGAGTTGGTGTGTGTGTTTACGAGTGCAAGCAAGGGTGGCGATTCGGAGAATTGCACATGCGAACTTCCAATGGATTTGGAATCAAACGACGCAACAGGGATCGTCTGCCTCTGTTGACGTGGACTCGTGCATCAAAAGGCACCTTGTTGTTGCTGCGGCTGCTGCTGCTGCTGCGGTTGCTGTTGTTGTTTCTGTTGTTTCCTCCGCTTCTTGAGCCATTGTTGGCGTCGGCGTTGTTGGCATTGCTGCTGGTGCTGGTGCTTTTGTTGTTGCCGCGTCAGCTGTTGTTGCGACCGCAGACGCTGTTCCCCAGACTGACTGTCCATTTCTTGTTCTGCACAGAAAGGCAAAAGCCACACGGTATATGGTAATCTCCCCAGGGAGACCTCAGCGTGACCGCAGAGGCAGAATCTCACCCCTGGGGGAACAGAACTCCTCAGATACTTCATCTACCGTAAAGTCCCGCGTACAAGACCCCTTCGCGTTTTAGACCACCCACAAAATCAGTCAAAGCCAATTTTGACATCTTCAAGAAAATTATTCACACATACAAATTTAAAGTTTTTCTGAATCAAAACCCAGGAAATTACTCTGAAAATTAGTTTCTCTGAATGTTTTTTTCTTGATCGTGGTGACAATTCTTATTCCAAAAGCTATAAACTTTTCAGGTAACTTTTTGTTAATTTTCCTTTTTTTACTCAATTGTGATACTCCTTTAACTCATCCCACTCTCTTTTGACACTTTGAAAAACTTGCTCATTTCTACTCTTCATTTCTACTCTACAAAAAGCTCGGCCAAGTCGGTAGCCTGCCAAAGTTCTGCTGTCTCCATGGGCACCACACCCACATCAAAGGTGAAATATTCCAGTGACTTTTGCAAAGTTCGTGCTCCCGCTTTTGTTTGACGAAAATGCCCGCAATCAGACAAATTCGGTTGATCCGAGAAGACTCGTACTTTTGGAGACATTTGCCCAGGCCACGAGTTGTGTTTGAACAGGAGCCATTTGTTCACTACAGGTGTGAATCCTGTTGTCGTGTCCCCCCACACACACATGCACATTCTCAAGCTAAACTGCAGCACCGGCCCTCACATGTGCAGCTTCCAAATCAGTTTGTTGGAGTTTCGTACACCCTCGAATTCGTTTCCTTCTCAAAAGGGGTTTTCACATTGGGTCGGTCCGAACTAAAAAGTTGGTCCTGCTTGTGCGGTCCTACCTGTCAGTCCTACTTTTGTTTTCACATTGACACAGGTAGGTCAACCTACTCTGGCAAAGTCAGTTGCGACTAACAAGTTGTAGGTTGACCTACAATCAGTCCACATTGTGCAGTAGTATTTTCTTTTTTGCCTTTTCCATTGGAAAGGGATCAGTTGACCTACTGAAGAAAAAAATGGTTTGAACTATTTTTTTTGGTTCAGTGCTACTTTTGGGAACCAGGTTATTGGTGGGTACTAGTTGATCCATGGCAGAAAAAATCAGTCGTGACTGCAACCTATCTTCAGTCAACCTGAAAGAGTTCAGTCACTGACAAAAAATTCGGCTTTGGTCATCAGCTTCAGTCACAACTGACATCCAATGGGAAAGGGCCTAAACCATGAAGAACGCGTTGCAGTGTTCCACTGTGGATCGGGCAACGGTTTGGGTCAACAAAGTCTGAGCCTGACCCTTCTAACCTCGCAACACCCAACGCACTCAGATCTGCATGTTTTTTTCTGCCCAAATCATATCTGAGCGTTTTCAGCAAGAACACGCAATTTTGAATGCCAAAGCTGACAACGTTCCTGTTCAAGCCTTCTTCAGCCCAATGATTACGTGACAATTCCTGTGTGTTGTTTGTTTCTGCGACGCTCAGGCTAATACCTGTATGGATCGGTGACTTGACTCTCAGTTCCACACTCGGTCACATTCGCTTTTTGTTGAGATAAAGGTCTGTTACTGACTTACCTGCATCAGTAAAAGCACAGGATTACCGCATAGAACTCCGCTTCTCGTACGCCTGCCACGTCAAAAACGAAAGTATCTTCGTTTCGATGACTTTGTGGGTTGGCAGCTACGTGCGGTAAAGCTCATTGGTATGCATGGCACCAGCCAACCAGTTACATCAAACTTTATGCAATGTGCGCATACATGTATCCTGAAACCAGTATGTACGCGGTAAGAGCCACTGATAGAGTTCCCGCTGGTTCCTGCCATTTTCCGTGTTCTACCGATCCATCGCAGTCGGTTGCGAGCTTTCCTTGCGTCCGGAAATGAGAACGTATAAAGATGGAATACGCCACAAATGCGTTGGCACTAGCACACTGGCTGTGGCCGAGACATTCTCGGCCCGCGAACAGAAGGCTTCAGTGGTCCGCCCTGAGTGTTGGTTGCAGGGCCCTGAACTTCTGGTGCATGCCCATCATCCCTTTTGTGTTCTCTGGACAGCCCCAAGGTTTGCGAGCTAGCATGGAATAAAAAGATAACATGCCTCAGGTAAGGAGTTGATCTGTTTTTATGTCCTGCCGAGCAGCA
>JAAUXT010108979.1_pt1 | contig 25251 bp, 19 predicted proteins | sample 7278171 | NCBI WGS metagenome assembly JAAUXT01 (sample SAMN14350112, study PRJNA611818) | marine sediment metagenome | isolation source: surface marine sediment (1.8m) | place: French Polynesia: Moorea | collected 2018-08
CCGATTTCCTCCAGGTTTTTTGCTTCATTTCGTGTCTCAACCCTTTATACACAAAATTGGTATAAATGTTTTCCAAAAACAACTCTTGGGACCGCGTACCGAGGGAAAAAAAACAGAAAAACTTACGAGTTGTTGATGCCGCCATTTTTCGCTCCTGACTGAAGAATCGGACAAGCACTCACGGTGAAACCAGTCAAATTCTGTGCTGGTGCATTGGGCAAGAGAAGCGCAGTACGTTACGTCTCAGTACTACTTTCAGTCCTTCGCCGAACAACTTTTGCGGGCATCATGTACACGTAGACGTGAGCGTAGAAAAGCTACGTCTACGTCCACGCGTACGTCCACGCAACTGTTTGCCGAACCGATCTAATGAAACTTTTGACGTGTGTGTGTTTTGGCCACAGAGTCTTGATCAAAAAAGCGACCACCGTGTGCGTGTCACAGGAGCAGAAGATCACAAGTGAACAACACAGTTTTCAGATGACGTTTTCACCATTTCACAACAATATCGTGGCGGAACTGGAAGTATTCAATGCATGCGTTGGAAAAGTGACTTTCCGTCAACACAGAAAGGCACAGCAAAACTAACAACGGACTTGTTTGCGAGAAAAAAGTCTGTCTCCGCATTTGTTTCACCAGAACTTGAAAGAGATCGAAGCGTTGGATTTCCGACTCTGACGTCTTCAGTGACCGAGTCCTCAATTCCAAAAAGCCACAAGAAGAAAATTCCAGCAAAGTCCATCCAGCCTGTGCCGCGATTTGCTTGCAAAGCCAAGGGGGGTCACAGAAATCTTTACTGAGTCACATTCAACCATCGACAACACGGCGACATGTGTGTTGGACTTTTTGCATTGATGCTGGTTCCAGCACTGGACATGATTCCCTTTGGAAGAAAAGGATATCTGTCCATACCGAGTCACAAAGGCAGTTATAGTCTCTTCTTTTGTAGTGAAACAGACAGAAGACTGTGATACTTGTTGTCTTACATTCCCCCAAGAAATGGAAAGCTGTCACTGCCCGGTGAAACGAAATGGTCAGACAGCGAAACCAGGAGGTGAGGGCCCCAAGGCTGTGTCGAAGGTGAGACAGGTGTGACGGCAGGCTCTTTGCCCCTCACCTGGTGCCTCCTCATTTCAAGTCGCACACTTGATATTGGTGAGCACAGGCCACTCGGATCCTTGATGAGTGCCCATTTCAGGTGAAAATTTGAAACAATGAGGGACCCGTGTCTCCTGATTTCGGGTGTCCGACCATTTCGTTCTGCCGGGGCAAAACTATTCACGTGGCATCAATGACATCAGGTAGAATTTTCCATTTGACGCCGTTGTTTTTAGACTATTGGGCATTGGTTGCGTCGGCTGAACACGAACCTAGTGGATCTTGCTGTGTTTGTGGAAAACGGGACGGCCCAATGTGCCACCATCTATGTAAATCTGCCGCAACAAGGCAACAAATTTGGGACTTCATTGCAGAGAATTGACGTCATCGTTTTGTAATCGAAAGTTGTTGATGATTTGAAGTGCGTTTCGTGCTCGGCTGGCGTAGCCTGTGGCTCCTGTTGAGATTCGAGTTGAGATTCGATTTGTACGACGATACAAACAAACGTGAGTGTTTTTCACTGTTGGGAAGAACTAGTTGTTGTTTCCTTGTTTGTCTCGGTGTCCTGCTGGAATCTGTTTATTTTTTGCAAGAATTTAAAAGCGACGTGAGTGATTTGTAAGATTGAAATTCTGTCACACACAACCTTCACTTTTTTGTCCGGTTTGTTGTTGTTGTCAAAAACTTCACAAAAATCACGCTTTGTTTTCCCTGTGTCGACTGACGGCCACTAAAGGTCCCTGTTACCATTTCGCGACCTTGTTTCAGAGTGGTCATCACGAGACAAAACTCGGGGAAGTTTTCCCGTTTTGTTTTGTGTGGCGTGAAAGAACAACCAGTACCCGGTCAAATCTGACACGACTGATGCAAGGTTCCCACTCGGCCTGGAAATTCCAGAACTTTTATGGTCAGGGAAAAGTGGACACAGACACAAAATTCTGGAAAAGTTTAAGAAAATGAAATTTTTTTTGAAAAGTCAGGAACAGAGAAGCAATCCTTTCAGTAATTTGACTCAAAGTTCTCAAGTATTTCACGCACAATTTTTGGAAGTCTGGGAAAATTTGTTGGAACAAAAGTGGGAACCCTGCTAGTGTTGTAGGTTTGATCGCACGGAAATATAATTTGAAAACCAGCTCGCCCAGATGTGTAGTGCAGTGTGGATTCTGTCCTTTGCGTGATTCGGCTCAGTTGTCAGCACAGTCTTGTTTGATGTTGACGGAATACAGCAGACAGTTGATTGTTCATCCGTTGTTTCGTTCCATTCAAAACCGAACGCAGCGAAGAACACATCGAACAATGAAAACTTTCTGATTTGTGTGGAAATGATTGTTTATTTCTAAAAGTGAACTATTTACACTCGAAGCTGTTTCTACAGATCGCCCGAAAAAAACGGGTCAATTTCTTTTCCACAAAACCCCCTTTTCCTGCCGTGACCACATCAGTCGTGCTGATCAGAGACCCAACAAGACGCAATCACTGGAATGGAATACTACAACAGAACTCTGCTTGTCACCAGCGTCCCACCATAAACGAAAGCTGTCATCCAGAGAAAGTCTCCTGGACCCAAGAAATGCACAGCGATGTGATGGCGCAAAGGATTCAAATGATTCATTGGAGAGACACGTCGGTGGACGAACTGTGCACAAAAATACCACCAGCTCAAATTATTTCAACCGGAATTCGCATTTGCACAGTTCAGCACTGAAGTGAAAAGTGTTTGGCCAGCTTCGTGTTTTCCTTTTTTGTAAATTCGCGACAATCGCAGTTTCCTTTTGTCGGCGTCCTACCTGTGGTGACACCCGCCCAATACCTGTCATTCAGGTAGATATCTAGCAAGAAATTGACTTGCACTCATACAAGAGCGACATCAAACACATGAACACACACGACTCTAGTATGGAGCCGTAAAACGGTTTGCCACAAAACAAGAAAGACCACCAACTGCCAAAGTTGGGAGCGCAGGCTTTTGTGTGGTCACGAATCAAAACGCAAACAGCGGTCGCAGTTCAGTGATCGGGACCAAGTCGTGTCGTGTACAAAAGAAGAAAATCCACATTTTTTACAAGAACCCCCTCGCCCAACGCCTTGACCAGCCTCACTGAATGCTTGCTGCGCAGAGCTCACTGACTTGTCCTGTGAGGGTGAAAACACAAGCGTGTTCTGCACAGCGCTCCACATTGATTCTCTTCTGTGACGAGTGCACTATAGAGTTGCGTGAAAAAGACACTCCCCAATGTATTCCTGTTTTCTAGTGCCAAGGTCCTGTTGAACAACGGCAAATTCATACCCATGTACAAGACCCTCCCTTCCTCTTGACGCTCAACTGACGGGTACAAAGGTGCGTGTTGTACACTGAATTTACAGCAACATCTTCAGCGTGAACCCTGTGTCAGTGCGGGGCTCGTCGGCGTCGTCGTTTAGGCGTAGAACTTGAGGGAGCGGTCCATGGACGCCGACACGAGGTAGCCGGCGTTCTGCCCGAAGCGGACGCCCGTCGCGAGCGCCGTGTGATCGTTGAAGACGCACAGCTCGCCCCACTGCTTCGTCAGGTAGATCCTGGCAAATGAGAGGTAAGACTCAAAAGCTGCGAACTTTGAGAACAATCGCGTGATACTGCTGTGCATGTATCAATACGAATGTTTTTGCAGCATGAATTCGCACGTTTGTGCCAACACGAATTTTGATGGCGCGTCAGAATGTTGTTTGAACGTGGCTGCTTGGTCACGTGGCAACACGTGACTTTCACATTTGAACTCGGCTCACCTGACGTCTGTTCCAGCCACGGCCAGGTACGTTCCGCTGTGATCGAAGCAGAGCGACTTCACCTGCAAAACAACAAGGGGTGGCCACATTCCACGCGTTTATTTTTGACGTGCGTCAATTTTTGACACATCTGAACATCTTGCACTATTTCTAATGTAGGTGGCCACACAGGAAGCATTTATGAAGCATTTATTTTTCAGAACATCTCAATAGACATTTTTTGACACGCGTCAATTTTTGATGCGCGTCAAAAATAAACGCGTCTGTGTGGCCACTGCTTTAGAAACAAGCATTTCACAAGCGGAGACATGCACAAATGTCGCACGTCGCGCGTGAGTTCTTTTTATGGTCTGAGGTTGAATGCCTCACCTCATATCTGTCGTCCATTGCCAGAGTCTTGAAGTTCTTGAGTTTGCGCAAATCCCACAGTTTCACAACCGAGTCGTCCGCCGATGTTGCCAAGTAGTATCCTAGCAACGAGAAATAAGCGTGGGTTTAGGTTTTCGTCTGCCTTGCACAAGGCGGCAAAGCGCTATCAGGGTTCCCACTGCGGTTGACCAACAAAATTCCATGATTTTTCCAGGTTTTCAAAGTTTTTTCCAAGTATTTTTTTCTTTTTAGTAGGCTTTATATACTCTTTTTCCAAAACAAATAAAGTAAAATGTGGTAATTTTTTTACAAAAAAAAAACTTTTAGCAAAAAAATTACATTTTTTCAAAGAAATCTACAAATTAATGTTTTTACAGAAAATTTTGAATTGTCACTTGTTTTCGGAAGGCTATGTTTCAAAATTATACAGAATAATTGACCTCTTGCTTGAGCTGGATTTTTTTTCCAGATGCTTTTTCTGTTGAGGCTCTTGGGCCTTTTCAGGGTGAGGTCAAATTTTTTTTCTAGGGTTTTCAATATTTTTCCAGGTTTTTGTCCCAAAACCCCCTGTTTTTCCAGGTTTTCCAGGTCTGGCCCTGTTTTTCCAGGTTTTCCAGGTGCGGTGGGAACCCTGGCTATGTTCAGCTCCAAAGGCGAAGCAACATCAAAATCACAAGATTCAACACACAGTCGCAACAGAAATTGGCTTTGTCTGACTCGCTATGATCACGCAACAGATCAAGGTTGCCCGAAAGAGGAGTGAGCCATCTCAGTGTAGCAAGCAGAAAAATTGAAACAGACCACACAATCAGGTCTGGCACAGAGTGTTACTTGCATTCCTTCTGTCCACGCCCACCACAGAGGCGCAGACGCCTATCCAGGGAACCCAGGAGACCTACCCCCCCCCCCCCCAGTTACGCCCTGATGGTGTTACTGAATCTGCCCTGACCCCCCCCCCTTCCGAAAAAAAGCCATCCCTGTCGACTGCAAAGACCCTGAAATTCAACGCCTATTTTACCGTTTTCTGAGAACGCGATGCTGGTGATGGGTCCGGAGTGACCGGGGAAGTTGGCGACGTTGGTGCGCTCCTTGAGATCCCAGATCTTGATCATCGAGTCCTCGGTGCCGGTGCCGAAGATGAGTCCGTCCGGATGGAACTGGGCGCACGTGAGCGGCTGCTCCTGGTTCTGCTCCGACACCTTCGTCAAGACGCGCCCCGACCGCAGGTCCGAGAACGCCCAGTACTGCGAGCAGAACGAGGGTGTGCGGGAATAATGGAGGCGGAAGGACCGATCTCTTGTCCTCAATTCTTGGGCTTTTTGCATGGTTGCTGCACTTAGACACTCGCGCAGGACGAAAGAGCAAGCCACAACACATCCTGATCTAGAACTCACACATTCCACACCAACCCTCTGAACTCTCCAGACCCGCCGCGCTCTTCCACCCACGCAGTCAACGCCGGAGCTGAACAAGTCCCCGCACACGCACGCACACACATGCCCCAACCCACGTTTACAGCTGATGTCTCACACCCAACCTCGCCTCGCATTTCAACTCACGCAGTCGGCGCCGGAGCTGAGCAGATAGTCCCCGGTCGCGTGTAGCGAGATGCCCGTCACGGGGCCGTCGTGCGCGCGAATCACGTGCGCGCAGCTCTTGCTCTGCACGCCCCACACGCGGATCGTCTGGTCCGGGGACGCGCTGAACACCAACTCCTGTAATATCGCCCACAATCACGTGTCACAACCAGAAACGCACAAAAACCATACGGGACGTTTTACCAGATCCTTCGCCACTGAGTCTGAAGTGAAGAGACTGAGTATTGACTGCAGTCCATTGGAAAGTCGTCTGATCTGCATGACCATGCTTTCCACGGTGCCTTGCTGTTTCAACCACCACACATTCTTGCATTGTTTGAACTTGAACATGATAACAACTTTCAGGTGATCACGCCTGGTTCCTCACAACTCCTTTCTTGACCAAAGGCCTCGAGAAGTCATTGTATTTCACAGAGAACCACTTGCGCTTGACTGAATTTGACCCCCAACGAGCGGGTACTGACCTCTTCCGGGTGGTAGAGCACGCTCGTGACCTTCTTGGCGTGACCCTCGAGGATGGACACGACTTGGCCCGAGTCCTTGTTGAAGACCGTCACCGCCTTGTCGTTCCCGCCGGTCACGATGCGTGACGTGTCGCGGAGACACACGTCCAGCGACAGGATCCCAGGCACCGACGCGCTGTGCAGACCCTGAGAGGAGACACGCGTACGCAATCCATGAAGCTATTCTTGCACAGTCATGGTGGTGACCAGGAGTCCAGTTTGAAACAATCCGTCGCACACCACAGCAGAAGCAAGCCCTGGTCGTGACCTTGATACGAGTGAAGTTTGAAAAAACAACTTGATGTCTGGTGATGCGACGCGACAACAGGAATATCACCTCGAAATTCAAGCCGTTTCACAGCAGATGTGTGACGCTTTCACTGCCAAAGATGCGAATCATTCACTCACTCACTCTCACACACCACACGCGCGCGCGCACGCACACACACACTACGCACCGTGTGCGACGCCTGCTGGCGGAAGGCGCGGATCTGCTCGGCGGACGCGAGGCCCTCTGGTGTCGTCTTGCCGCGTTTCTTACGCTCCGCCGTCAGCAGCGTCGCCTTGTCTTGCAGCTGCACAACAAAACACGACGTGACAAACTTTTCTTCGCAACACGAGAGATTTTTTTGTGGCGTTGGATAAAATTGGAATGTCTCTCGAAACACAACGTCTTGTGTCTCCCTCCCCAGGTGAAGTGCCAATTGCACATCAACACCACAACATCTCACACAGTCGTAACTTTCTAAATCCCACCGCGGTGCCGTTGACCATCACAACTTGCATCCAAGGAGGCAACCACAGACCCACTCTTTGTTCCACCCACCGCGAAGCAAAACGTCCGTTACGAGCTGTTCTCACCTTCTGCAGGATCTCGTCGCTCATGCCGGCCGTCTCGATCGGCTGCTCGGCGCGCTCAGGCCCGGCCTCCGCCGCGTACGACTGAAACACAAGAGAATCCGCTCAGGACACGGTCAACAACACAGCTGCGAACACTGGGTGCGTCGTGTGTTGCGTCCCCATCAAGTAAAGAGGCTGTGTTGCCCAAATGATCGTGTCTCCTTGCAGTGTACGAGACGCCAGACATAATGCATCCAGCGTCAAACAAATAGCCTTTGCAAACACCGATCGAGTTTTTGGAACACTTGAAACTTTCACAGCTGTAATGCGAATGCGAGACGATGGACAATGAATCGGGCACAAATTGTTTGACTCACTATGATCAGACAACCATAAAAGTGCGGTCTGAAAGAGGAGTGTTTCACGTTCGTGTAGCAAGCAGAAAAATTGAAACAGACCACATCATCAGGTCTGGCACAGAGTGTTACTTGCATTCCACACAACTAGTGCTTGACTGTGGAACAAAACGGTGATTTGCGTCACAGACGATATCGCCTCACAGTTCGTCTTTCAAAAGGTATTGAGACTATTCTCCGCTGTGTGTGTGTGTGTGTGTGTGTGTGTGTGTGTGTGTGTGTGTGTGTACTACTCACGGGCTGCGCGGCGGCGGGCACGCCTGCTGCACCGACGGCAATAATTCCCGCCTGTGGCTTCAGTGTCGCCAAAGCTGCAAACACACGAGACTGGAACATGACTCAGGCCGTTCGTCAACACCAGCCACTCTTCACACAGACATGGAAAAGTGTTCATACCCAAAAGAGAAGTGACAAATCATTGTCGCAACAAAGCCAAAATGGATTCCAGACACCCAGAGCAGCAGATCGCGTGTCAAAGGCGGTTTCTCACGGACTGAGAACGCTCTTCTACAACACAAACATTGGTCGCTACGCACCTTCTCTGGCGGCCGTCACCTCCTTCGTAAGACGCGCGATGACACGACACGCTGCGTCGTGCTGGTACAGCGCGTGAGACAACTCTGAAAAGAGCAGAGCCTGTTGAACGAGAATTCTCCAAAATCTGAAGAGTTCTCAAGGTAAGGCAGGTGGAACTCAAGAATACCTTGTCTGGCTGTCTGCAACTGTTGTCGAAGTGTGAAACTGTGGAGCATCACTGCATCCTGCAGATGCAAAACAAAGAAATGAGCAAATGCAAAAGTTCCACTTTCTCGATTTCAAATACAATTCGTTCACAGGACGAGAGTTTCGCAACGTGTCCTGACAATGCATCAAAATGTCTCGGACAGTCAAGTTTTCTCATATTTGTGTAATTCACTCACCCATTCATCTTGCAGCGTCTTGAGAATGGCAGGAATACTGGTGGCAGACGGAGGGCGCGGCTTCACAAGCGGCGACGCTGTCAACAAGGAATATCGCTTTTTCAGACATGAGCAATGAGGAAAACTTGATGCGATCAACACTTTCTGACATCTTTCCTGACTGAACTTGCACAGGTAACTTGAAGCAAAACTGTCCATTATAATCCGCGTGAACTGAGAAACATTGTGCAAGAAACAACACTCACTTTTGACTTCGATCAGCATGTCTGCGGTGAGCTTCTCTCCGCTCATGGGATCCGCCCCACTCTCCTGGATGCATTTCTCGATGAGGCGGCGCTCGTAGATGCATCCTGACACCGGTGATAGCACTGGGTGCTCCGGAACCTCGTTGCTAACTGAAAACCAGACCAGACTTCGTCAGATATCAAACACAAGAGACGATTCGGTGGGGGAAATAAGCAAGACAAGATTCTATTCCCATATCAGCCGCTCGCGTTTTCAATTTGTCTTTCAATGGCACAACAGTTTTTGCTGATGTGAGGAAAATTTACATTTTTCCCGAGTATGATCGTTGAAAAATGTAGACTGCCAAGGCTGGGTGCAGCCATGACTGCGTCTGTTGCTTTGGAGAGCCCACACCTGTGAACTCACACCAAACGAGAGAACTGACGTAGATCTACACCAAACTGATATGTGCACTTCAGACGCAAAGTAATTCATGACACTTTCTCTTCAGAAAGCTCGGAATTGAAAGACATGAATTTTGTGTCGATTTGGTCACATTTGAAATGTACAGAAACCGGCGAAAAGAAACAATGGCTGCCTCCACAAAACACACGCTGACTCGACTCCCTCTCCGTTCAACACCATCAAAACGTTTCCGTCAACGAGATTCTTTCTGCAAAATCTCGCCATCATTGAGATTTCTTTGCACATCTGATCTAGATTTTCCAGCGCGATCACTACGACAATTTGGTATTTAAATTGGGCACAACTTACTCGCGCAGCACAGCGCCATGTTGAATCTCGTGGAATCTCGCGAAACGGTCGCGGCTAAACTCTATGGGAAACAGGTGCTACAAACTAAACACGATATTGAGAGCCTAAAAGAACATTAATTTTTCAAGATTTTGTAGCAGCTCTGTCTTGCTCAATTTTACCGGCTTTTGGTGGCACCTTAATTGTGGTTCTCGCAAATTTAAGTGAAATTTAATTCACCCGCTACAGGAACGCACCTCCAGATGATTGGCGGAAGTTGTCCACCTGGTGCCAGTGGCGCGAACGACTTTGGCAACAAATCAGGTGCTGCCACAGGTTGATGCTTCGCTGATTGCAACGTCGACAACAGGAAAACTTCATTCCAGAGAGTTGCAGAGAAGAGCTCAACGTTTCCAAGATGAGGGCTGCGATGGGGCTGCTGTGTGCAGTCCTAATATCAGTCCTAACAGTGGTGTCGCCCAAACAGGAGCGGCTGGTCTACAGCGCCAGGGTCGAGGTAGGGTGAACACAAGAAGTTCTTGCAAAGCTCGTCCAAGAACATCCACCGGACGATGCCACGTCGCAGTTCTTTTGTCATTGCAACGTGGCGTTTTGGGTGTAATTTTGTCACCGTGTGAGGGACACGAGATCATCAATGTGGAACATCAGTTGTCCCACAGAGAAAATAGCCAGGGGTTTGGTGCATCAAGAAATGTTAGTCGCTCACCGCAACCTCAAGCTTTTGACAGTGGTGGGGTGGGTGGGGATCATCAGACCCTGCTTTGTGTGAACTTCGTGACTCTTTGATCTTCCTGAGCCTGTCACTTTTGTTCATCTGGAAACTTGAAACCTGTTCGTGCGTGCGACTTGTCGTGTGGAAATTCGAAACCAGTTGTGAAGTGAGGCTGCGTGTGAGAGAATCCAGGGAGGTTTGTGCTTCGTGCGTCAGGTGCCGTTTTATTCCAGAGTTGCACAGGATGACGACTTAACAGTCTACCTGAGGTCAAACAATTCATCAACGAAGACCTCAAGGACTTGTATCCTCTCTTTGAACGGAGTGGTGTATGCTGGTGTGTGCAGATTATCACCAGTGTCGTACTCTTGCAAATGAACACACTTTGTGCCAACACTGTGCTCTCGCGAGTCCAGGGTTTGGGGTCCGAGCTGTGAAACAAACACGACAGCACTCTGCTTCAGGTGTTCACACCTGACACTGAAAACAAATTGTACTTTTTTGTACGAGTGTGGGCGGGAAGGGGGCGATGTTTCCCAAGCCTTGAATTCGCGAGAGCAATGCGCCTTTGCCTGTATCTCTTTGTGACTGACTTCTTGTGAATTTCTTTTCTCCTGCAGAAAATGCTGTCCACTCCTTTGTGCAAAATTGAATCTCTGAAAACGGGTCTGTTGACTTTTGCGTGTCTGTGTCGTGTTGTTGCAGGTGGGCGCAGAATGACAGTCCGTCCAGAAAAGATGACCTGAACTCGGCAAAATTCATTTACACAGAGACAGCCAGCCTGCTCTTGTATCTTGTATTGTGTTCTTTTGTGTTCTGCATGTGTCGTGTCCTTGCAGGCCTGCAGATCCTGAGGGGGAGTCCTGAAAAGGAACCCTGAGCTCAGACGTTTTGTTGACGACGACATTCCGCTGTTGTATCCTTGAGTAGACGAACGTGTTCTGTGTGTTGCATGCCGTTGGTTTCAAATGTCATGTTCTTTCAGGCCGGTAAAGGATGAGGTCAAGTCCTCAAGAGAAATCGTCAGCTGAAACTATTCGTTGAAAAAGATCTCCCGTCCTTGTATCCTTGTCACTGAATTGCTTTTTGTGTTGCACGTCGTGTTCTTTTGGGCCTGGCATGAGTTGGGTTGAGTCTTGAAAAAGAAAGCCCAAGCTCAAAAGATTCACGATTTCGCGCATGCGTGTGTTTCATTGCGTTTTGTGTTCTGTGGCTTCGCGTCTTGTGTTAGAATCTTCACACCACGTTCTTTTAGGATAAGGGCCAGTCTTGAGAGACTCCGAGCCACAGGCCAGAAAGCAGACATCCCGCTTCTGATGATCAGTGTTTCAATTTCTTTATTTTGGCACGCAATTTTTTTTTTTTGGTTTTCGTTGCATGTTGTTTGTACCTTCCAGACAAAATGGTCGGAATGCTGAGGGTATCACTTCCCGCCAAAGGGACCGAAACAGTTCATCGAAAACGACCTAAAACTTTTGTATCCTCTTGTGGTTTCACGCTTGGAGCCTAATGCACGTCCCAGCACCATCTCTGCTTTTGTCAACTTTGACACGCTTCCCCAAAGAACGCAGAAATTCTTTCCCCACCTTCCCTTCCTGCTTGCTGTTGAATGGTCCACCTCTGCACATGTTAAAGATGACGGGAGGTTTCACTGACACCAAATTTTTGTGGGACACGAAAAAAAATCCCATTTTGCCCCAAAAAACTCGTCAGAATTGTTATATATATTTACCATGACCACCCCCTAAGTACTGCCATGGCCTTCCATAGCCATAGCAACAGCCACAGCCAATCATATCATTCCCTAGATGGAGCCACTATCCTAAGCTGGGCACATGACCCAGATTGCCAAGACACAATAGCTTGTGACACCATAGAGGAAGGTAGCCTAAACCACTGAGCTCCAACTCATACTCTACAATAAACTATACTACAACATCAGTACTGGGGCTTCACTCTCATATATAACACAACACACTTGAACACATCATGAACTTGACCTCAAATCATGCACACTTCGGCGCATGGTGCGACTGACCAGTCACATTCGTGCCAGAGTGAACGAACCCTAACGTCACGTAGTGAGGACAATGCGGTCATTGGCACTTTGGATCCAACAGAGATCACACCACGGATGCAGGAAGTTATCTCTCTGGAAAAACAACATACATGCACAAATAAGTTATGACGCACATGTCAATCAATGCAGCATTACACATGTACGAGTATCCCTCTGTGCATGGAAATTTTGAGGCGTGTTCAGTTCGACTGAGAGCCTGGTTCATGTTTTGTGTATGAGTGGTGTCATCGACTGCATTCGGCTCCATCGCAAAAGAAAGCCACGGTGCACCTATTTTGGGATTGTGGGTTTCACGACACCAAGACAACAAAAATTCAGATGCACACAAATCTTCCTCCACGATGTCACAGTCGGAATCAAATTCTTTGTGATTGATTCAAACGGATAGATTCTCAACGACGTTTGGAAATATTCGATTGGAGGAGAGGAGGACCAAAGTCAACTTTGTTGTTTCCAGGTTTGTGGACTCTTTGTGCGTCACAAGTCCGTCCGATTTCGGTGGTGCAAAATTCAGCAAAAAAAGTGTTTCAGCAACTAAAATCAGAGACATTTGCATGTGTGGGGGTCGAAGACTCTTGACTTCTTTTTCTCCATTTGAGAGACATTTTTCATTGGCTTTGAAGCAGTCGTGGAAATTCATCAAGCTGGTCAAAATTTCACAAAAAAGAGAAAAAACAAAGCACGAGTAAAGAGTCAGACACGTTTGTTGCAACTGTTTCGAGAAGTTTGCGTTCGGTTCAGGGCAACGCCTGGCTTTGACTGTGCTACGTATCATGGCAGGACGGCATTTCATCAAAATGATCAATCTGCTGGCAATGATATTCAGTTTTGTCATGCCAACGTCTCAAGTGACGAGTTCAGAAACCAATTGCACAATTTCGCAAGAAATGGAATTAGGAAAACAAGAATTCATTTACAACTGTTCTAATCTGGGCTACACTCAGCTGCCCACATCCATACCGGACAGAACGACGCATTTCTACTTTGACCACAACAACGTTCAATTCTTGCCAGCTCATTCTTTCACAAACATTTTTCGAACCTGGTTTTTCTGAGCTTGCGGGGCAACGACCTTCGCAGGATTTATCCTGGCGCATTCGATGGATTACCAAAGTTAGCAACATTGATTTTGTTCGACAACAGACTGGTCTACAACGATTCGTTGCCCAAATCAGTGTTTCTTTCATTGCAAAACTCGCTTCAAAAGTTGGATTTGAGAATGAACTTTTTGGACGCACCAAACAATTTCTACCAAACAGCCGTTGCTGAACTGGCTGAGCTGAAAGAACTCAGGATAGACCTGATCAGAAACAAATCTCTTCCGCCCGAGTTTCAAAGTCTGATATCGCTGACAAACCTGGTGTTTTCAGGAGGACATGAGATCAAATTTATCAAAGGAGACACGTTCAGCTGCTTGAAGAACAGAAACATCACACGCTTGAGTTTCTCTGGTTTGGGCATTGGAAAAATTGACAAAGATGCCTTCTACTCTCTGCCGAAGTTGACGCACTTGGACTTGGCGAGTACTCTGCCCGGGGTCTCACGCGCTCTGCGCGCCACGGCGCTCAAAGTGCTCGATCTCAGCGCAACCGGTTTGGGGGACGTTACGCACAGTGCCATGTTCATACTGGAGCAGTTTTGCGGCTTGAACTTGACTGAAATTTACCTGGCGAACAACGAGATCTCCGTCATGTATCCCATTTTTAACAAATGTTTTCCAAACGTCAGAATTCTCTCACTGAGCGGTAACTTGCTTGATCCGTCCCCCAATTTCGTCGTGGATATCGTCACACTGAAGCACTTGGTGGGCTTGAACGTCAGTTGTCAGTACGTGGGCGACAGTTGCTTTGATACCGCGGCCAAGTCTTCCACTTCAGTATCGAAACATGTTCGGTGGAAAAGAGATCCCCACACGTGTTTGACTGGGATGAGCTGCCCGGTTTTCTTCGGTCCAAGCCTCGAGTGGATCGACTTGGCTCACAACGGAATGATCGAAACTATTCCCCCCGAGATGACATTGATGAGTCCAATGAAAGTTAGGTTCTTGAAGGCATCCTACTGCGGAATCCAAATGATCAAAAACCCCCTCTACTGCAGACCAGGTGTGGTACCTACCATTGAAACTTTTGACTTGAGCATGAACAGTATTCAATGTGTCAATGCTTCTGTTTTTCATTTTTGCAATTGGAATGCTCTGAGGAATTTATATATTGGGGGTAACAGACTTGGAGAAACTGAGAGAAATATTTGCAATGAAAACAAAAACAACATCTTGCAATTTCTTAGACCACTCAAACAAATACATGTTTTGGACCTGTCAAACAACGAATTGGACTCTTCAAAGAACTTGACTGATATTGAAAGTTTGCAAATGTTGACGACATTGGACTTGTCAAGAAACAGTTTTGCAAACTTCACATTGAACTTGGAAAACAACACTCACTTGGTTGATCTTGATTTGTCACACAACAACATTCAATGCCTGTCAAACTACACGACATTGCAACTGAGCAAGATGAAGCAAAACAAAACAACTCTGAGCGTCACTTTATCTGGGAACATGTTGTCATGCACATGCCCTTGTTTGCACTTTTTTCAATGGATGAGGATTACAGATGTCCTTCTGGCGAATAACAACACATACTTCTGCAAATTTGATGACAAAAGAGTTGTACCTCTCAGCAAGCTTTCCTACATTGTTTCGAAGCTTGAATACGCATGTCTCAAAAGTTCATGGTTATATTATTGTCTTGCAATGGAAATTTCTCTTTTCCTTGTTGTGGGTCTCAGTTCCTTCACCTACAGGTCGAGGCATGATCTGAGGTACATTTTTCTGAAGATGAGACAAGAGAGAAAAAGACTTGGTGACGATGCAAACTTTGTTTTCAGTGCTTCGTTTCTTGTGATCACAGAGATGCAAAACGTTTCGTGAAGAAAAAGTTGTTGCCAATTTTGGAAACTGAACAAACTAAGCTGAAATTTTGCATCGCACAGAGGAATTTCAGGGTCGGGACAACAATCATGGACAACATTATCATGTCCATTGAGAAAAGTAAACAAGTTATTTTCATTGTTTCCAAATTCTTCTTGCAAAGCAAATGGTGCAGAGAAGAGCTTGTGGTGGCGCATCAAGTGAGTTCATGCCAAACACATGTAGAGAGCAAGATTGTCTTGATCAGTTTCGTTCTGTGTAATGTTTCTATTTTCAACGAGTAACGTTTGAGGCAAATTGTTTTTTCAAGCGTTTGGACTTGCGTTTTTGCAGGTTTCTTTGGAAAGAGGCAAAAATATGATTCTCTGTGTCTTCATGCCTGACGTCCAGATTGAGACTCTTCCAGCGACGCTGAGGATGATCGTTCGCAACGTGACGTGTCTGCGGTGGCCCCGGGATCCCAGGGCTCAGAAAGTCTTCTGGCTCCTGCTGCAGAACGGACTGCAGGAGGGTAGTGCTGACGTCAGGCCCTGCGCTGTCCTTTGACGTGCGTTGCGACGCTCTGAACTGTACAGATAGCCTGAAATGTGTGTGTATCGTTCAGGCTGTCGTCTTCTGAAAATGTTGAGGTACCAAACGTTGTGGCCATCAGAATCCCTGTATCACTCTGACAAACTAACAGCACAACATGGTCGGATCTGGAACTCAGTGTGGAAGAAACCTTGAAACGTGAGTCGGCAGAGAGTGGTGTCTTTTGTCCCAAGCTGACTGGTAATCAAGCAAACGTGGCCTTGTCTGTTATTGAATTGAATAGGTAACTGAATACAAATTTCTCAACACATCTGCACGGTGTTGAACGCGTTTGTTTTAATGTACATTGAGTTCAGTTTCTTGATGAATAAAGTATCGCACACGGCAGTTTTTGGAGATGGTCTTTTCTTTTTGCGGACGAAAACATGGGCTTTGTGCACAATGTACATCGACTTGGATGATCGTGGCCTGTCTTTCCGTCAGGCTGCATCGTGTCGTTGCGTGCACTTGTGTGTTTGTTGACGCGTCTGCTCTGGTCCCTTGTCCTCTGGTGTCTTGGATGAGCATTTTGAACCTTTAGTGCACTCTCCTGTCGAAATATGGAGGGAGATAAACTCAGAGGGATGAGGAAGTTTCCTGTTTCGAGAGGAGTAATTTTTTGTGGCTGAAACCTCTCGTCATCTTTTGAATGTGGAAACTGCATCGGAACAAGCTATGAACAAAATCTGGGCGACCGTCCCTTCCCAAAATTCGGAAAAGCAAACACCGGCCCCACCAGGCTATTTGGTTCTCCCGAACTAAAAGCTCAAACCACATCGAGAGAGACCCTGCAAACATTCAGCAGGGTCTTCGCCAGTGCAGTGCGACAGGCCCAACGAAAAACGTGTCAATCAATGATCGTTTCTCTCTTTTCCCACGTTTTGTGAGAACATTTGCACCGACACCATTGATTCATGCGTATCCGAAAAAAAAGTTTAATTTTCTGCCTCTGTGAAAGAATCTCCAACACAGAAAATAAATAAGAACAAAGGTAGTTCGTCTCGCACACAGCTTGTTTTTGGGCAGAGAAATGCAAGTTTCGAACCATTCAAACCATTTACGTTTTGGGATAGACCTCGCACATCATCACAGGAACTGAGTCTGAAGCTTTGCCTCTTCCTCACGTCAGCACATTCCGCCACTTCTCACCTCGCGGATATTTGTCATCGCACGGTTTTGTGTCTGCATGAGGAGCACCGATATCGCACACACGGAGAAAGGCTCGCGGGATGATTGACTCCACAAGTTGGCTCGCGCTCCTGCGCTGTGGATGAATGACTGCGAGGCACACACACACCTCAGATCTCCTTCCTCATGTTCCTCCAACATTCAGACAAAAGGGGCCCTTTGCGCAAGAGAAACGACTTGCATTCGTGAGGGCTGAAAAGGGGCAATAAGGTGGCACAGATCTCGTTTCTTGCGGTGGAATCACGAAGGAGGGGATTTGAGGAATCTGCCGGGGTTTCCGACCGAAGTCCGCGGCTCAGGTGGCACCAGTGACCAGGGCCTTTACGAGCAGGAACAAGAAAAGTGTCATGTCTGGTACCGCATTGAAACATTCCTGAATGTCGCTTTGTTTGGTTGAAGCAAGCACAACGGTGCAGTTTTCACGTGCGGTGCGAATACCTTGAATGGGAAGACTCGTGAAGTGACAGAGGTACGAGCCATAATACGCTCCTTTCTCGTCTACGAGTATCAACTCCATTGGGCGTTTTCCCTTTGAATGACTTTTTGCGTGTTTGAACTCAAACAAGGCCAAGATATAGCCAAAGACGACACGTGTCTTCCATCATTGAGAAAGTAACTTTGCTCGAAGGCGAAGAACAAGAGAGTTGTCTGGATCACAGAATACTTCGTTTTCGAAGCAAAACAAAGGGGATTTGTCACGGCTTTCACAATGGATGTTTGACTTGACTCAGTTATGAGGACGTCGACACTTGCTCACGTCGCTGCAGTTTTGAGTCTGATCGCGCACACGTGCCGCCCCATAGAGGGTGGGGCGTCTTCTCCGTGCAGCTTCAGAAGGAAACCTGGACGAGGAGGAGTCCGCTTCGTCTCGGATTGCTCCCACTTAGGTCTGACACGTGTGCCTCAAGACATCGACTCGGAAACTGCTCATTTGTACTTGGACTTCAACAATATTCGAACCTTGTCCCGTGGGATTTTCAAAAATATGAGATTGACTAATCTTTCATTTTTGAGCATCAAAAGCAACAATCTTCAGAAGATCAGCCCAGGGGCCTTCAGCGGTCTCCCGCAACTGCGACATCTTGATCTGTTCAACAACAGTCTGCTGCTGCATGAGCATTCGCTTGCAAAGTCTGCATTCAGCTAGGTCGGTTCTTTAGAAACTTTAGACACGAGAAGGAATTGCCCTGACAAGACACAAGAGAGTTGCTTTTACCCCTCTGCTGTTGCAACATTGAGCAACCTTGTGGAGCTAAAAATGGATCTGATCAGAGACAAACCAATTCCAAAAACTTTCGAGTCACTGACATCTCTGCGAAGGTTAGATTTCACAGGAGGCACAGCGGTCAAGTACATCGGTGGAAATTTGTTCCGCTGTTTTCAGTCCTTGAACATTTCTGAAATCCACTTGTCTGGATTGGGTGTTGGAAGAATAGACCACGACGCTCTGTTTCCCTTCGGTCAGCTGAGCGAGTTGGATTTGAGTGACAACCCGGCGCTTGGGATGCACCTCCTTGAGATCGCAGACTACCTGAAGAACTCCTCAGTTCGGGTTCTCCGGCTGAACAACGTTTTCAGACACGGCGACTCTGTTTCAGCTAATTTTGTATTGCAGGGATTATGTGGGCTGAACGTCACAGAGATGTATCTGGATCACAACCAAATCACCCATCTCGACCCTATTTTTAGCACTTGTTTTCCAAATGTGCGGATTTTGTCATTGAGCAACAACTTTTTGACTCCAAAGCACAGTTTGACTGATGACATCTTTCATTTGAAACAACTGGTTGGTTTGGACATCAGTTGTCAGTATGGTGGGTATGGATGCTCCTCTGACTGGAAGAGGTTTCCCAGGTCTGCAGAGACGAGAGATTCCGTGTGTGTGGACGGGATGACGTGTCCTTTTCTGTTGCCACCAAGTTTGGAATGGATAAATGTGTCGCACAACGGCTTGCTGAACTCCGCTCTCCCAGCAAATATCTTGATGAAGCCATCCAAATTAAAACGAGTGATTGCAGCATTTTGTGGACTTCAGGTCGTGCCTCAACCAACTTATTGTGCTCGAAACGTTGTTCCACAAGTCCAAACATTTGACGTGAGAATGAATTATTTGCAATGTGTCAACGAATCATTTTTCAAGTACTGCAATTGGACATCTGTGACGGAAATTCTTTTGGGAGGAAACAGGCTTGGGGAAGGTGCAGGTAAAAGATGCAACAATGACTCAAGCGATGTTCTTGGATTCTTAAGGCCAGTGTCCAGTTTGAAACATCTGGATCTGTCCGACAATAAACTGGAATCATTTCACAACTTGAGTCCTTTGAAAGACTTAGCACAATTGAGGCTCTTAAATTTTTCACGAAATAAATTCACCAATGTCTCAACATCGCTGGCAAGCTTTATTCATCTGGAACATGTTGACTTTTCATTCAATCAGCTCGAGTGTTTGTCAAATCAAACAACTGTGGAGTTGCACAATCTCAAAGCACGCAAAGGGAAGCACGTATCTGTTGACCTGACTGGCAATCTTCTGTCGTGCAGCTGCCACTGTTTTCACTTTTTTGAATGGTTGGAAACAACAGACGTGATATTTCTGCACAACGGGACATACAGGTGTCAATTTGATGACGGCAGCCAGCTTTCTCTCAAGAGGCTTCCTTACGTCGTGGTCAAGCTGCAACATCTGTGCTATGGAAGCGCGTGGTTTCCTCTTTTTGTAGCATCAGCTGTGTTTATTTTTGCTGGAATTACAGCGGGCTCTCTGAGCTTCAGGCTGAGGCATGATATTCGGTACATCATTCTGAGAATGAGGTTCAACCAAAGGCAAACAAGACCAGAAGCTGAATATATGTTCAGTGCTTTTGTATCTTGTGATCATAGAGACGCAAAATCTTTCATTATGAAGAGATTACTACCAACTCTGGAGACCTCAGACACAAGGCTCAACTTCTGTGTTGCACAAAGAAACTTTTGTGTTGGAGCTACGATCATGGACAACATTATTAAAGCAATTGACAAAAGTAGGAACGTGATATTTATTGTGTCCATACACTTTTTACGAAGCAAATGGTGTAGAGAAGAACTTCTCATTGCACATCAGGTGAGTGTTTGACGTTTGTCCTGTGTTGTGAGAGAAGCTTCAGGAAAAGGTCACGTACAGTGTTCTTCCTCACCAAAAAGCCAATGCCTTGATGAGGGCATTGCGATCTGATCACGGCGAACCAAGCATTGTCTTTTCACATTGGTTTGCTTCCTTTCAGGTTTCACTGGAGAGAGGAAAGAACATAATCATTTGTGTTCTTATGCCCAACATAACAATTGAGAACCTTCCACCTACACTTCGGATGATAATCAAGACGGTGACCTGTCTCTCATGGCCCCGGGATCCCAGGGCTCAGAAAGTCTTCTGGCTCAAGCTGCGGGAAGGACTGCAGGAAGGGGCGCCCGATGTGCGACAGAAGGCAGGCGACGTTTCAGTGGTGATCTGATCAGCAGGCGAGCGACATCTTTCGCTGGTGAAATCGAGACAGAACTTTTTGTTTGAGTCGGTTCGAAAAGGAAGTGTGATTCAATTGTGAAGGAACTGTAAAAACCTTGAATCTTAGAGGGGCTTCTTCAATGCCTTTCTTGCGTGATGGAACCCACACTTTTTGATGAACGATTTAGACGTTTTCATCCACTTTGTTGAAGCCTGAATTCAACTTGTTCTTTTGAAGAAACGCTGCAGAAACCATTGCGTCTGAGAATCCAACGATGATCTGGTTGAGTTTCTTGCAGAGACTCACTCGATGTTTGTGCGCGATGAAGATGACCATTTGTAAAGGATGCGTTGCGCGCGTCACGAAATCTACTGAGTGCGTAGAGCTGTACGAAATGTAGATTCAATGCAACAACACGCTGCCTCCTTTTCGTGGTCATGTGTGGAAAACCTTCAATAAACCAGAACTCAGTTTCTACTAGAATGCATGCAACACTCGGGTAAAAAAATACCACAATTGAAATCGTTCTGCAGTGTGCAACTTCATTTGAGAAAACATCTGGGCTCTCTTCCATCACGGATCAACCGTTTTCAATCTTGAGCTAAACAGACGGTGTCGTAGTTGAATCGGGAAGTTTTTGTCTGGTGGTAGCGGAGTGCATTTCGTTATTGTCCGCAGGTGGTGACGCGAGTTGGCGGTTCGAGGTTGGCTTCCATCGACTGGGTGTTGTGCCCGTCATGCGTGCTTGAAGCCTTGTATACCAATAAAGAACCTGACTCAAGCTCCAAAGTCGGACACATTGTTGCGTCGCAACAATGTTTCCTCGAATTTGTGTTGTGTTGATGACATTTTTTGTTGGAAGAGAATGTGGTTTGCACCTCTGTTCTCCGCTGGGCGAGGCTGGATGTTCATGTAAGGAGACGGGTCACTCTCTCACTGTGGATTGCTCCAACAAAGGACTGAATTCTGTTCCAAAGCTTCCTGGAAATATCACTCGCCTGATCCTGGACAGAAATGGCTTCAAGAACATCTCACGGGATTCCTTCACAGGTTTGTCGAACCTTGTGTTTCTCAGCATGAAGTTTTGCAATCTGACCGACATTGACAGCAGCGCCTTCGAACACTTGACGTCGTTGAAAGAACTCGACTTGTTTGGAAACAACTTGATGCAAAATGACTCTTGGTCTGAATCACTGTTTCTGCCGTTGGCTAATTCTCTCAAAAGTTTGGATATCAGAATGAATCAAAAGAATCCGGATCCTGAATCTGGGTTTTATCCTTTGCCAATTGTGACGCTGAAGAAACTGGAAGAGCTCAAGATGGACCTGATTCGAAACCAACCGCTTCCTGTGGAGTACGGAGGGCTGAGCAGATTACAGAGACTTATGTTTGCGAAAGGAAGATCGCGCCTCGGATTTGTGGCAGATGACACGTTTGACGCGGTGTCCGCACTGAACATCACTGAGGTCAACTTGTCTGACTTGAATGTTGCTGCCATCGGGCCTCAAGCCCTATCAAAACTTCCCCATTTGAGAATATTGGACTTGAGCCACAACCAACACTTAAATATGCGTTTCTGGCAAATCATCCCTTCTCTACACAACACTTCTTTGAAGGTATTGGTGTTAAGCAACATTGGCTTTGGCCTGTCTCCGACGTCCTACACTCGAATGATTGCCAATTTGTCCGGAATTGGACTGGAAAAACTTTACCTTGATCACAATGCCATTGGTCAATTGTATCTCTCCATTCGGGCCTATTTTCCAAAGCTAAAAGTTTTGTCTTTGGCGCAAAACGCATTCATGCGCTTGGGAACCCAGCAGTGGCTGGACATCTGTTCTCATCCGAACTTACAAGGTTTAAACTTCAGTTATCAAAACAGCTTCAAGCGGCCAAGAAGAAAGAGATCGCCAAAAAAACTTAACACCTGGAATGATTGTTCGCAACAGTCATCAAAAACGTCAGAAGAGTGTGCCCTTATCAAAGTGGATTCACCCGGCGCCTCTATATGTCAGGAAGACATGGCCTGCCCATTTCCTCTGCCACCAAAACTGGAATGGGCGGACTTCTCTCACTTTGTCCAGCTGGGAACTTTCATTCCAGAAATGATTCTCATGAAAAACAACTCATTGAAGAGAGTTTGGGCATCTCATGGAGGAATTGAAAGACTGAGATATCCGATATATTGCGCACCTCACGTTGTTCCGCAGATCGCCACGTTTGACCTGAGAAGCAACAACATCTTCTGTGTCAATTCCACCACTTTTGAAAAGTGCAACTGGGGTGAATTTAGGCATTTGTATCTTGGTGCAAACAACCTAGGAATTGTGGAGCAAAACACATGTAACGCTGACAAAACAAACATAATCGGGTTCCTGAAGCCGCTGAGAAATTTGGAGACTCTGGATTTGTCGGACAACAAACTAGAGTCAACTAAACTTCTCGGAGATTTGGAGCAATTGACTGAACTGAGAGTTTTGGATCTCTCGTCCAACCAAATGCACAACTTCTCACTCAACCTTGAAAATCTGACCAAACTTGAAATGCTCGATCTTTCAAACAATAACCTGCGTTGTCTGTCAAGAAAGTCCATGCTCCAATTTTACAGTCGGCAAAGTAACAGAAGAAAACAGGGCATTGAGAGTGAACTTGTTGTCAATTTGATGCGAAATACATTAGCGTGCAGTTGTGACTGCTTGGATTTTCTGTCTTGGATACCGAAATCTGGCATTTCTTTCAAAAACCAAGAGCAGTACCAGTGTCTCTTCAATGACGGAAGAAAAATGTCATTTCGTCAACTTCCCGAAATTATCATAGAGCTTGAAGCGCAGTGCTTCGGAATGGCGTGGCTCCACATCTGTATCTCGGCCCAGCTCGGATTTTGCTGCTTCACGGTTCTGTGCACTGTTCTATACAGAAGGAAGCACGACATTAGATATCTGTATCTAAAATTCAGACTGAATCGCAACAGACTCAGGAGGCTGTTGTCAGAAACCACGTACACCTACAGTGCCTTCATATCGTGTCACCGGAGAGAAGCCGGGTGGTTTGTTATGAAGGGGCTGCTGCCAACGCTGGAGACGGAAGAAACGAAGCTCAAATTCTGCGTTGCACAGAGGAATTTCCGAGCTGGAGTCACCATCATGAACAACATCATAAAGACAGTCCAACAAAGTCACAAAGTGGTGTGTGTCGTTTCACAAGACTTCCTCCTGAGCGGGTGGTGTAAAGAAGAGTTGCTGATTGCTCATCAGGTGAGGGTCTCTCGTCCATAACTGAGTGGACTTTTTTCGTGTCTCCAAACATTTGGCCTGTTTCACACCAGATATGTTTTGCGTTGCATTGTGTCAACAGGCACTGCATTGCAGCAATTGGGACGCTACACGGTTCCCAGTGTGGACAAAGATTAATGCATGCACACCCCTTCTCTTCATGACAATATTTCAGCCTGACATTTCTCTGTGTCATTTCAGGTTTCCTTAGACAGAGGAGAAAATATCATCATTTGTGTTTTCATGCCTGATGTCACCATGGCGGATCTACCAGCCTCACTTCGGATGATAATCAAGACGGTGACCTGTCTCTCATGGCCCCGGGATCCCAGGGCTCAGAAAGTCTTCTGGCTCAAGCTGCAGGAAGGACTGCAGGAAGGGGCGCCTGATGTGCGCCCGACTGCTGTAGTTTAATGTGGAGATCATCTCAAAGACTACAATCAGAATCTATACATGTGAACGGTACACCTGTCTTTGGTTGACACTGAGACCTTTTTCTGTGCAAAATCTTTTCAATCAGAAATTCGAATCTGGTGAGCGTTTTTGTCGTGATGGCAGATGACCGAACAAAAGAGCAGGGGCGTTCCTGTTGGACGGGACCATGTACTGCAGTGTGCGATGCAAAACTTTTTTTTCCAAAATAGCCCTACGTTTTCTTCGTTTCTATTTCTGAACCACACACTTTTCAAAATGTGTTTGGTGTGACGTGGATTTTTTGCGACCTCTTTCATCGCCATCTGTCTGAATTCTTTTTCTCAAGAATCCCAAAAGAAAGACTGAATAATTCTTGTGTTGTTGTTTGTTGGTTCAAAGCACGGTCTGTACCTCTCACCCGTGCAGATCGTCGTGCTCGCGCTGAACGGACTGTTGTTGCGTCAGACGAACACTGCTCGCGCCACGCTCAACTTCCCCGCAGAAACAAATTTCTGTTTGTGTCGCGAACCTCATCACACCCGGCTGAACTGTCGCCGAATTGTTGCGTCTGCTTTTTCTGCTGCTCTGCTCACGCCGACTTGTTCAGGCAATGTGGTTGCCTACTCGGTGATACACGAGGTACCTGTCGCGAGGTACCTTTGTGTCGCGCCCGCCTGTTCACATCCATATCCTTCCGTTGGTACTTGTGACAACATTTAACACTAGAGGCGCTCCGGCACTTAGGCGGCGATTGTAAGGGGACCGTCACTGGCTCCTATCGGAGCAATTTGGACTGGGTATGACTTGGTGGTACCGGCTCTGTACGGAGCATCAAAGCTTTCCGTGCTTTGGTGTCACCAGCTCTGATGGGAGCTGAGCGCATTTCGCGCGGTTTCCTCTGGGGTGGGGTTTATTTTTCAGTGGGAGAAGTTTTGCGCACAGCAGTTGAGAAACTTGTGCTCCTTATTTACGTGTCCACAACTGCAATTGAGGTGAACATCTCCAAAAGCGCGTCGATGTTGTTGGAGTAATTTTGGTAGCCAATTTCAGTTACAACTGCGACTTTCCTCAAGTGCAGACTTTGTAGACAGTGCGCAA